>Ga0310121_10005319_pt1 | contig 11109 bp, 8 predicted proteins | sample CB27_Tmax_986_MG_FD_203504 | JGI IMG/M metagenome (GOLD analysis project Ga0310121, IMG submission 203504) | Marine microbial communities from Western Arctic Ocean, Canada - CB27_Tmax_986 | ecosystem: Environmental > Aquatic > Marine > Oceanic | place: Canada: Western Arctic Ocean | collected...
GTTTTTGGGCCTGGGATTTGAGGCTTATTTGGAAATTGGTTCGTCGAGTTTTCGCCGCCCACTGGTTGTTCGCGACGAGACTCCAAACCGTCACTCCTTTCACGCCCAACCTGGGAGCAGGATTGGAGCGCGGGTATCGACTGCGACGTCGCTTGGGAATTCTGGATCCGGTCGTATTCGGCGAAAACTCGAACCCACAATTTCCAGATAAACTCCAGATGACAAATCTCAGGAACCAATAGTCGCGTCCAACTGAGGGGTTCTCGCTTGGGTTTTGGGCCTGGGGTTTGAGGTTTATTTGGAAATTGGTTTGTCGAGTTTTCGCCGCCCACTGGTTGTTCGCGACGAGACTCCAAACCGTCACTCCTTTCACGCCCAAGCTGGGAGCTGGTTTGGAGCGTGGGTATCGACTGCGACGTCGCTTGCGGATATCGGGATCCGGTCGTATTCGGCGAAAACTCGAACCCACAATTTCCGAATAAACTCCAGATGACAAATCTCAGGAACCAAAGGTCGCGGCCAACTGAGGGCAAACCAAAGGTCGCGGCCAGGTGACGGTCGCCCGACCACCAAGGCCTCCTCGCGCACCTTTCGAAATTTGGTCTTGGGTTTGAGATTTATTTGGAAATTGTGGGTTGGAACTTCATTTCCCAGTGATCGACACCATGGACCTCACCTTCTTCACTCACCCTTCCTACGACCATCATCGCATGCACGACGGTCACCCGGAATGTCCGGAACGCACCCAGGCCATTCTCGCGCACCTGAAAGAGACGGGTCTCCTCGACGACGTCCAGCAGCGCAAGCCCAACGGGGTGACCGAGGCCGCCCTCAAGCGCGTCCATGATCCGAGCTACCTCGAGCACCTCGCGGCCCTTGCCCCCAAGTCCGGTCTCGCCCGGGTCGACCCCGATACCCACCTCGCCCCCGGCTCCCTCCACGCCGCCCGGCTCGCGGCGGGCGCCCTCGAGGAATCCGTCGCCCTCGTCCTCGACGGCGACGTCAAGCGCGTCTTCTCCTGTGGCCGTCCTCCCGGCCACCACGCCGAACACGACATGGGCATGGGCTTCTGCTTCTACAACAACGTCGCAGTCGGAGCCGCCGCCGCCGTGGCCCGATCCGACATCGAGCGCGTCGCCGTCCTCGACTTCGATGTCCACCACGGCAACGGGACGGTCGACATGTTCAAGGACCGCCCCGAAGTCCTCGTCGCTTCCAGCTTCCAGCATCCGCACTATCCCCACCGCTACTTCGATATCGAGCGCGACAACATCGTCAACACCCCTCTCCGCGCCGGCACCGCCGGTCCCGAATTCCGCAGGGCCATCGAGCGCGACTGGATTCCTGCCATCGAAAAGTTCAAGCCGCAGATCCTTTTTGTCTCGGCTGGATTCGACGCCCATACCGCCGACCCTCTTGGCGACATTCACCTCGAGGAAGACGACTTCGCATGGATCACGAAGCTGATCATCTCCCTCGCCAATACCCACTGCCGGGGCCGCGTCATCTCCACTCTCGAAGGCGGCTACAACCTCGAGGCCCTCGCCAAATCCGTCGCAGCCCATCTCAAGGAACTGGCCGCGTAATTCGCGCCCCCCCTGCGCCGGAATCAAAAAACTTCAACCCCCCTTCCCGATCAATGATCAGTCCCCCACCTTCACACACCTCCTCAACCCCTCCATCACAATCCCCGCCGCCTCGGGCCCGCAGGCATTGGCCTCTCCATATTGCGACTTCTTTTTGCCGTACGCGAACGGCTTCTTGCGGTCCCACTGGCGTTTCGGAATGAGGTACCCGACTTCGTCGTTGGCGAGGCCGAAGAGCATCCACTTCTTCTCTCCCACCATCCCCACGACGGTCGGCTCCAGCTTCGCTTCCGGAAAGTCGGCGGCCGCATCGGCCGGTTCCTGGAAGCTCCCATAGACCAGTTCCGGGTAAAGTTCCCCGGGAACGCCCGCCACCAGGAGGTCCCCGAGGTGCAGGCACGTCACCTCCGTCTCCACTGCCATGGTCTGCGCCGCGTTTTCCTTCGCCATCGGCTCGCCTCGCTTGAATCCATCCCCGGTCCAGAGAAACCCGCCCCGCTTCAGCACCCCCATCGACTTCGCCACGCGATACAGCTTGTTCGTGACCGGGATGTAGACCTTCGTCGCCTTCACCTTCATGGGTGTGAGCGAAACCGGTTTGGCGCTTTCGATCGCCTGCCCCGCCAGGGCCGCCACTTCCTTGCCGTGCTCTTCGGCGTACTCGAAGGTGGAGGGCCCCACCGGGGGGGCCATCAGCCCACCGACCGCCCCTGTGAAGTAGACCACCGGGCATTGGTAACGCACCTTCAGAGCCTCGACCGTCGCCCACGGAAAATCTGCGGTGATCGTGGTGTTCTTCGAGCCCAGCGACTCCGGGTGCGAATTCCATTGCACCAGCACGCCGGCCCGGTCGCCGCTTTCCGTCTTCGTGAATACCAGGACCCGCAGCACCGGGTCGAAGGCCTTCGGCAAGCGGCTGTCCTTGAGAAGCGTCTCGTCTTCCGCGGTCCCGAAGGAACCCTCCAGCCCATCCACCACGCGCTCCCCCGTCTCCTTCACCAGGTTCACGAGCCGCTCCACCACGCCGGCGAGGTAAGCGTGATCCACGCCGTGATGAAAGGGCGTCTTGCCCCATATTCCCACCACGTCCGGCCCTTCATGATTGTGCGTCGATGAGATCAGAACATAACTGAATCCCTGCAGCTCCTTGCGGACCGCCTCCACTTCCTGGTACTGCAATCCGACCAGGTCCACCGACACCAACGCGATCTTCTCTTCACCGTCCTTCAGCACCACGCAACGCGCCATGAGCGGATCGTGCACTCCCGTCGCAGCCCGCCCGGTCCCGTATCCCGCCAGCCACACCTTCTTCTCTCCTCCCACCTTCGGAGTGATGTCCACCTCTCCAAAGCCCACCTCCAGGGCGAGCCCCACTGAACCGGCCGCCCCCGACAATCCCAACGCCGCCAAGATCCGGATCACTCTCATCCCCTCACGCTAATGATCACCAGTAAAAGTGCCAGCACCACTTGCCCGCCAGGCCGGTCCTCTTCTGCTCCCGCCCGGGCTAATTCCCGGGGCCGGGGCTCAGGTAGGCCGCGAAGCGCGCTTCCGGATCGCCCGGAGTGAGCCGCAGCGCTCCTTCCAGCGGCAGCGCCGTCGCTTTCTCGATGACGAGCTGGGTGATGGCATTCGCCGGAGTGAATCGCGCCAGTTCGATCGCCACCCGTCCCATCGTGTAACGCGGATTGATCTCAACCACCGGCTTGATGCGCACCTCGCCCTCGCCGTCACGATAGAGAAAGGCATCGACGCCCAGTGGTCCCGCGTAGCCATGCTCAGCCAGCAGGGCCGTCAGCTCCGGTTCCAGGCGGTCTTCGATCAGCTCGGCCAGGAATCCCCGCTTCGGCGCATCCGCGAACAGGGCCCGCCGCGCCTCGTCGTCGAGAAAGTCCGTGAAGCGATCCGCCACCGTTGCCCTCCGAAACTGCCCTCTCTCCGTGTTCTCGAGCACCACCAACCCGCGCCGCCGCAGTCCGCTCTCCGCCCCGTAGTCGAACTGGATCGAGAAATCGATGATCCTCTCCAGCCAGGGCTCGATCACGAGCGCTCCCTGCTCGCGAAGCGTCGTCTCGATGAAGGCGAGCTCCTTGGCAGAGAGGACCTCCTCGGTCTTTCGAATCACGCGACCCCTTCCCGCCGTGCTGAATGGCGCCTTGAATACGCAAGCCGGGGCCCTCGCGGTATCCAGCCAGCCCTGCACCTCTCCCCTCGACACCACCACCGTTCCCACCGCCTCCGGAGCACAGAGGATCGGGCAGTCGGCGGTTCTCACCAGCTTGCCCAGGAACTCGGCGTGCACCGCCTTGGAGAACATCTCCGGCGCCGTAAGCTCGCAGGGCACGCCCAATCGTTCCATCAACCGCAAGGCGTCGGGAGTGCGCGCCCAGGGCCGCAGTTCGTGCAGTTTTCGCTCCGCGAGCTGTGCGACGCTGCCTGCCGCCACGAACTCCGGCATTTCGATTCCCGCCTTCAGGAGCCCTGTTAGAAAATCGGTCGGGGGAACTTCGGGCACAAGGACGACATCTTCCCTCCGCGCCAGGTAGGCCGGCAGAACCGCCAAGTCGCGTCCGACCCGCAGCGCGGCCGGCGTTGCCCCCCCCGTTCCAGGGGACACCAGGCTCTCTTCCGCGCCCGGGTTGAACCAGAACACATTCGGCGTACGCCCTTTCGACTGCGCGTAGACCCTCAGCTCGCGAATAAACTCCTCATCGAGTCCCGCCTCCCGGCGCCCTTCTTCATTGAACAAGAACCCGCCCTTGGCGCGCGCCGCAGAGAGGGGCCGCTCGAGGCGGGAGGTGAAGGCTTTCCAATCCGACTCGCCCTTCCTCTCTTTCCACCTGCGAAACCACTCCAGCCCGTAGTGCACGTGCCTGATCTCATCGCGGTAAATGCGATCCAGGACTGCCGCCGTCTCCTCGTCGCCCGCTTCCGCGAAGACCTTCGCATAGCCCCGCGAGTAATCCAGGTTGGCCTGCTCGAACGTGAGCGAAAGTCGCGTCACATAATCCAGCGGCGTCGGCATGGGCGCTACCGCCTTCCAGAAGAATCCGTTCACCGGCAAGTCCCCGAACGCCACCCCGCACTCCGCCATGCGCTTCAGGTAGAGCTTGGTGTGCATCTGTTCCTCGCGCAGCGTCTGCAGAATCCCGGTCCGAAACTCATCCGGCGCCTCGGGAAACTTCAACAGCACCAGCGCCATCAACTCCGTGGCGAGCAACTCGTGATTCGCAAAGAAGTGCAGCAACCGCCCCCTCTGCGCGTCGTCCTCGATCCCCGCTGTGCCCGGAAACTCGGCCCGCACCCCGTCGCTTCGCAGCCTCAACCCGGTCGGGCGGCCCGGCGCCTCCGGGGTGACAAGCGCCTTCCCGCGAGCCACATCGACGATCCCGGACGGCGGGGGCACCAGCTTCTCCTCCAGCGTCGTGCCGAAGAGAACCCGCTCCGCAAACTCGCGCACCGTCATGGCGCCGAGAGGGGAACACGGGTCAAGGTTGGGTGCCAACGGAATCTCGCCCCTTACTGGCCCCCGCCGCTCTTGTCCCGTCCGATGAGCTTGACGAATCCCCCCTTCTTCATCGCCTCGGTATCGATGAACTGCGCCAGGTGCCCGGTATATGCGAGTTGCAGCGAATAGTGACTGTCGCCGTCAAGCCGGCGGAAGGAACCCGGCGTGCCTGCCGTGGTCTCGTAGAGGAGTTCCCAATCCTCCAGCGGCAGCTTCGATCCACTGAACACTGAATACTGAACTCCCCTCCTCACCGAAACTCCACTTCCCCCCATCGCGACGGCAAGTGCATGTTCACCGCGCCCTGCGGACTCCACACCCAGTTGTCCTCGAAGATGACCGCATTCTTTTCCGTGATCGTCCCCCACACCTGCGGCTCCTCCATTTCGGCCCCCACGTAAAAGAATCCGTCATCCCATCCCGTCTTCACGCGGGTCCGATAGTGCGGCCGCAACCTCTCTTCGCCCGTGATGTCCACGAAGTCCTCGGTCCAGGGCAAATCCATCCACCCCGCGTCGCGCAAGGATCCATCAATCGCGATCGGTGCCGCCACCCTCCGGCACCCGTACCGCCTCGGAACGCCCTCCCCGTTCACCAGCCAGCGATTCTTAACACTTAAAACTTGAGACTTAAAACGCCCGTCGCCACCGAACTCACATCCGGCCGTTCCCACAGCGATTCCCAAATCGTCTTCACCGTCCGCTCCACCTTTCCCTTGAACTTCTCCTCACCCTTCACCTTCACAATCACCTCCTGGTCGAGGTCCAGTAGTTTGTCGCTCAGGCGCAGGGTCAGTTGTTTCACGCCGCCGGGATCGATCTCGATAGTCTGCCCCTTGACCTCCGCCTGCACCGTCTGCCCGCCCTTGGCAGTTCCTTTCGGCACCGCCAGCCAGTAAAACCGCTCATGGGTGCGGCCGCTCTGGTGCCACACGATCTTCTTGGGCCACGGGTTCCGGTTCCGCGCCGCCATCCACGGAAGAGCCTCCCGGTCCTTGCCGTTCATCCAGTGCCCGAGCCCGGGATAAATCGTCACCTTGTGGTCGTAGCCTTCCGAGTCGCCTTCCCGCAGCTTGGCGAGCCGTTCTCCCCACTGCGCCGCCACCTTGTTCCGCCCGTAGGCAGAGTCGTTACCGCCCGCAAAGATCATGAACGGGAGGTTGCGCAAACCCAGCGGATTCGCGTTGTTGGGGTGACCCGCCATCATGGAGGCCGCCGCAAAGCGATCCGCCATGCGCGGCGCGAGTTGGTAAACCCCGTCGCCACCCGCCGAGTAGCCCATCAGGTAAACCCGGTCCGGGCTCACGCCGTGCGCCACCACGAAGTTCGCGATGAGGCGGTCGAACAATGGGTCGATATGCCCCTGGTGCCAGAGGTCCCACGTGTTGGTCGGGGCACGCGGCGCCACCACGATGCCCTCCGCCGGGGCGTAGAGGCGGATCTGGTTGTGCCACTGCTGCTCGTTGACCTGGGGGGGTGCCCCGCCTCCGCCGTGCATCGAGATCCACAGGGACCGTTTTCCCTCCTCCGCCTTCCCGAAGGCTTTTTCCAGGTACTTCATCTGCTGTCCCGCCGCCTTCACCACCTTGGTGTCGAGTTCCTCCTTCCTCTTCTCGCGCAGTTCCTTGCGGACCGTCTCCCAAAGCAGGCCGACCGCCTCCCGGGCGTCTTCTTTCGAGAGCCCCCCTTTCGGAACCGATAGGTGCCGCTCCTTCGGCAAGAGCGCCAGCCAGTCCTTCACCGCCTTGAGCGCTACCGTTCCATTCCCGAGTTCGGGCCAGGCCAGATCGATTGTCCCCTCTCCTCCCTTCACAGCCAGCAACTTCTCCCATCGCACCTCTCCCTCGCGTTTCACCCGCAGACGGTAACTCACCCCGGTCTTCACTTTGAGCGCCGGCATGTCATTCAGGTCGGCCGTGCCGGCCTTGGTCTTCACCGTCAGCAACACCTTCTCGTCTGCGTCGAGCAACTCCACTTCCGCCACCAGGCGCTCCCCGCCCCGCTTGTCCCACAGCCGCACAAACACCGTCGCCTCCTCCGGCTTCTTTCCGCCGTCCTTCGCGTAGCGGCCCGTCACGTTGACCGCCGCCACGTTCTTATTGTCCAGGCTCCACACCATCGGGAAGTGCGCGCCGGTCTTCTTCCAGGAGGTCGCCCAGATGGCGTGCCGCCAGTCGTCGGCAACCGCCTCGGAGGCGCTCCCCACGAACCAGGCCCGGTTCAGGCCGGCGTTGCTGTACTCGTCCGCACCCGTGAAATACCACTTCCCGCCGTCGTAGACCTCCACCCAGGTGTGATTCCCGCGCTTGTTGGACCACAAGGCCGTGCCCGCCACCCGCGCCGGCACCCCCACCGCGCGGCAGGCGTCCACCAGGATGATCGACAGTCCCGTGCAGGTCGCCTTCCCCGATTCCTTCGATTCGAATGGACTCTGGTTGGGCGCCTTCCGCCCCGTGTTGTAGTGCACCTTGATGATATTGAAGATGTTCTTGTTCAAGACCTGCGCCGCCTCCGTGGTCGTCTTGCACTCCTTCACCAGCTCCGCGCACTGCGCGTAAAATTCTTTCCGCCATGCTTCCCGCGTCTCGTCCAGCGAGGCGTAGGGGACCACCTCGTTCAAGAAGACCTCTTCCGGCAGTTCCTTGGTCCACCCAAACTGCTCCCGCGCCTTGAGTGCCAGGTCCAGGTTCTCCGACAAAAAGTCCTTCTTGAGCGACTTCAGGTCGCTCTCCGGCATGCCTTCCACCAGGAAGACAGCCGCCTTTTCCCCGAATTCCCCGTAGCCCTCCCGCGCCTCTTCCACAAAGGCCTTGATCTCCCCCGCATTATCCCCCGCCAGCGCCAGGCGCTTCTCAAGCTCGCTTTCGGCACCCAGCAGCGAGCACGCCGCCAGCCAGATCGTCATCATTACACCTGGTTTCATGTCCGGAACCCTAGCGGCTCCTCCCCTGCGCGCAAGGCATCTGAATCGCCGGCCAGCCCCGGCCCCTCTCCAGAAGGATGGGCGAGGTGGCCTGGCCTGCAGTCACCATGGATTGTTGAATAGGGGTCAATTGAGATTAAAACCTCTCATTCTCCCGCCGTCCCGGACACGGCTGGTCTGAACGCGCGGCCCGATTTTCCATGTTCCGCGCTCTTCCTCCTTATGCCCCAGGGCTTGCCCTGCAACCCATCCCTACAGCGCGGTTCGTCTACTACCGACCGATCAGCGATCGCCAGAAGGCGGAGTCGCCGTCGTCGATTTCCTCGGCATAGTTGACCGTCAGCCATCTCACCCGGTCGGCCAGGAGACGGGCAATTTCGAGGGTCACCTCGATGTTTTTCGAGAGGAATGCGACCGAATCTTCCACCGCCACGAGGCGGGATTTCTTCACCGCGAGCACGGAAGCGGTCGGGTGTACTCCGAGGAGGGCCGACATCTCGCCGAAGGCCGACCCTCCCTTGGAGATCCTGCAAATCTTCGTGCCATCCTTGACGATCTCGACCTCTCCTTCCACCAGGATGAAGAGATGGCCGAGCGGACGGTCTTGCTCGATGATGAGTTTTCCCGGCTCGAATTCGATCTCGGGAGAATTCTCGCATAATTCCAGCAAACGTGACAAAAAACCGCAGTTTGCTTGCTTGGCTCCCATGATCAAGTCCTTGCTGGCGGATTTCTCCGGCAAGATCAGTCCCCGACCGCAGGTAGTGGAAGGATTGTAGTGAAGGTCGCTTCCCTCCGTTGGTACATTCCAGCCCTGGCCCTGATGGCCGCGGAACCGGCGGCGGCGGAACGTCCCGCCGGTGCTCCCGGCCCTGGTTCCTGGGACCCCTTCACGCCGGTGGTGCGACCCCCGGTTCCTCCTGTCGACCGGGCCGCCTGGGCCCGCAATCCCATCGACGCCTTCATCGCCGCCGCACAGGATCGCCGCGGTCTGAAGCCCCGACCCGAGGCCCCGCCCGAGGTCCTCCTGCGCCGCGTCTACCTGGATCTCATCGGCCTGCCGCCGTCCCCGCCGCAACAGCGGGACTTCCTGCAGAATCCCACCCCGCAGGCCTACGAGGAGGTGATCGATGCCCTCCTCGCCAGCCCGCACTATGGCGAGCGCTGGGGCCGGCACTGGATGGACATCTGGCGTTACGCGGACCGCGACCTGAAACAGGCCAACGACGGCTCCGAGATCCCGAAGAACATGTGGCACTGGCGGGCCTGGATCATCGACTCCCTGAACGCGGACAAGGGCTACGATGCGATGGTGCAAGAGATGCTGGCTGGCGATGAACTCATTCCCGCCGACCAGGACCGGCTGCGAGCAACGGGTTTCCTGGCGAGGAACAAGGCCAGTTCACGCGACATCTGGTTGCACGCCACGGTGGACCACACCCTGCAAGCCTTTGCGGGCCTGACCATCCAGTGTGCACGCTGCCACGACCATCCGGTCGACGCCGTCACGCAGAAAGAATACTACCAGCTCCGCGCCATCTTCGAGCCTTGCGCGGTGCGCACTGACGGGTTCCCGAGGATCCATGACGCGAATTCGAACACGAAGACCTGGCTCTACGTCCGTGGCAACGAACTGCATCCCGACAAGGATCATCCAATTCAACCGGGTGTCCCCGCCCTGCTCAAGGGTCCCACTTTCAAAATCGAGCCGATCACCAAGGGAAGCACCGGCCGGCGGCTGGCCTTGGCCCGCTGGCTGTGCGACCGCAACCACCCCTTGACCGCTCGCGTGGCCGTGAACCACATGTGGGGCCGTCACTTCGGACGCGGCCTCTTGCCGGCCGTCAACGACTTCGGAAAGGGCGGCCAACTCCCGTCGCACCCCGCGCTCCTCGACTGGCTCGCCGCCGACTTCATGGAGCACGGCTGGAAAATGAAGCGGCTGCATCGCATGATCGTGACCAGCGCCACCTACCGCCTCGCGAGCACGCCGAGGCCCCTCCGCGAGAATGCCGGCGACACACCGGACCGCGATCCGGACAACATCTACCTGTGGCGCTTCTCGCCGCGACGCATCGAAGCGGAACTGGTGCGCGATGCGATCCTCGCCGTCTCCGGTCGCCTGGACCGCACCCTCGGCGGGCCGCCTCTCGAGGCGGAGCGTGGCGAGGAGGACATGCGGCGCAGCCTCTACTTCCGGCACGGACCGAACACGCAGATGCCCCTGCTCACAACCTTCGACGGCCCGGTGGCGCAGGAATGCTACCGGCGATCGCACAGCGTGCAGCCCAAGCAGGCCCTCGCCCTTCTGAACAGCCGGCTGTCGCTGGAGAGTTCCCGCCACCTGGCGCGAAACCTGGCGGACACCGCCGGCGACGATGCGGAATTTATCGCCCGCGCCTTCAGCACCGTCCTGGCCCGAGCGGCTACCGCCGAGGAAGGGCGAATGTGCCGCGAGTTTCTCTCGGAGCAGACTGACCTCCTCGCGGGACACAAGGACGTCCAGCGCGGTGAAACCTCCAACCCCACCGACCTCAAGCGCCCTGCAGCCGATGCGGCGCTACGGGCCAGGGAGAATCTCGTGCAACTTCTCTTCAACCACCACGAGTTTGTAACAATCCGATGAATAGCAATTCGCGCCGGAGAGGAGTTTCAAGTTTAATGTTCAAAGTTGTACATCGTGAATCCTGCATCCTGCATCGTGCATCCTGAATCCCGATCATGAACCCACCCCAATCCTCTCGCTCACCAGGCTCTTGCCCCGGCATCGCGCGCCGCACCTTCCTGGCCGACATGGGCATGGGCATGACTGGAATGGCCCTGGGCAGTGCGCTGGCGGAGAGCGGCGCGCGCGGACCGGAGAGCGGGCCCCACCTTGAGCCGAAAGCGAAGTCAGTGATTTGGATCTTCCTGTGCGGGGGCCTGAGTCCGATGGAGTCCTTCGATCCCAAGCCCGCCCTCGACAAGTTCGACGGCAAGAAGATCAAGGAGACGCCCCATCTCGATATTCTCGATCCGGAGAAAAACCCCTTCCAGGTCAAGCTCGAGCGCGCGGCGGAAACGCGTGCCATCCTGCGTACCCAGGCGAAGATC
>Ga0310121_10005321_pt1 | contig 11105 bp, 9 predicted proteins | sample CB27_Tmax_986_MG_FD_203504 | JGI IMG/M metagenome (GOLD analysis project Ga0310121, IMG submission 203504) | Marine microbial communities from Western Arctic Ocean, Canada - CB27_Tmax_986 | ecosystem: Environmental > Aquatic > Marine > Oceanic | place: Canada: Western Arctic Ocean | collected...
GCGGGCGAAGGTTTCAGACCTGCCGATTCCAGTCGGGCCAATACGAAATGGTCAAGGTCTTGGACTGCCCAAGACGCAGCGGACACTGCGGGAAGCTCAGCGGCTTGGGGCTTCACAAATGCCCAATGGCTGTCCCAGGAGGCGCCTGCTTGAATCCACCGAGTCAGCAAGGTTATCTCCGCTTGCGACAACCCATCGGGATGTTCCTCCACCGGCGGCATCCGATACTCTGGATCATCAGACGTGATTCGATCGATGAGAATCGAATTCTCTGGATCACCGGGTTCGATGACTCCCGAGTCGAGCATCTGTTGTTCATAGATGAAGGAGATATCCGCTGCCTGCTTCACTCCGCCATGACAAGTGGTGCAGTGCTTGTTGAAGAGCGGACGTATCTGAGCATTGAAGTCGACCTTAGGTTCGTCAGCGCACAGCCACGTCGGATGCCCGCTAAGAAATAGCAACGCCAGCAAAAGCGACAGTATCGTTTTTGAAGTGATGGTTCGCATATGGCACGGTTCTTCTGCGAAGTCTTCCAGCGACCCGTAACTTCTGATTTTAATCTACGGGCACGACCAATAAAGGTCGTTACCTGAAAAAAGAATGATAATGTCTTTGGTCTAGCGGAACAGAAAGTCGCATCAGCGAAAAAGCCATGAATAGAAGCAGTATAAAACTCCAGATAGGAGGAGACAATATAGTCGAGGTGCTTCTTACCGAAGACGATGAAGAAATTCAAACTCTCAAATTTTATAGATTTTATCCATCTCTCAATGAATGCGTTCTGATTTGGCGCTTGCGGAGCCGTTTGCTTCACCCGACAACCGATGTTCTTGAAAACCTGATCGAATTCTTGGACGTACATGCCATCACGATCACCAGCGAGATACTCCATTTTGAAGTCCGCTTCGCGGGCCTGCTCGGTGAATGCATGAGCCTGACAGACCATCCACTTGGTGTTCGGCTTGAAGATACAGGGCGAGCAGAAGACTCTTCGCGAGCCGACATGGATAAATGCCAGCACAAATGCCTACCTCAACCCAGTCGGCGTCCAAATCATCTTGCTAAAGAAATCGGCCTGCCACAGAGTATCGACGTGGACCTTGAGGAAGTCGTTCCATGTACCAGAGCCAAGCTTCGGACTCGGTTTGATTCCCTCTCAGAAGTTAGGCGCCAATTCTGATAGCGGTTGTCCGGGCTACGGAACCTATTTCTTTCCGCTAAAGTGTAACCTGGCAATGGGTTAGACGTACACGTGCTGGATTCAAAATCCAGTGACCGCAAGCTGGTGCGCCGTATTCTGCGCCGCCTGAATCGGGAATTGCCGTTTTGCTCGGATTTGGCGCTAGGTGTTCGACTCCAGTCGGGCCCACTGGGTTTGGTCAAGCCGCACTTGGCTGCGCCAAGATGCGTTTGACGGATGGGGGTTTGGTCAAGCCGCACTTGGCTGCGCCAAGATGCGTTTGACGAATGGGGGTTTGGTCAAGCCGCACTTGGCTGCGCCAAGATGCGTTTGACGAATGGGGGTTGTGGGGGGCTTGCGTGAAGTTGCAGACCCCTGCAATTCTAACGTTTTCTACTTCGGGTCGTTTCCCCATTCGATGCGATGCGCCCCTCAGCGTGCAGAGACTGCGCCGCATTTTGCGCCGCCTTGGCATCAGCATCTTTGTTTCTCGCATCGCCAGAGGACGTTTCAGAACGAGTGGCTTGCTCAAAGTCTGCCTCGGTGACTTGCCAATAGCGCTTGTTCGCAGCATTCGACTTCTCCAGCGATCGCGCCGATTTCTTCGGTTGGCTCGATCACTTCCTGTTGTCGGCGACTGATCCAACCGGCCAGGATCAGGATGAGCAGTTGCCAGGCTTGAAGAATGAAACTCATGGTCGGCCTGAGGATGAGACGAAACTCCCACGATGTTCCCTAGTCTGCCAATAGTCAACAACTGAAGTTAGCGAGGTGCTTTTCACGACCTCGGTGGGGCCACACCTTCGCAAATTGGCGACCTACAGATACGACACATTCAATCGAGCCTGCGGTCAGCAGGCGGGCTAAGGGTCAGGTCCGCCAAGGACCATGACGCAACGCCGTCTCATTCCGAGAAATGGGGCCTTTTCTCAGGCGCCCAACAGGCTATTTCCCGTCCTCGCGGACCTCGAAGTCTTTGGTGCTCGCCTCTTTGGGCAGGTCCACATGGAACGAGGCATCAGGAAACAGCGGCTTGCCCATCGGGTTGATCTGCGGACCTTCTTGGAACGGTTTCCCATCGAACCCGCTGACGACCACCACGTGTGGACCACCCGCCGTGCCTCGATCAGGTTCGGTGCCATGGGTGGCGTTGTTGTCGCTTCGAATGAAGGTGATCATTTCCAAGTTCGCGACGTTTTGACAAGCGACGACGACACCACCAGTTTGACGTCCGCGGACTACGATCTGGACGGCGATCTCGACTTGTACGTCTGCGTCGACTATCCCAACGAGCACTTTGCGGCGATCGGCGAGGAGTCTGATGCCATCGTCGTTCAAGGTGGTGCGGCCAATCGTGTCTATCACGATGCAAACAATGCCGGCAAGAACTCGCTGTATCGAAACGAGATTCGCGATTCCAAATGGCGTTTTGTCGATGCAACGGTTGAGGTAGGGTTAGACGAAAACAATCGACGATTCACTTGGGCGGCGGCCTGGGAAGATTATGATAACGACGGAGATCAAGATCTGTACGTCGCGAACGATTTCGGCAGAAACTGTCTTTATCAAAATGAAGGTGGTCGATTTCGCGATATTGCGGCGGAGGTTGGCGTCGAGGACAGCGCTGCCGGAATGTCAGCTGATTGGGGTGACGTCGATCGTGATGGCCGGATGGATATCTACGTCGCCAATATGTTCTCGTCGGCTGGCAGTCGCATTACCGAGCAGCCCGAGTTTAAGCAGGACGTCGACGCTGAAATCAAGCAGCGGTGGCGCCGGTTTGCGATGGGCAACACGCTCTTCAAGAACGACGGAAGTGCGTTTCGCGACGTCAGTTCCGACGCTGCCGTCACGTTAGGGCGCTGGTCCTGGAGCTCGAACTTCTTGGACGTCAACAACGACGGATGGCCCGATCTTGCGGTCGCCAATGGTTACATTACGACTGACGACACTAGCGACTTGTGAAGTTTCTTTTGGCGACAGGTCGTGTCGCGTTCAGCGGATGACGCGAATTCTGATACGGATCCGGGCTGGGGGCAAGCGCGCACTCAATTGTTTTCGATGATCATGGAGGGCCGATCATTCAGCGGGCGCGAACGCAACTGTCTCTTTCTCAATACACGGGCAGATCGGTTCGCCACCATCTCGGCACTCAGTGGAATCGATTTTCCTGATGACGCTCGCGGGCTCGCGGTTGTCGATTGGGATCGGGATGGCGATCAAGACGTCTGGCTCTCAAATCGGAATGCGCCCCGTTTGCGCCTGATGCGAAACGACGCAACCACCTCTCACCGATTCATTGCCCTGCGTTTGCAAGGCAACGGCAACACGACAAGTCGTGACAGCGTAGGAGCGCGCGTCGTGGTTCAGACGAGCGGGCAAAAGGATGCCGGGCAACCGAATAGTTTCGTTCAAACTTTGCAGGCCGGTGAAGGGTTTCTGTCGCAATCGAGCAAGTGGCTGCATTTCGGATTGGCTGACAGCGAGAAGATCGAGCAAGTTATCGTTCAATGGCCAGGTGGTCAGCCGCAAGTCTATCTTGATCTCGACTTGGATAGCCGCTATCGACTGGTGCAGGGAGGGCCTGCAGTGAAGGTCGATCCGGCAACGATCCAGCTGCCAGCACCCACGCCGGTAGTCTTGCCCGAACCGACGCGTGTTGCTCGCATCGTCATGGAAACACGTGTTCCAATGCCAACCATCCGTTTTCAAGACGGAAAATCATCCGCGGCGAAGGCGACCAAGGTATTTGGCTTCGAGGACGGGCAACCGACCTATCTCAATCTTTGGGCAAGTTGGTGTGCTCCTTGCGTCACGGAACTAGCGCAGCTGACTGAGAATCGCAGTCAGCTTGAACAAGCCGGTCTACGCGTGTTAGCACTTTCGGTCGATCAACTCGGCGAAAACCCAACCGACGTGCATCAAGTTGAAAGTCTGGTCAACAAGCTGGCGTTGCCATTTGTGTGGGGGTATCTCGACGTCAGACAGATGCAATTCCTTCAAGACTTGCGGGACCAGTTCTTCTTTTTGCGTAAACCACTACCGCTGCCTTCAAGTTTCTTGGTCGACGGAGAGGGACGTTTGGCGGTTATCTACCATGGCCCTGTCTCCGTAAAGCAGGTCCTGAAGGATGCAACCGGCCAAGTGACGGCCGCGGGGCTAGGTCGCCGCCAGATGTCGGAATTGGCAGCCTGTTTGCCGGGCCGGACGCTGGACGCCGAACGAGCTCAGGCGGTCGCCGAAACGACGGCGCTGCAACGGCGATACCTAGTGGCTGATTGGTTGCAAGATAGTCGGCAGTGGACCGACGCCGTCCGCCATTTCGAATTGTTGGCAAGCCACAAACCTGATTGGGCATTGATTCGTCGTCATCTGGCGAACCTCTATTTAGAGTTGAATCAAATCGATCGCGCGGAGGGCGCCATTGTCAAAGCCATTCAATTGGATCCCAAGATCGCTCGGGCACGTAACACATTCGGTCTCATTCGTTCGCGACAAGGCAACGTCAAACAAGCCGAGTCCGAATTTCGAAATGCGATCGCACTGGACGAAGAATTCGCCGGCCCGCACAACAACCTGGGGATTGCACTTGCCATGCAAGGTCAAGTTAACGAAGCGGGTAAACACTTTCTTCGTGCGATTCAATTGGATGAGGAGTTTGCGAAAGCCCACGCCAACTTGGCGAATGTGTATGCCGCCAGCGGCGATGCCAAGCGTGCCGTTCGGCACTACCAATTAGCCATTCGATTAGATCCGCAGGATATCGAGCCTTACAACAATCTAGGGACGATGTACGGCCGACTTGGTCAGATCGAAAAAGCAATTCAATGTTACCAGCACGTTCTTAAGCTTGTACCGAATCACGCCGGTGCACGAAGCAATTTGGAGCGGGCGAACCAGTTACTGAACTCGCGTCCGCAACAACCTTGACACTATGTGCTGGTTAGAGCGACTCTAGAATCGTGTCCTTGCTCACATCTTCGTCTGCTTCTTGGCGTGTGCTACTTCCGCCGCCATTATTCCCGCCAATGGCGCGTCTCGATGCGCTGAATCTCCGCATCGATGTCCTTCCCTTCGTAGAACGACAGCCATCCACGCAATCGCTGGGTCTCGCCCGCTGCACAATCGGGGAATTTTGGGTCGGAGTGCAGGCAGGGACATTTGGCGTTTCCCCATGCACGGGAGCACTCTTCCCAGGCGGTGATGACCCAACGCGTGCCTAAGGCATTGCGAACCGCCACGTAGGGCGACTTGAAAACCTTGTTGTCCTGTGTCAGTTCGGAAAACTCCGGCGCGCCACGCAGCATCACGCAGTTTTGCACGTTGAGGCCTGAAATTTTTTCCTTCGTTCGGTTGGCGAGCCAGAGTTCCATCCGTACCGAATCGGGTTCGGGATAGACTGTAGCGCCAAACGAAATGTCGCACGGCAGTGTGCGTCTGACAGTGAGCGCACCGTCACTACGGCGAGTCCACTCCAAAGGCTCGAGTTCGACGCCCCGATCGGACCAGGTTGTCGGCGCGCTGCGATGCACATGCGCGAGATACAACAAGCTGCGACGTTCTTTCTCGTCCCACCAGATCGCTTCCGGGAGATCGACGACCACATAGCTGCCATCGTTCCAGGGAGTGAACACGCTGAACTTCGTATCGCGTTGCGGCCGAATGGCGCCGTCGAGAAATCCGATTCGAGGATGACGGCCGCCTGGGTAGGGCAAAATAGTTAACTTGTCGCCATGTTTCCGCTTGGGGAACGGCTGGTCGATAAGATTCAATTCTTCCAGCGCAGATTTCACCTTCTCCGGTGCCAATCCAGTGGCCGCAGAAATCTCTCCGAGGGTAAATTGATGATAGACTGCCATGTTCTCCAGCCAAATACGTCGTGCCTCGCCGCTGGGCAGTTGCCGGAAGTTGTCACGCGAACGGCCAGTTTCTATGGCATGCATACGATCCTCAATCACATCACTAGCGCTGGAGGGCATAATATCTGCGTCGACGTACCTCGCTAGATCACGCATTGCAATCACCTGATAGCGGTGGGTTGCCAAATAGTGCATGTACATCTCGAATTTCTCTGGAGACGTATGTACCCAGCTGTGGGCGTTGTCGGGAACACCATGAAATTGCAGAACGGCGATCCGTCCAAATCGCGCTTGCTCGACGCTGCGAATAAAATCTTCGATTTCCCAATCGGGACGAGCATCACCTGCCGACGGGATCAATAGCGGATGGTCGAGGCCCGGCTGATAAGCGGAACCGTGACCGTGCGTGTACGGATACTCGGGCGAACCGCCCCTACGCGCGAATCGAATTCCATACTCCCGCAGCTTCGGTAACGCATCGTTGTAAATCGCGTTTCCCGGGTAAGCGAAACTAGTGGGAACACGAATGCCGCGCTCACGGCACTTGAGGTTGATCGCTTCGATTTGCTCCTGGAGCTTCGACAGGTTCTCCTCCGACACGCCCATGTGATCCCGCGTATGATTGCCGATCTCAAAACCATCTTGGTCGAGTTGCTTGATTTGGTTCCACGTCATGTAGTCGTGCTTGTTGGTGGGGAAATCAAAGCCCTCAGTGATGAAGAAGGTCGCTCCAAACTTGTACTTCAGCAGGATAGGCCGCACGACGGTGAAGTGTGATTTCACGGAGTCGTCGAAAGTAAGCACGACGAGTTTGTCGGCGATAGGCTCGAGCGCAACTGCCGAGGCGCCCAACTGAGTAGCCAATATTACTGTCACTAGAAGCCGGAACATCAAGTGAACCCCCCTATTAATTTTTACAAAGCGGACGTCTCATTACTGCCCGTTCTCGCGTCTCGCTGCGACTCCACACATCTCTCACAACCCAAGTTCGTTCTTAATTCGTAAGGATAACATAGTGGAGTCTCCGTTATTCAGGAGAAAAACACGACCAATTTCGGCAGACGCAAGTTCGATTTTTGGAAAGGCCATTCACTCTTTCACGTGGCGTGCCTTGAGGAAGGCGGTCGACACCGATTCTCTCTGATAAGATGATCACTTGGCAATAACTCGATCACGATTCTTGGCCCTGCTTCGAGGCATCAATGTCGGCGGAAAGAATATCATTGCCGAGGATGACCTGTAAGATTGATGGCCGGTAGGGCGGCATTGAGCGGTTCCTGCTACATTTCAATGATATTTATTTGCCGAAGCAAAGCCGCGAGGAACTCCAGATGCCTGAACTAGCCCGCGATACGCCCTGGTGGCAACCGGTTCTGTTTGCGGCGATGGCCGGGGGGATGGCGTGGGGGATCCGGGGACAATACGGGCATGAGACCGGCGCGATGATCGCCGGCGTCTTGGTGAGCCTGACACTCGTGCTGCTGTTATGTCCCCACGCGTCGTCGTTGTCGCTGGCGAGGGCGATCGCCTGGGGCACGGTCGGAATGGGAATCGGCGGCTCGATGACGTACGGCCAGACGGTCGGGCTGACACACGACGGGCCGTTGATCGGCAACTGGGAAGCGCTTCGCTGGGGGATGTTGGGGCTAGCGGTCAAAGGCGGAATCTATATCAGCTTCGGTGGACTGCTGCTCGGCATGGGGCTGAGCGCGGTTCGCTACCGGCCGCTGGAAATCGTGCTGTTGATGCTGGCCGCGCTCGGCATGCACTATCTGGGCGTGTACCTGTTGAACTCGCCATTCGATCCCGCCAGCAAGGTGCTGCCTACCATCTATTTCTCGGACGACTGGTATTTCGAGCCGGAGGGTGGTTTCAAGCCGCGCGCGGAGTGTTGGGGCGGATACTTGTTTGCGCTGGCCACGATGGTGATTTACACCGGTTGGTATCGCCACGACCGGCTGGCGCGAAACCTGGCTTTGTGGGGTTTGCTCGGCGGGGCGCTCGGGTTTCCCGGCGGGCAAAGCGTGCAGGCGTACAACGCGTGGAACGACAACGCACTGGCCGGCACCTTCTGGAGCACCTTGGGGAGGAACTGGTGGAACACGATGGAAGTCACCTTCGGCGGCATCATGGGTGCCGTATTGGGCCTGGGCGCGTGGCTCAATCGGCGGCTCATGCAACCCTCGTCGATCGAAGACGATACGTGTTGGCCGTTCGGAGTTGAGCTGGCGCTGCTCGCGGTTCACCTGCCGCTGCTGATCGCGGTCGATTTTGTAGCGATCGAGCTTGTCGATGCCCTCTACGACCTCGGCCTGATTATGGTACTGATTCCGGTGGTGGCGAGTGCCGGGGGGCGGTGGTGGCCATTCTGGCAAGTGCTGCCGCTGACGATGATTCCGATCGCAGGCAAGACGATCCGGGCGCTGTTGCCCAACAATATAGATGCCAACGTGGCCGTGGGGTCGCTGAGTTACGGCGTGATTCCGGTCGCAGTCGGAATGGCGGTCGCGATGTGGGCCGCTCAGGACTCCCGTCGCAATCGGGATGGGCACGCCTTTGTCCGCTGGTCGTTGCTGGTGACGAGCTGGACCTACTTCATGCTCAATTTCGCCTTCTTCGGTTATCCGTGGCCCTGGCGAGACGGATCGGGTCTGCTGACCAGCGGCCTCGTCTATATCGTCTCCATCTTGGGTCTGACGTCACTCGTATGGATATCGCGTGGCCGCCCTGAACGTGCGGGCGACCAACCCTAGCGTGGCAACCGAGGCTATGTTGAGAGATTCTCGGGAGCCCGAAGCCACGCAAACTCACCTCCGAAGCGATCATGGAAATACGCCACGGCTATCTGGCTGCGATCACTTACCTTAATGCTCAGGTCAGTCGCGTACTGGCGGAACTCGATGCAATGGGGCTGCGCGAGAACACAATCATCGTGTTCTGGTCAGACCATGGGTACCACCTGGGCGAGCAGACCCTGTGGGCGAAGACCTCGAACTTCGAACTCGACGCACGCGTGCCGATCATCATCGCCACCCCCGAGATCAAACAGCCGGGTGTTGCTACAGATGCCCCGGTGGAACTGCTCGACCTGTATCCGACCCTTACCGAGCTTTGTGGACTACCCAAGTCGGAGGGGGTGGAGGGCACAAGTCTCGCTGCGATGCTGCGTGACCCGAATGCAAGTGAAAAAGCAGCCGCTTACACCCAACATCCGCGGCCGGCGTATTTCCAAGGCGTTCCCGAGGTCATGGGGTGTTCCGTGCGCACTGCCCGCCATCGATACACTGAGTGGCGGGATTTCAAAACGGGCAAGCTCGTCGCGTCCGAATTATACGACCACGCCACCGATTCTCTCGAAACGGTCAACGTGGCGACGGACCCCTCCAGTGCCGGTGCGATCGCCGACTGTCGGAGGTTGTATCGAATCGGTTTTGGTCAATAAGACAACGTGCGGTTTTCCAGTCGGGCTCGTAGTGATAAAAGCCGTCCGATACCCGATAGTCCTGCATACCGATTGCCTCGGCGACCGCTTTGCCGAACGCCCCGAAGATCTGCTCGCCGGTCTGCTGCTCGAACAACACGCCCGCAGTATTGAAGTCCCAGTTGAGCTCGATATCATGGATCGACGATGCAAGCGTTCGTATCCGGGGAGCTCCATCCCGACTTGCATCGGGGCATCGTCCGAGAGATGTTTTTCACGTTGAGGCGACCACGGATTCGCCGCGGTGCGCGGGGCCGAAGCATAATCCGACCAGGGAACGACTTAGGCTGCCGCAGCAAAATCGGGTGAAATATGCGGGTTGGGGCGAATTGCTTGAAGCTTGGTGCATCCGTCATGTACGCCTTGCTTGGCTGAGCCTGCTAATTAGAGCGCCTACTCACGCGAGAAGCAAAAGGAAAACCATGAAGTATCCGATCCTCGCCGGAATAATCGTCGCGAATGCCGCAAGGATGCCGATTGCCGCGAAATCGCGCGTTTTGGGATGCAAATCGAACCGACTACTCGCCGTAATGGTGGTCGTTTTAGCGACAAACGCCCAGGCCCAAAATCCGAAACGATCGGAGCTGTATCACGTTCCCGAGATTCGTTCGTCCTGGGATGACCTTACGGATGGAATCGCAACCAAAGAGGATTGGCGTCGGCGGCGGGCGACGCTGAAGCAGAGATATCTCGACCTGTTGTGCGATCGTCACAAACCGAAAAAGCCGCCGTTGGATTTGCAGATCCACGAGGAAGTGATCGTGGACAATCAGTATCATCTCTCTGATTGCTCCGCGTGCCTACTTGGATGTCTCGGGCCTCAACGACGGCCATGCCCCGACGCAACGGCAGCGACTGCTGATGCTCATGAAAATCATGGAAGTCTACGAACTGGAAGACGCTGCTGAGAACTTCGGCTTCTACGTACACGGCCGCGGTCATTCGGTCGCACACGAATCGCGCCAACTGATGTATGGCTGGTTAGATGCCCATCTGAAACCTCCCGAAGCGACGCGAACTCGGCTCGTCACAACGGCGCCACAGGCATCCGACAAATCGGCCAAGTAAGGCGGTTCGACGGGGATTGGCTTCCGATGGAAAGATTTTCGATTGCCGAAAACTCACAGCATCATCATCGCTCCCAAACAATCAGCGATTTAGACCCAGCGCGGCCAGCGGCCGCAACCAAAGGATGGAACAGGAGGTAACAGAGGTAGCAGAGGTGGCAGAGAAAAAAAACGGTTCTTGAGGAATTTTGGTGGCTGGTAAAGTCGATGCAATCGACTGCTCGCCCTGAAGGGTAACGCCGTGAAATTTTCGTAGCCGGATCCGCCAGGATTCGGAGCCCCTGCGTAAAGCCAAGCCAGTCCGTAGAGCCCAGAAGTCTGGCGACATCTGCTACGCAAAGTCGAGCCATCCCGCGCCACCGTAGCCGGATCCGCCAGGATTCGGAGCCCCTGCGTAAAGCCAAGCCAGTCTGCAAGGCCCAGAAGCCTGGCGGCATCTGCTACTGCAAGGCCCAGAAGTCTGGCGACCGTCTGACATTGATGCACTCCTTCAAAAAGGGTTAAAAAACAGTGTT
>Ga0310121_10005323_pt1 | contig 11103 bp, 9 predicted proteins | sample CB27_Tmax_986_MG_FD_203504 | JGI IMG/M metagenome (GOLD analysis project Ga0310121, IMG submission 203504) | Marine microbial communities from Western Arctic Ocean, Canada - CB27_Tmax_986 | ecosystem: Environmental > Aquatic > Marine > Oceanic | place: Canada: Western Arctic Ocean | collected...
CCCTCCTTCGCATCACGCCGTCGGGCGAGAGTTCCTTGAGTCCGTTCTCCGCACAACATCGCGCAGTTTTCTCGTGGCCTGCTGCCACGTTCCGCTCAATGTATGCGCCGAAGTGCTTGAAAAATGCGTTGGGAGCGGCATGGGAAGCGAAAATCCGGCATCCTTTACCAACTCGATTGGACCACACGCCGCTAGAACTTCGCCACTTCCGTCTAATTTGCCTATCTTCCAGTCCGAGCAATTGAATCCCGCCGCAGGCTCCACTCAGAGCCACCTCACCGGGAATTGCTGGCAATCGCGTAGACTTCATCCCCAAGATCCATGGTCGCCACAGGCAGATTCGCGGCCTTCAGCAGATCGGTCCTGCCCACGCTTATGATCTGGTCCCCGTCCGCCACCTGCTTTTCCGGGAGGCTGAACCGAACGTTGTCCAGCAGGTGGTCTGCCGAGTTGCCGGTGGTGTCAAAACGGATGATGGCCGGTTCATCGTCCGGTCGCACGGGATCGCTGAACTTCGTGATGCCCCGAGCCTCGTGAATCTCGCCGTCTGAATCGGTCAGAAAAACATCACAGTACGGATCCGCGATGTCGAAGTTCCCTTCAATCTTGAGATGGTGCACCCGTGGCGTCTTCTGTACGTCATCGTCGAAGACCACTACATCATCCAGCACGATCCATGCCTCCTCGTCGCTGGACCCGACCCGAAAGCGCAGTTCTCCTTTGCCGTCGTCGTCAAGATCGGTCACCCTTAACACAAGGATTACACCATCCTGGGCATTTCGGATCTGGAAGTACATCGAGGAGTCGACATGTTTTTCCGGAGGTGGATCCTCGGAGGCGAAATCCAGCTCGAGCGTCCAAACGGACCCTGTCTTGTAAATCGTTTGCTGCATGCCGTTGCGACCCCCGGCAGGCATATATGCCGATCTACCCGAACCTCCGATGGCATGCCTGGCCGTCTGCAGCCGTGCAGGCGGTTGGTATTTGTCCGTCGGCGCCTCCCATCCGAACGGAAAGCTCTTTTCCCCCCAATCTCCCGCAATCTCGAAATCGCCATTCTCGATGATCGGTATGCCGCGGATGGGAAAGCTGGCCCCCGTAATTTGCTGGAGCCAGTGCGCCAGCTCCAGAGCCGCTTTGCGATCCTGCGTGGTCGGGTTGTCGGGCGTGACGATCACGTAACCGGTCTTGCCGTCGACTGCCAGCGTGATGGGCTCGCCAGACGTGCCTTTCGGTTTCAAGGCGTTCCGCCACTCGGTCCACGGTTTCGAGTCCTCTTTGGCGGAACCGATCGCCGCGAAATACAGAAGATACGCGCAGACGAACAGCAGAGTGCACTTTTTCATGGCCATGGACTCATCGACTCCTTTATATGATCGACAACTTTGTGGTACGAGGATACTCGACTCAGTCCGGAGTGGAAAGTGTCAGGTTTTTGGAAACGTTTGATGCCACCAGCACTCGTCGCAGGTGGTGATACCGCATTGGTCGAAGACACCTCCGCGACGAAAGAGGTCTGGATGCCGGCCGTTGGCTTGGCAAAGAGGGATTTGTTGTCCGTCGGCATCATGGTATCCAGCGAACGCCGGGCAATCGGTGCGCACCATGTCATCCGAGCCGGCCGGATCGTAGCGTTGCCAGGGCGTATCGGTTGAGTTCTCGGGACGTTGCGGACCTCGACGCCAAACCTCAAGCATCCGCGCCGCTTTGCAAAGCGCGTCGACGGCCAGGTCACTGGATTGGCGATCACGGGGCCGCAGCAACATGCAGTTCGGATCGTCGGCCATGATGGTGGCCATAAAGCATTCAAACTCGCGGGCAGGCATCACGCCTGAACTACTTTTGCCCACCGGGCCCGTTTTCAGGATCCCGGCCGCGCGGCAGACATCCTGCATGATGCCAGGAAACTCATATTGAATCCGTAGACCGGGCACGCAGTAATTAAGGTGTCTCTCCTGGGGCCAAAAGTGTCCCACGTACGGAACGCCTAGGATCTCTTCATAGTAGTGCCAAAGTGTGACCGTGTTTACCTGCGTGCCCAACAACAGCAGCCGACCATCCAATGCCACCAACTCTTCAAACGGATTGCCCGGGCCACAGATGCCGGGCGTCTGGCGATGACCGACCAGCAACTGACGCGCGGCCGGACCCAGACCAACCCACGAATGTGTCTTGTGACAACTGCGCAGGCTGCCCTCTCGCTGCCGTACGCATTCGGTCAGAATGCCTTGAAAACCTGGCTGCTGACTTGTGCAGAGACCGTCTTGGCTGGTGCAATCGCAGTCGCTATTCGTGAAGTCGGCTGGATTGCCCCAAACACTGTCGCGAAAGACTGGCACCAAAAGCGTGCCGTCGCCGCCGATTGCATCGAGAATTCCGTCGACAACCGTCTCGGCCCCACCATCAACTGGCCCCAGCGCGCTGAGAGAGCTGTGCATCATCACGACATTGCCGGCGGCGAGACCAAGCGAGCGAAGTTGATCGGTGATCCGTGAACGTGTTAGAGCAGGCATTTTTGGTAGCAGGATTCGTGGGAATTATGACCTTTGTTATCGTGTCCAAAATCTTACCACGTCTTTCGACTTCGGCTTCGGCTTCGGCTTGGGTAGTCATACATCGTGGATCGTCGGCTGGCGAGCTAGGATTTGTTCGTAAATCCGCATGACACTACCGCCAATGATTTCGCGGATCTGTTTGTCAGAATATCCTTCCACGACCAAAGGCAGCGTGACGTTGTACGGCCAGGCACGAGGTTTCAACGCATGGGGTTGAGTCGATGCTTCCCAGGTCTCGCGGTATGTCATGTTGATGTCTCCCCAGCCGCCGGGATAGCGGGGCGCCTGCTCGAAAGGAATCAAGTTGACCGGCTTGGCGGCACGCAGCAGTTCCGGGGGCAGGCCGGCCCAGGTCAGGCCTCGATCACTGCTGACCCCCACATGCTCCGCTCCAATCAGCTTAACCGCATGACGAATGTGGGCCATACCTCCGGCAATGGTGTAGCCCTCAACTCCTCCAGCGAGCGAAAAGATCGTGGTGATGGCGACCACACCGCCGGTGTCGGCGATAGCCTTCAGCCCTGCGTCGGTCATGTTGCGATTCGGCGCATAGCCGTGATGCACGGCACGGCAACAGGTGTGGCTACGGATTACCGGCTCATTGGACGCAGCGACTATAGCCAGCTCGTTGTTGTGGGCCGTGTCCACAACCATACCGAGTTGGTTCATCCGGCTTACCACAGCGCGACCCTCGTCGTCCATACCACAACCTGGCATCGCTTGACGAATCCCAAGCAGATACATCAGATCCACGGACTTGATGAGTGTGTCGGCCCCAGTCAACGGAGCATGGTTGCACCAGATGGCACCGAAACGACCCTCTTGCTTCAGTTTGGCGGCCTGCTCTGGGCGAGTGACCTTTTCCATGTATGCGAGATTTTCAAACATGTAAGTGTGCCGGTCCACATTCGATCCCGGAACGGTCCAAGGCTCCGCGCCCATCGTGCTCAGCGTGCGGCCGCTGGCCTGCAATATCGCCAGGTGATCGCGCTGCATGATCGGATTGCTGATCAGCTCAAAGTGACGATACCGGTCCACCTTATCGTTAATCTGATCCATCTGAAAGGTGCACCAGAGTCAACGATCCGTTTCTAAGAGGCGATCATACTATACGGTGATCGATTCTGCGGACGCCCTTCATTCGCCTCTGTCGCACCGGACGGCAGCGGCAAAACGGCGTCCATGCACATCAGCGACGCCGGTAGTCGCCAGGCGAGACAGGCCCGACGGATTGTTTAATCGCGGCGCACGGCGACCGACGGCGACAGACGGAACAGATCTGCTAGTTTGGACGAGCTTCTCGGTGTATTGGCTCTACCGAATAAAGAAGATCCCATTTCCGCGACTGTTCCGTCTGTCGCCGTCGGTCGCCGGTTCGACCACGCTAGTCGTGGCCCCAGTGCCTTCGTTCAAGCGTAGGAGTACAACATGAAAATCACGGACGTCAAAACCGTATTGCTCACCGGCCCGTGCACCGAGGACCCTTGGTTGGCGGAATGTCGACTCTTTCGCAGTGCCGCATTCATTGAGATATATACCGATACGGAGCACGTGGGTCTGGGGGAAACGTACAACGGTTATCGATGTCCCGAGATCATTCCCGGCTCGGTTGACTATTTCAAGCCGATTCTGCTGGACAAGTCCGTAGATGACGTAAGTGAGCTGTTCCGGCTCATGTTTCACTGCGAGAACTTCTGGTGTCGCACCGGTCACGGGTTAACCGTTCTCAACGGCATCGAAGCCGCGCTTTGGGACCTGAAAGGCAAGGCGGAGGGGGTGCCGGTCGTCGAGCTGCTGGGGGGATGCCAGCACCAGCAGCTGCTGGGATATGCCACCGGCGGCCCGTCGAACTACCCGTTGGATCGGTTAGTGCGGAAACTCGAGTTTTACCAATCACAAGGATTCCGCGCCGCCAAGGTCGCCACAGATTCCTTGAATGCCGACGGTACCGGTACATGTCCCACTGAACCAGCGGAGGCAGCCGATTTCGATGCGGAAAAGATGACCTTCGTGCGCGATCGTCTTGAGGGCGACATGAAGATCATGCTGGACGGCCACATGGGCAACCGCTCGGAAGGCATGAACCTGTGGGACGTCGAGACCGCCAAGGCGGTGGTGAAGGCGGTGGAGCCGTTTGGCCTGGTCTTTTTCGAGGAGCCGCTGCCCTATGATGATCCCTGGGAATATGCCGAGCTCGCGAGCAATACCTCCGTGCCGATCGCGGGAGGCGAGTGCCTTACTGGACTGACCGAATGGCGGCAGTTCATCGAGCTGGATTCGTTCGACATTGGCCAGCCGGACGCATCATTCACGGGAGGGCTCGAGATGTGTGTCGAGATCGCGAGACTTTTGGCCGACCGTGGCGGGCGTGGCTTAGCGATGCACGCCTGGGGAGCCGGAGCTTCATTAATGCAGAATGTCCACGTCGGTTTCGCGTGCCCGAACACGGTGACACTCGAAGTGCCGCCGGCGTATGGTCCGTTGCACAGTCTCCTGATCGGCGATTCCCTGCAGATCGAAGACGGGATGGTTCTGCCGCCGGAAAAACCCGGTCTGGGCGTTGAGCTAACCGACGATGTGAAAAACCGTATCCCCTTTATTAGAGGCAGCGGGGAATTCAACGACGTCGCGGGCAAGATGCTCGACAATTACGACCAGCTCACCGCAAAGCTCGCGGACACATCGAATTGGTGATGGCAAAGCCGCTGGGGAAGGCCTGATGTTGCAGTTCCAAGCGTTCTTTAGCCCATTTTTTACGGTTCCTCAGAAGAATTAGTGGGTTAAGTTACGCCTTTGTTCTGAAGATTTCGGGTGAGCCCCTCGCGGTCACACCCGACCTCTTGTACGCACGTCCGGGCTGATCATCGGGATTCTTCTCCCGCGCATTAATCCCAGCCAGTCAATCGATCCAAGGGTCTACCTTCACATGGTCAATCAGGACTTCCCCACGTTGAATCCGACCGATTATTTCTTAACGCCGCCTTACTCGCTGAGAATTCCCACCGCGGACTATTCCGCGCTAGTAAACTCGATATCGTCCAGGTAAGCGTCACAGTATTTGCCGTTGTTGTCTTGCATGTTGAAGATACCGAATCGGTTGAGCACGGCGCCTTCGTCGCGTGCGCCCGTGGGTAGATTCAGCATTTGCTCCTGGTCACCCAAGTGGAACGTCAGGACGCCCTCGCCATGGTTGGCCTCGGGGTCGTAAACTAGCTCCCAATCATAAACCCGCCCGTCGGGGATGAATCGGATTTTCACACCGGCGACGTGGCTTGATTGGCCAGAGGTGCCAATCATCGGCACCATGTACCTGCCCAAATCGGTCAATGTGTTGAGCAAAACGCCGACGAAATTGCGAGGACAGGTTTGGCGATCGATCGACCAGCTTTGGTCCTCCGCGTTGAACCACCCCTAGTGAAAACCCGAATCGGTGCCGAAAAGGGGAATCGCGATTTTGCCGCGCGCGATGAGCTTGTCGTCCAGTCCCAATGCGCCGACGTCCACACCGCAATACGCCTTCAGCCAATCCTGCGTGGGGTGCACCTCCCAGATGCGTCCACCCAACTCTCCGGAATTCACACCACCCGCGTATTGGGTCTTGCTGTAGCCGAAACGATTAGCACCGTATTGGTCCGGATCGACGAATTCCTCCTGGTTGCCGATGCCGATCCAGTTCGGGTCGTTGGCAAAATCGAATAACAGTCCATTGACCGTGATATCGTCGAAAAACGCCGTTATCTGGTAGCCGGGAAACTGTTCGTTGAAAATGCCGAATCGATCGAACGTCGCCCCGGTCTGGCGATGATCTTTGCGCAGGTTTATCGGGTAGGGCTCGCCGCTATCGATGGAGAATTCAATGCGGCCCCAACCGTCGCCACCCTCGGGATCGTATGTCAAGTGCCACGTATGCGGTTGGGTATCTGGGAGAATCCTCAGGATTTCGGATTGTTTCCATTCACGCATGTTTCCCTGGGGAAATCGGCCGGCTGTTGTTAAGGCCGCGCCGCCGGCGGCATAGTTGCTTACGCCGTACGTGATCTCGACATGCGCTCCGACTGAAATGCCTGCGTAGGTTTCGAACTCGTAATCACGCTGCCCCAACAGGCGGAATCCGAGATGGTTGACCGGCCGCCATCCCTGATGTTCGGAGTTGAAAAATCCGACATAGATACAACTTCCGGTATGGTATTGATTGATGGCCGCGACCTGGCTGAGCGAGAATCTTCCCGAGCTTTCGAGCCGGTCGTCCAAAGTCAGCGGATTCAGGGGCATGCCGTAGGATGCCTGGCGGGCGGACCGCCAGACCACCCCGCCGATCTCACCGGGTTCACCGCCAGCCAGGTTGCTCGGGCGCCATCCGAATCGCTGACGGACGATGGTTTGGTTCAGCGCCGTCAACCGGTTATTGCGACCGTCCCACCCCGGGTCGGCGTCGAACGATTCGTAACGTTGGATGGTGGAACGGGCCACCATCGGATTTGATGCGCTGGCGATGGCCAACAGTCCGATCGCCGCCGCAGCGGCGATGATCTTCCAGTTCATGGCAGCAATGATCGCCCGCGGCGTCTTTCCTTCTAACCGTTTAATCCGCATCCACTCGTCCCCCCGCGCTGCACTTATAATCTGCATTCCCCAGGCTTCTTCGGCGGCGTGTTACTCGGTCGATATTTCCGCGAATCGAAAGGCGAATATCCGGCCGCCGCGACATTCGAACTCCAACCGGACCGGTTGGCCAGACCACGCCGAAAGATTCGTGTCGCCCTGCCGCCATGAAACCGTACGCTTGATCCAGTCGGCGTTAATGATGTCACAATCGGCGGTCGTGAAACCGGGAATGGGCGTCCCGTCGGCTTTCAAAAGAGCCACCCGCGCCTCCCCCAACGCACCGGTGTCGATGTTGAGGACTAAACAATCCCCCTCGAAAATAATCGGATCGGTGACGATCCGCCCGCCGGTATAGTCGAACTCGGCGGCCACAAACCGGTCAATCTTCTGCTCGACGCGCATTACGCCGCGATAAGTTTCGCCGACAGCATCGGGGACCACGTCGATGGCTCCGTGGCCCGAGGTGCGGAAGCTGACGTATTGATAGACTCGGTTGTCGCGTACGATCATTCCGTGATAGACCCACGGCCATCCGGTGTAGTGGTTGGCGTGCCAACCGTGCTTGATGTATGCCGGGCGGCGATAGCGTTTGAAATTGATCCCGTCACGGCTGACGGCCAGTTGAACTTCACCGGTCCCTTCATTGCCTCCCTCCCCGCTCCACGAGAGGTAAGCCCTTTCCCCTCTGTAGTGGTAGTAACAGGTCGGGAAAGGGAGATAGACGTTTGGAGATCGCTCGTAGACGTGCACCTGGTTGTTATAAAGATCGGTGCCGATCGGGTCGAAGCGGTCTGTTCGCAACGCCGTGGGCAATTCATTGCTCAAGTATGGCAGTTCGTGATCTCCGCCGTAGTGGGGATTCGGGTTGGGCCGGTACGTCCAAGACTCCATGATGTTGTGAGTCTCTAGACGCACGACCTTGCGTCCGCCGTTTTTGAAGAGCGGTTCATCACTGGCACGCAAGTAGGCGACGTATTTCTCGATGTTGTTATCCCAGAGTAAAACCGCCTGTGAATCGTGAAGGAAGGGCGCGATCTGAGTCTCCTGCTTGGTGAACCGTATGCCATCGGGCGAAGTATGGATTACCAATCCCTCGGTGGTCTTTGTGTCGGGTAGGTCGTCAACGCTGGCGGCAGTCAGGTATTTATATCTCCACTCGGGCTTCGGATCGCGCGGGTCGTACAGAACCGTTCCGCCGGGATGAGGTATCAGATTGCCGATGACAATGTTGTTGTCTGTTGAACCTTCATATTCAACAACACCAAGGCTGGGTTTTTCCCAATGGATCCCGTCGATCGACGTCGCGAGCGCAATATTGTCGATCCCCTCGGGCCGGTGAGTGTTGAGGTAATAAAGTCTATAGACGCCTGAGCCGTCGTCGAGAATTGAGGTGTATTCGGCGATGTTGTCCCAAGGTTTGTCATTGTCAATGGCTGTCTGGAAAACATAGGGAGGGTTGACGACAAACTGGACCCCCTCCATCTCGGAGATTCCCGCATCGTCGATGAACAGATGGGGTCTGGAGCCCAAATCAATGGCTTCGCGACGGTAGATGTTGAAGGGATCAGTTTCGGCGAACGTAACTGATTGAATCGACCAACAGAGCGTCACACTCAACCCAAGAAGATGAATAAACTCGCTGCTTTGTTTCATAGCTCCATGGGCCCTATTCCGTGCCGTCGCGACTATTCGCCGAAGGCATGGCAGCGGTGGCTTTCAACCCCCGATGAACCACGAAAGTACGGCGGCTTGTGTCGATTGTCCAAGTCGTTCGATTTGTCATTAGTTATTTGTCAATAGTTATTTGCTATTAGGCGGCATTCCCCCATCATCTCCTCAAATGACAGATAACTATTGACAAATAACTATTGACAAATCTTTAAGAGCTCGCGTTGCCCTTCTATACATTCATCATTCGAAACATCCGCTGCTCTTCAGACCTTCATCGAAATCAAACGAATTGGTGATGGCAAAGCCGCTGGGGAAGGCCCAACGTTGTTATTTCAAGCGTCCCCTGACGCTTGTTAAACATGGGCTGGGGTTGCCACCACCAACAAGGTTGCGGAAGGCTAGGGAATCGTGGAAAGGTGTCCAAGCCTCCGACAACGGCGTGTGAAGACCAACATCATGCCGCTCACCAGAATGAAGCTGGTGCCAGGCTCGGGGACTGGAATTGCCGTCGTGGTCAACGTGTAGGATCCTCCGGGAATATAACCAGTATGCGAGCTGGCAATTACACTAGCAGCCGAAGAGCCACCGCTCAGGATTGCATGGTTGGAAAAAACTCTAAACACGATAATGTCGCCCGCATTCACGTCCACCGTGGCGGTGACCATCTCATCCGTTGTGTCGGTATCAAAGCCCAGCAGCGTATCCCTCCGTAAATCGCCAGTCCCATTGATCACGCCCTTCCAGATGCCTAATGACAGACTATCCAGGACCGGATCGCGTGCGGAGGCATCGACGGCGAGTTCGCCGTCAAATCTAGCAACCACTTTATACCAGTCGTTGTCCTCCAGGTAATTCGTGGATTCGAGCGTGTTATTTGGGTCCGTCAAGAAGTTAGGCATCGAGTGGATAGTATATGTGTCACTCAACGTGACAGTTGGGCCTACTTCTCCCAGATCGGTGACAAATGCTGGCCCCACAATTTCGCTGGTAGACGCCGGCACGAAGTCGTTTCTCGGCATTTCTTCATTGACGTCGGGAAGCGTTACTGACTCATCACGCCCGTACAAATGCTGCAACGCAAGACTATCGTGTTTTGTCAGCCAACGGTGCATTTCACCCTGTCTTCCACCACCGGAAATAATGGAACTTCGATCGGCTGGATTGTGGTCCAGACCAAGCGCATGGCCGAACTCTTCCGCAGCAACACCGATCCAGTCAATCTGTTGTGCGCCGATGTCGAACTGCGCACTGTTTTGGTCGATGGGAGCGGCGGGCTCGTTGGCCGTGTACCAGTCGATCACGTCGAGAAAAGGGTGTTTGTACCGCATCGATATCTGCTGTGTGGCAAGGAGGGAATTCTTGTGAGCATTAGCGTCGGTAAAGTTCGAGTCTTGCGAAACTCCTCCGCCGGCCAATCCAAGCCATTGTCCATCACCAGCGTCCCTGCCTCCGAATCTATTGCTGAGGTGAACGTGAATATTGGCCTCTGAAGTTGTTGGCGACTTCGTTCAACGTGACCAGTGCCGCATCGCGATTCCAGATCTCGGCCGCCCTACGAATCCCAAGAATTTGATTCGTCGTCATCGCTGGAACCGTTACATCGGCCTCATCGTGTGATTCATCCGCGTCTCGATGAATGTAATAGTTGATAACGAATTCGCTCGTGTTGTCAGGCGCCTGAGTCCTAAAGGAATGATGGTGTGGACCGGATTCATGTGGATGGTTTTCTTCAATATCGTGGTCTGCCAACACCCATGGGTTGGCAACGGCGCTAAATGCGACAGCACAAATAAGGGCGCGAACTGAGATCGTCACGGCATGAACCTCCTAAATAAGTTCCTTTTTGTTCTCACTAGTTCTTTCTATTTCGTTTCTTGACGCTTAGGCAAGTGACAACAAATCATCTGCCATAGCGTCTGCCCGGTCGGACGACAGCCATAACCACGTCGTTGAATATCACGACTCGTGGAATCCATCTCGGGTCTGGATAGCAACTTCTTTTTCCGGCCTTGATAACTGTCAAGTCGATCAGGACGGTTGTGTTGTGTGCAGGGATGACTTCGTAGGTAAGTTTTGAAATTGCGCTATTTGGCAACCCGACGCGTAAGCGAGGGAAATACGCGTGTTCACTGCGTCCCTCGTTTACGCGTTTTGAAGTTGTCGTGACGAGTTAAATCCGTAGTTGTTGGAATTCGAGAATGGTTAACTCGATGAAATCAATTAATGTCATCCAGGAGGTGAAAATCCTTCCGAGGGCAAAGGCTAACCACCA
>Ga0310121_10005324_pt1 | contig 11102 bp, 9 predicted proteins | sample CB27_Tmax_986_MG_FD_203504 | JGI IMG/M metagenome (GOLD analysis project Ga0310121, IMG submission 203504) | Marine microbial communities from Western Arctic Ocean, Canada - CB27_Tmax_986 | ecosystem: Environmental > Aquatic > Marine > Oceanic | place: Canada: Western Arctic Ocean | collected...
ACCCCCACCGCGCTGAGCAAGACCGCCTCGCGCCAGCGCCGGCCGAACTCCTCCGGTCCCGCCACCGGGACTCCCTGAATTCCCTCCCCAATGCGTCGCGGGTTCACTTCGAAAAATCCGTGCACCTCGATGCGCTCCAGGGTAAGGAGCCGGGCCAAGCGCTTCCCGATCGGACCCGCTCCGCAAATCGCCACGCCGCGGGCGCAAACCTCCGGGAGACGCGCCAGGTAGTGCGACTTCATCTTCCAAACCTCCTCTTCCCCATAGGACGCATGGGTCCTCGTCAGCCGCGTCGCGCTGTCCCGCCAGTCCAGCACCACCTCGTCCACCTTGCCGAAGCGCATCCCCGCTTCCAGCATGCGAAAAAAGAGATCGTGATCTTCCGCCCAGGTGACATCCCGGTATCCTCCCGCCTCCAGGAGCGCCTCTCGCCGAAACATGAGTGATGGCTGAACAACCGGACACTCGATGAATCGCTCGCGCGCCACGTCTTCCGGCGTGGCGTGTCCGTTCACCCAGTCGACGTAGCGCTGCATCCCCTCGCCCTGTGGGTCGATCAATCTCACCCGCCCGCCCACCGCCGCCAGCGACTGGTCGTCGCTCAGCAGTTTGTACTGCCGCTCCAGTCGATCCGGATAAGCGACATCGTCCGAATCCATTCGTGCGATGAATGGACAGTTCGCCATCGAAATTCCCAGGTTGGCGGCAGCGGCGACATCAGGGGAACCCTTGAGCGAGAGCAATCCTACCCTGGAATCGGAATTCGAAAACCGCTCCGCGATCGCGTCCGAGCCATCGGTGCATCCGTTCAGGATGAGGTGGAGTTCGAACTCCTTCATCGACTGGGCAAGGAGGCTCCCGATCGCATCAGCCAATGTCCCTTCCGCGTTGTAAACCGGCATGACGATGGAAACCCGGGGCGTCATATCGAGAACGTTTCGTCCGTCCCAACCGCCTCCGCATTCCCCTCTTCATCCACCACGATCACCATCGGCCGGCAGCACACTTCGCAATCGTAATCGAGGCGCGCCGGGCATTCCGCAGGCGGCGGCACCGGCACGCTGAAAACCTCGCCGCAACTCGGACACCGCACTTCTCCCCATCCATCCGTCACCTCACCACCTCCTATGCAAAATTCGAAAACCGGTCCAGCACCATGCCACGGCGCAGCCTCCGGGCCAAAACGGGTCCACCGCGCCAACTTCCAACTCCATGGTGACCAATTCCTCTTCGCAGCTGTCTATCTTTTCAGAAGGAAGCTGCAAACTTCCTACATCAAAACCCCCGACAAAACCCACAACGCCTGGCAGTCGGTTTCTTCGGAAGCCGGCTGCTTGGCGCCTGTCATCCCGACCCGTGCGGGACGGGAAAGCGGCGGCGGTTCCCGGTCGTCCTCCCCTCTTCACTCCGGTTCCACCCGCAGGCGCACCGACTCCCCGTGCGCGTCGAGCCCTTCAATACGCGCGAACTCCTGCACCACCGGCAGGGACTTCCTCACCGCGGCCGCGTCCATTTTCACGATGCTGGTCCGGCGCTGGAACTGGTCGGCGCGCAAACCGGAGAACGACTTGCCCGCCCCGCCGGTCGGCAGGGTGTGGCTCGGTCCGGCCAGGAAGTCGCCCACCGCGATGGGAGAGAGGTTCCCGAGATAGATCGCGCCCGCCGTCCTGATTTGCGCCAACCGCGCCTTCTCATCCCTCGCCACCAGGGAGAGGTGCTCCGGCGCAAAATCGTTGCAAATCGCCACGGCCTCGTCGAGGGAGCGCACCAGGACGGCGAACCCGCCCTGCGACAACGCTTCCTCGATATGATGGCCCCGGGAAAGCCGCGCCAATTGGCGCTCCATCTCGCCCTGCACCCGCTTCAGGAGACGCGCCGAGTCGGTCACGAATCCCACCACGCTGTCGCCCCCGTGCTCGGCCTGCGCGAGCAGATCCGCCGCGATACAGACCGGGTCGCCGGTGGAATCGCTCACCACCATGACCTCGCTGGGGCCCGGCAGGAGGTCGATCGCGACCGCACCCACCAACTGCCGCTTGGCTTCCACCACGTAGGCGTTGCCCGGCCCGAAGATCTTGTCGACGCGCCGCACGCTCCTGGTCCCCACCGCCAGCGCCGCCACTCCCTGCGCCCCGCCGACCTTCAGCACCTCCGTGGCGCCCGCTTGCCGCAGGGCGTAGAGCAGTTCCGCGTTGACCTGTCCTCCGGGCCCGGCCGGGGTGGCGGCCACGATCTCCGGGACCTTCGCAGCCTGCGCAAAGGCCCCCGTCATGAGGGCGGTCGAGACCAGCGGCGCCTTGCCGCCCGGCACGTAGATCCCGACCCGGTCGAAGGGAACAAAGCGCTCGCCCACAACCGCCCCCTCCGCATTCTTACGTTTCCAATTGCGGCGGAGGCTCTCCTTCGCAAAGGCGTGAATGTTCCGCCGCGAGGCCCGGATCGCCCGCTTGGTTTTCGCCGCCACCGACGCCTCCGCTTCCGCAAACTCCTCCTCGGTCGCAAGGAGCGATTTCGCCGTGAGCCGCACCCCGTCGAACTTTCGGGCGTAGTCGATCAGGGCCCGGTCCCCGCGCTCCCGCACCACCGCCACAATGCCGCGCACCGTCTCCTCCACCGCCTGTAATGGCTCCGCCCGGCGGTCGAGAGATCTGACAAATTTCTGGTAGCCCCGGTCGCGATAGGAAATCACCCGCATGACGCTGACTTAAAGCCGTGGCGCCGCTTTTCAAGCGCCAAGCCGGAACTGTCGCACAATCCACCTGGCCGCAATGGCAGGGAGATGAGCTGGTCCAGCGAACCGCCAGGCGGAGCGCGCGGCCTACGTCTGGGCCCGAAGAAAGCGAAATTGTAGGGCAGCCGCTCCGGCTGCCGCCGCCTCACCTGCAACGATCGCCGCTCTTGACGACGTGCCATTCCCACCTGGCCGGATCGCTTGTCCGGAGCTGGTTGACACGGGCGAGGCGCTTGAAAAGCGCCGCCACCGCCCCTCAATAATACGGCCTCAAGAGCAGGTACACGACCGGTCCGGTCACCGCCACGTAGAGCCAGACCGGAAAGACCCGGCGCGCCAGCCGACGGTGCCGCGCGAACTGGTTGGTAATGCCGTACACGAAGGTCATCAGGATGAAGGGCAGACTCAGGGCCGCCAGGGCGATGTGCGAGAGGAGCACCCCCAGGTAAAGCGGGCGCATGACCCCCACCGCTTCCCTCTCGTCCTCTCCCAGGATCCCGTCCCGGTTCGAGTCGCCGAAGTGGGTTTCGGGAGTGGTGAAGTGGTAGGTGAGGTAGGAAAGCAAAAAGAGCAGCGAGCAACCCATTGCGACGTAGATCCAGCGCTTGTGCCGGTCGACTCGTTTTCCTTTGATCGCCACCAGCGCCATCACGAGGGCCAGCGCCGCGCAGGAATTCAGGAGGGCGTGGAACGGAGGAAGAAAGTCCAGCCCGATCCCTTCCGGCAAGGCGATCTTGACCCGGCGCATCATCCCCACCAGCAGAAAAACCACCGCCGTCACACACCACACCGCACCCTTCAGCTTCTTCGCGAGCAGGAGGTCGGCCTCGCGGCTGCGGTAGCTCTCAAAGTCGCTCACGGGGATTCGAGGGCGGCCTCGCGCGCGGCGAGGCTCTTGCGAATCGTGGATTCCACCTCGGCGTAATAAGCCCGATGCATGTCCTCCCCCTGCTGCCGCGCGTAGTAAAGATCGCGCTTTTTCACCAGCAGCATTCCGCGCGCGAAAACCTGGAAGCCGAGGTCATGAGAAAACTGCACGGCCGGATCCGGCCCCTCGTTCTCGACCACCCGCATGAACTTCATCTTCTTCTCCATAAACTCGCGGAGTTTCTCCGGCGGTCCGGTCAGGAACCACCAGTTTCCTGTCTCGGCTCCAATCGAGTCCGCATACCGCTTCAGGTCCTCGACCTTGTCCGCCGGGTTCACCGAAATCGACACCACGTGAAAATCCGGGTTGCCACGGAACTCCTCGTAGAGCTTGCGCAAGTCGCCGGAATTTCGCGTCAGGCATTTGGGACAGTTCGCAAAAAACTGGGAGGCCACCCAAACCTTGTCTTTAAGGGCCGAGAGACTGACTTCTTCACCCGCCTGATTAGTCGCCACCAGATCCCCCTCCAGCGTGAGCAGGACCTCCGGTTCTTCTTTCCCATAGTCCGTAATCTGCTTCTCCGGGAAGGCCTTCTTGCGGGCCTCTCGGATCCAAAGCGAGGTCCCGATCACCCCGGCGCTCAGGATCGCCACCACCACGTAAATGGAGGCTATCTTCGATCGCTCCGTCACGGCTCCTTTCCTTCCTTCAGATTCCCCTCCCGAATGTCCTCGAGGGTCCGGAAAAACCTCTCTTCCGTCCTTTTGAAAGCGTCGGTTTGACTCTTCGCATCGAGTTTTTCGGCACGCTTCGGATCATCTTTCAGCATCCTCCTGGCGTCCTCCTGAATCTCGAGCGCGTCATTGAAGTCGTACTGGGGTTCCAGGACGTGCAGATTCTCATCGATGAACACGATGGTCGAGCGAAACCGCTTGATCCACCCCTGATCGACGGAAGGAATTCTCTCCTCGGTCTCCAGGCGAAGCTTGTGACGAAGATAGCCACGCGCATTCTTTTCTTCGGCCTGCACAAAAATCCATCGCTTGTCGTTCCCGACTCCGAGTTCATCGAGCATGGCTTCGAGCTCTTTGGGCCCATCCTGCTCGGGGTCCACCGTGATCCCGACAAAGCGCAGGTTCTCTTCATCGGGAAATGTCTCCGCCACAGCCTTCATCATGCGCAACGACTCGGCCATGCGTTCCTTCTCGCTACCCGCCAGCGGGGTGATCAGACTGATCTTCCCCGCCAATTGCTCGGTAGTGAACGCCTTATTGTTCTGGTCACGTCCTCCGAATTTTTCGGTCAATCTTTGGACCACGTGCGGCCGGCCGTCCTTCGCGTCGGCCCGCTGCTTCATGATGTAGGTCAATGTGATGATGATCCCCCCCAACATCATCACGACTGCGATCGTCAGACCCGTCCGGCGCAATTTTGCCGGATCCCGCTCGGCAGCTTCCAGGTGACTGATGTTTCGCGCCACGGCGGCGAGAAACTAACTCACTTCCAATCGATGGCAAGCACCGTCAAAACCGCAGGCAGGTAGAGCAGGGTGAGCAGGAAAAAGCGCCGGAAGGCCGGGCGCTGCCCCGAACTCGCAAACTTCACCGCCAGGCAAGCCAGGACAAGCCCCGCCGCGGCGCCCAGGCCCCCGAATATCCAGCCTGTGTAGCCCGCCAGCGGCCCCACCAGCGCCAAACCCGCGAGCCCCACCGAGAACGCTCCCGCCAGCCATCCCGACCTCCGGCCGCTCTCGTCCCCATCCGACCACATCCGAAAGCCGGCCTCTTCGTACTGCTCGCGGCACAGCCAATTGATCGATACGAAATGCGGAAGCTGCCAGAAGAAGAGCAAGGCAAAGAGAAACCAGCCCCGCGGATCCTCAATCGCTCCCCCCCCACCCACCCGATCACCGGCGGCAAGGCTCCCGGGATGGCGCCCACCAGGGTGTTGATCGAACTGCGCCGCTTCAGCGGAGTGTAGACGAAGACGTAAGTGGCGATCGTGACGGCCGCCAGGACCGCCGCGGTGCGATCCACCATGGCGGCAAGGTGAATGATCCCGAAGCCCGCCAGGACCCAGCCCAGGATGAAGGCTGGCAAGGGCAGCACGCGCTGCGCCGGAAGGGGCCGATCCGCAGTGCGTCGCATGCGGGCGTCCTCCTTGATTTCCATCAATTGGTTGAACACCGAGGCCCCGAAGGCCGCTGCCGCGGTTCCCAGCAGGGTGTGAAAAAGAAGCACCAGCCTCCCCCATCCCCAGCCTTCGCCGCCCGACAGGGTTGCAATCAAAAAGCCGAAGAACGCCGTAATCAGGACAAAGGTGTTGAGCCGGAGCTTCACAAGCACGGAGAGGTCTTCCCACAGGGTCGGGGACTTCGCTCCGCCGTCTGGTTCGCTGGCCTCCGTCACGTCGATCCGATTGTTGGGCGGCTGCTCCGGCTGCCCGCTTACGATGTCCGGCCTGTGGATGCGGGACCGGCGATGCGCGCACCTGCCATTCCCAAGCCTTCGCGCAGGAGGGTCCTACAATCAACCAGCCGGTCCGACAACGCCTCAATTCGCCCGCATCCTCCCGACTCCCTCACGAAAGATTTGGCAATTCCGCCTGCGCCCCGCTAAACTCGGCCTCCATGAAGTTCGCGATCTGCAACGAGACCTTCCAGGACCGCAGTTTTTTCGAGCAATGCCAGTCCGCCGAGGCCACCGGCTACACCGGACTCGAGATCGCCCCCTTCACCCTCGCCGATGATATCGCGAAGATCAGTGCAAGCGACCTCGCCGGCTATCGCCGGGCCGCCTCCGACCACGGCCTCGAGATCGTCGGTCTGCACTGGCTGCTCGCCAAAACCCAGGGCTACCACCTCACCAGCCCCGATGCCGCCGTGCGCTCCGCCACCATCGACTACGCCCGGAACCTGGCGGATCTCTGCTCCGCCCTGGGGGGACACATCATGGTCTGGGGCAGCCCCCAGCAGCGCTCTCTCGAGGAGGGCTGGGATTACGCCGCGTCCTTCCAGCGCGCCGCCGAGGTCCTCCGCCCCGCCGCCGAACACTGCAGCTCGCTCGGAATCACCATCGCGATGGAACCTCTCGCCCCCTCCGAAACGAATTTCCTCAACACGGCCGAGGAGACCGTCCGCCTCATCCAGGAGGTCGATCACCCCAATCTCCGCCTCCATCTCGACGTCAAGGCCATGAGCTCCGAGCCCGTGGCGGCGCTTTCCAAGCGCCAGGCCCATCCTTCCGAAACAGACGCCAACATCGCCGATATCGTCCGCGACAATGCCGCCCACCTCGCCCATTACCACGCCAATGACCCCAACCTGTTAGGCCCCGGCATGGGCGAGGTCGACCACGCTCCCGCCGCGGCCGCCATGCGGGAGATCGGCTACGACGGCTGGGTCTCGGTGGAGGTCTTCAAATACGAGCCCAGCCCCGACGAGATCGCCCGCCAGAGCATGGAATACCTTCAAAAGGTTTATCTCTAACAAAATCCGCGGCGTTTCCTCTTTGCCGCCTGCACCACTTGCCGTTTAAAACCTCTCCCGCAACACGATGAGCAACAACGACGAACAACACCAGCGCGAGATCGAACTGCTCGACTCCGTCGCAAACAAGGGCCCGCTCCAAAAAGCCAAGGTCTACTCCAGGCTTTCCGGACCGGGTTGGCTGCAGGGCGCCATCACCCTCGGGGGGGGATCCCTCGCCGGCGCCCTCTATCTCGGCACCATCTCCGGGTACAACCTCATGTGGCTGCAGCCGCTCGCCATGATCTGCGGCATCATCATGCTGAGCGCCATCGCCTACGTCACTCTTTCCACCGGACAGCGCCCCTTCGGCGCCATCAACCGGCACCTCTCCCCCCTCCTCGGCTGGTCCTGGCTCATCGCCACCATCATGGCCAACATCGTGTGGTGCATGCCGCAGTTCAATCTCGGGCGCGCCGCCGTTCAGCAGAACCTTCTGCCCATGGTGGGCGAGGGCACCGCCTCCACGGTCGGCATCTGCCTCGTTTTCCTCGTGATCGCCTTTGTCGTGAACGCCTCCTACGAGGGAGGCGTCAGATCGCTCAAACGATTCGAACTCATCCTCAAGTCGATGGTCGGGATCATCGTGGTCTCCTTCTTCCTGGTGGTCGTCACCCTTTCAGTCAAGGGAGCCATTCCCTGGGGCGAGATCTTCAGCGGGGGGGTCCCGAACCTGTCCTACCTCTTCAACCCGGCTCCGGCCTACGACACCCTCATCGAGACCTCCAGCGCCCCGAATTTCTGGATCGGCATCATCGCGGACGGTCAACGCGATATCATCATCACCGCTTTCGGCACCGCAGTCGGGATCAATATGACCTTCCTGCTCCCCTACTCCATGATCCGCAAGCAATGGGGAGCCAAGCATCGCGGCCTCGCCATCTTCGATCTCTCCATCGGCCTCTTCGTTCCGTTCGTGCTCGCCACGGGTTGCGTCGTCATTGCATCAGCCTCGCAATTTCACTCCAAGACTGACGATATCTTTGCTGAGGACGGCAAGCCGATGGCCAAAGTGGCCGGCGCCTACTACAAGTCCCTCCGCAACCACCCCAATCTAGTCGTGGCGGAACAAGCGAGCGATGAGGACAAGAACGCCGCCATCGACGCCCTCCCCGAAAGCGACCGGAAGTTGGCCGCCATGCTCGTCAAGCGCGACAACTTCCAGCTCGCCAACAGCATCGCCCCCCTCACCGGCGATGCAGTCGCCCAGATCGTCTTCGGAATCGGGGTGCTCGGGATGGCCCTCTCCACCATCATCATCCTGATGCTCATCAACGGCTTCGCCTTCCAGGAACTCTTCGGACAGCCCGGCAACAAGTCGATCTACTTTCTGGGCTGCGCGGTTTCGGGGTTGGCCGGTGCGGCCGGCCCCTTCATCTGGGGAAATGCCGAAGCGAGAGCCGCTCTCGCCATTCCCACCTCCGTCTTCGGCGGTTCCCTCATCCCCATCGCCTACTTCACCTTCCTCCTCCTCATGAACTCCCGGAGCACCCTCGGCGACAAGCTCCCCAGGGGCGGCAAACGCTACTGCTGGAACATCCTCATGATCGCCGCCACCGGTATCGCCACCTTCGGCTCAGTGTGGGTTCTCCTCGGAAAATCCAAGGCCCCGGGATTCGCCGGCGTCGCTGCAACCGGCGGCCTCATCTTCCTCGCCATCCTCTTCCTGGTGGGCACCATCAGTTTCGTCCTCAAGGAGAAACGACTCAAACATTAGCCCACTTTCTGACCTTCAAACCTTCTCACCTTCATACTTCCCCAATGAAATTCGGAATCATCGGGGCCGGCATGATCGGCCAGTTTCACGGCAAGGCCATCGAGGCCATGGCAGGCGGCCAACTCCACTCCGTTTTCGACGTGCGCGGGGACGCCGCCGAAAAACTCGCCGCCCAGTTCGGCGCCAGGGCCTTCAGCGATATTCAGAATTTCCTCGCCGACGAGGAACTCCAGCTCGTCACGATCGGCACCCCCTCCGGAGCCCACCTCGATCCCGCCATATCCGCCCTCCAAGCCGGCAAGCACGTGGTTTGCGAAAAACCGCTCGAGATCACCCCGGAACGCATCGATATGATGCTCAACACCGCCGAGGAAAACAACGTCACCCTCGCCGCCGTGCTCAATCGCCGCTTCCATCCCGCCATGCATGCCTTCAAGGCCGCCGCCGACGAAGGGCGCTTCGGAACTCTCACCTCCGCATCGGCCTACGTGAAGTGGTTTCGCGACCAGGCATACTACGATTCCGGAGCCTGGCGCGGGACCTGGAAGCTCGACGGCGGCGGCGCCCTCATGAACCAGTCCATTCACACCATCGACGCCCTTCTCTACGTGGCGGGCCCGGTGGTGAGCGTGCAGGCCAATACCGCCTGCCTGGCCCACACCGACATCGAGGTCGAGGACACCGCCGTCGCAATTGTCGAATTTGCCAACGGCGCCCGCGGCGTGATCGAGGGCTCCACCGCCTGCTGGTCGAAGGATGGACACCCTGCCCGCGTGCAACTCTGCGGCGACAAGGGCAGCGTCCTCCTCGCCGACGAATCGTTTGAGGTCTGGGACTTCCTGGACGAACAACCCATCGATTCCGAAGTGCACACCTCCATGATGAAGGGCAGCGAAGCCGGTCTCGGCGCCAACGATCCCACCGCCATCAACTTCACCGGCCACCAGAAAAATTTCGAAGAGGTGGTGCAAGCCATCGCCGAAGGCCGCGAACCGGCCGTCAATGCTCTCGAGGCCCGCAAAGCCGTTGCCCTTATCTGCGCCATCTACGAGAGCGCGCAGAATGATGGGAAGAAGGTGAGGCTGTAGCAATCTCCCTCCCAACCGCTCCTGTCACTCCGCCTTCTCTGCGAACTCCTTCACCTTGGCCTGACTCTCCGCGGAGAGATTCGCAATCGGGTACTTGTAGACCTTGCCGTTCGCCATCCTGAGCACCGCCCTGTCACCATCCACCTTCATCAGGGTGGCCTTGATTTCCTTGCCGGCCTTGTTGGTCCAGAGGCCCGCGATGGGCGCCGGGGCGCCGGGCGCCTCCGGTTGCTCGGGATCCAGGCGGCCCAGCTCCGCACCCTGCGAAATCCACAGCTTCAGGGTCTGCACTTCCTTCCCACTCAGGCGGGACCCTTTCGGCGGCATACGGTTGTCGGGATCGTCGGACTGAATCATCTTCATCAAGAGCCCCTTGCTCGGTTGCCCTGGAATGATGGCCCGCCCCGAGCCGATGAATTTCTTGATCTTGTGAGGCTGCAGATTGAGGTCGCCCTTTTCTTTGCCGTCCTTGTGGCACTTGAAGCAGTTGCTCTCCAGGATGGGCAGGACGTCCTTCTCGAACTCCACGGCCACGCAAGGAACAGCAAGGGTGAATGCGAGAAATCCTCCAGGTAGCAGCGGTTTCACATCGGAAAAATGCCTTCGTTTTCCCCTGGGCACAAGCGACTTTCCGTCATCCTGCGGCGCTATCACCCGGGCAACCGAATATGTTTTCCCCTCCTCTTCCCGCTCCACTCTTGGCATATTCTCTGCCACGAAGCCGGCACTGCTATCCTCCAATCCATCCTCCTCCACGCCGTCAGCCATCACCCTGCCCCACAGACGAATGCGCACAACTTGAAGCTCCGCCTTGCGTCCCGGCCGCAATCTACTATCCCTCTCCGCATGTATCTGACCGGTTTCGCCGACGAAGCAGCTCAAGACTTCGCCACCCAGATCAAGGCCACCAAGGAAATGGGCTGGAACGCCATCTCCGCCCGTACCGTCAACGGCAAGAATATTCACGACCTCAGCGACAAGGAGTTCAACCAGGTGGCCGATACACTCGACCAGGAGGAAATCCGCATCCCCGAGTTCGGTTCCCTTATCGGCAACTGGGGAAAAAATATCGACAGCGACTTCGAACTCACGCTTGGCGAGATCAGCCGCGCCATTCCCCGCATGAAGCGGCTCGGGACCAAGCTGATCCGCATCATGTCCTACGCGCAGGA
>Ga0310121_10005328_pt1 | contig 11099 bp, 8 predicted proteins | sample CB27_Tmax_986_MG_FD_203504 | JGI IMG/M metagenome (GOLD analysis project Ga0310121, IMG submission 203504) | Marine microbial communities from Western Arctic Ocean, Canada - CB27_Tmax_986 | ecosystem: Environmental > Aquatic > Marine > Oceanic | place: Canada: Western Arctic Ocean | collected...
CGCGCAATGCTTGGAAGTGGACAGTGCCAGCCCAGGCGAATCCCAGGAGAGAGGTCTCAATAACCTGAAGGAAGCTTTGGAATTGCACTTCGCCGAGCCACCGGCAACAGTGGTCCCGAGTGTCCAGACTCTGGAGATTGAGGTATCTAGCAATTAGGCCGTTAACCTACCGCGAGGTCGTTCGCAGGTTGAACGCGGTCGGGTCTTCCTTTAGCTCCCTAGGCCGACCCCAGGACCACGCCGACCATGCGTTTCTCCAGGGCCTGGCCTAGGTGCATCACTTGGTCTAGGCGGTCGTGGTCGCCCATGACTCCGATGAACACCACCCCCAGCAGGCGGCCCACCCGGAAATCCACCACGGTGGACGAGATCAGGCCGTCGACTCCACCCTGAAGCACCTTGAGGCCCACTGCCTCGTCGAAGAAACCCTGGGGATCCAAGCGAGTGGCGGACACCAACTGGTGAGCCTGGCCAACGCTCTCGCCGACCCGGTCTTCAAAGTCCTTCAGAAAGATGTCGTGCATCCACCCGTGGACTGAATCAGGGGTGTCGAACAGGTGCACAACCGACGCCGCCATGAAGTCGAACCCGTCTGTCATGGCCATATTGGACGTAGGCCCCAGTTCCCGCATGACGCCGGTTACCCGTCCGGCCTGAGCAAAACGTTCGGCGGTGCTTCCATCGAAACCGTTCTGGGCCAGGGTCTCGTTGTTGAGCGGTCCTTCCCGTATCACCTGATGACCTTGGAACTGCGCCGGGAATTGATGCTTTTCCAATACCATATTGTCCAGGTGGCTTTCGCCTACGCTGTACGTTGCCCGGTCAAGTGAGAAACTTGTCAAACCAGTCTCCTATAGGTTGGACGTGGCTGTAGCATGGAAACGATTAGGTCCGTTTACCCGACGTCCAGTCTCCTGGACGTCGGGTGTTTGACCTGAACCTAACGGGCGCGGAAAGGATTAACCGCAGACCATTGGGTACACGTGCAGATACCGGGATATGTCCGCTGGGAGGTTGCTCTTCGACCAGTTGCCGCCGCGGTCCGAGCTGCTGTAGACCTCGCCGCCGTAGGCCGCGCAGTAGATGTGATCCGGCGCGGCGCTGTCGATGGCGATTCCCATCATGCGGCCCGGTACGGTCTCGCCCAGGTCCAATCGGTCCCAGGTCTCGCCCACGTCGCAGCTGCGGAAAAGAGCGCCCTCTTGGACCGTATCCGGAGGGGCTGCCCCGCCGCCAGCCCCGGCTGCCAGATAAATGGTCTTGGGGTCGTCGGGGGCCACGAGCAGATCTCGACAGTAAGAACCGCCGGGGAACATCTCCTCCACCTGCACATGCTCCCAGCGGGCGCCTTTGTCCCGGCTGCGGAACATGGCGGTCTGGGTGGCGATGTGGACCGTGCCCGGAGCAGCAGCGCTTACCTGTACCTGATGCAGGTCCAGTGTGTTGTTTCGAATATACGGGCCGTCAATCATCGAGACCCAGCTTTCGCCGCCGTCACGGCTGGCCAGCAGGCCGCCGACCTCGATGGCGGCGTAAATGTCGTTGGTGTCAGAAGGGTCGAACGCCATACCGATGACCCGCTTGCCAGTGGGGGGCATATAAGTCGTGATGTGGGGATACACCACCTGGCTGGTATTCATCTTTTTCCAGGTGGCCCCGCCGTCTTGCGAGCGGGAGATGGAGCAGGGCTCGTACCCGGCGAAGATCACGTCGGGGTTGTCGGGGTGGATGGTCAGAGACCAGACGTCTTTTCCCGGGCCAGGCTCTTCCAACGCTTCCCAGTGGTCGCCCCGGTCGTCCGAGCGGTAGACCCCTTGGTGGGTGCCGGCGTAGATAATCTTGGGGTCGTCGGGCCGAATGGCCAGTGCCCGTACCTGAGGGTTGTCCGGGAGGCCATTGGAGACGTCGGTCCACTGTTCTTCTCCGTCTGCACGCCGAAGCATGCCGCCTTCGCCGATATAATCGCCCTCTCCGGCCAAACCAACGTAAACATAGGTCCGGTGGTTCGTGACTACCATGGGTCTACCTCCAACTTGCCAGTGTAAGGATTTAAGATACACGAATTCTTGGTATATTCCACCTTTCTGTCAAGTCTGATACGGAGAATCGTGTACTATGGTGCGGCGCACCGGTCTGCGGTAATATTTAACTCGCCAACCTCAGGGTCTCGCTACCCGCTGGCGGCCAACGCCCGATACTGAGCATAATCAGAAGAGTTTTTCATGAAGAACAAGGTCTATGAAAGTATGGACGCAGCCATAGCGGACATTCCAGACGGCGTCACTATCTTTAGCCCCGGATTCGGCGGTGTGGGAGTGCCCAGGAACCTGCTGGCTGCCCTCAACCGCCAAGGGGCCAAAGGGCTGACCGCCGTGTCCAACAATGCCGGAACCGTGGATGAATTGGTGGACATAGGCACGCTGGTGGAGGCGGGTCAGATCAAGAAAATGATTTGCGCGTTCACCGCCACACCCCACCCTTCCCAGGTAACGCCTTTTACCCGGATGTACAACAACGATGAGATTGACGCTGAGTTGGTTCCCCAAGGGACACTGGCCGAGCGGCTTCGCATCGCCGCCGCAGGAATCGGCGGGTTTTACACGCCGACCTCGGTGGGCACCGAACTGGCCGAGGGCAAAGAGCACCGGGAGATCAACGGCCGCATACATGTGCTGGAATATCCTTTGCCCGGCGACTATGGACTGATTCGAGCCTGGAAGGCCGACAAATTAGGCAATCTGATCTTTCGGCTGACCCAACGCAACTTCAACCCACTGATGGCCATGGCGGCCACCACCACCATAGTCGAAGTGGAGAACGACATTGTCGAAGCCGGTGAACTCGATCCCGACACCATTCACGTGCCGGGGATCTACGTCGACCGGCTGGTGCGCATCCCCGAAGACGGCATCTGGGACTAGTGAGAAATCATCAATCAGCGAACGGCTCACTGCTCAAACACGGAGATATGAAATGGCCGATAAGGTGAAACTGGAAAGACAGGCGATGTGCGACCGGCTGGCTATGGAATTTGAAGAAGGCTGGATCGTCAATCTAGGGGTCGGCATGCCCACGCTGTGCTCAAACTACTCGGATCCGAGCCGGGACATAATCAACCACTCGGAGAATGGAGTGGTCGGTTACGGGCCATTGGCCAAGGAGGGCGAGGAGGACCGCCACCTGGTAAACGCCGGTGGACAGCACGTTACCGCTCAGGCTGGCATGGCCGTGGTGAACCATGCCGAATCCTTCATGATGATCCGCGGCGGCATGATTGACGTGACCGTGATGGGAGCCTATGAGGTCGCAGAGAACGGCGACTTCGCCAACTGGCGTATCCCCGGCCGCAAAGGCGGCGGCATCGGCGGAGCCATGGACCTGGCGGCCTGCGCCAAGAGGGTGTTCATCGCCATGGAGCACACCACCCGGGACGGGAAGCCCAAACTACTGAAGAAGTGCACCCTTCCCGTCACCGCCCCAGGCGTGGTAAAGATGGTGGTCACCGACTTGGGCTTATTTGAGATTACACCTCAGGGATTCAAATTGGTTGAGCACGCCCCAGGTTGGAGCCCCCAGGAGATTCAGGAGCAGACCGAGGCCAAGCTGATCATCCAAGACGACCTGAAAGAGTTCCGGTTCAGAAGCTAGGCAGGGATCTGTACCCCTGCTATTCGGACCTAAATGACTCGAATATGTAATCGAACATCTCGCTGAGACCTTCATATTCTTCAAGTGTGGCGTGAAGGGTTATATTGATTGCTATGTTGTTCTCATTCAAATGTACGAGCCGGCTCCCACGAATAGTCCCACCAACAGCGGAGTATTCAAGGCGGACGGTGTCCGATCCTTCGGCTGTCTGAACGTTCTCGCGAGAGAGAAGTTCAAATCCAGGGATCTGTGCAGCGAATAAGGAAACAACCAAATCCGAATACCCTTCTAATGTGGTTGCATCTACACTCGCAGCTACTAGGTCCTCAACGACGATGATCATGTTGTTGCCGCTGTCGTCGACCAGGCTAAGTTCCTTGCTTGGTTGCCCTTGACCCGTGGGATTCCAATCTGCCGGCGCATGTGCCGAGAACCCTGAGGTCGGGCTCTTAAAGATGGTCATCAAGCCAAAGGGGCTGCTTATGGTCTCGCGGATGGGGGGAGTCTCCACAGAAGCCGCATCTTCCGGAGCGACGTCGACCGAGACCAAATACCCACCGGTATTTGACACAGTGGCGTCGCTAACCACCAAATAGTGCACACCAGTCCGAATGGGCTTGTAAAACATCCTCGAATCGGCCCCTGAGAGCCCACCCCCACCATCGTTATTCTTATGAACTTGTTCGGTTAGCGACTCGGGGAAATCAACAGTCAGTTCGGCGTCAATGTTCATCGATTCCACCTGAATCTCGACGGTTTCTCCTTCGTCCAGATTTAGTAGAAAATAATCTACATCGCCAATGAAGTCGAGATTCCCAGCAACCCGGTCGCCCTTTGGTATATCGACGCCGTCATCGGGATCCTCTGACGGTATGAGATTCACATTTCCACTGAGGGTGAGTTGACCTTCACGCCCCAATGCCAGTCCTACCGACACGCTGTGCCGTCCTTCTGTTTCAATTTGGAACCTTCCGGATTCCGACTCGGCACTTCCGTTTTCTCCCACCAGCAAGAGTCTGCCGGAGGGAACAAAGACCGAATATAGGCCGGGCACCCTTCCTCTGAAATTCAACTCAACGGTCGAACCAACCGCCACATCAATCAGAAATGTACGGATATTCCAGGGGTTCTCCAAGAAAAAATCCTGTCGGCGCTGCCCGTCGTCTTGAGCGTACGGCCGGGAACCCAGGATAGTAGCGTCTCCTCCATCTATCAGAGTTTCGGCAAGAGGGGCCAGATCCGCTGCTGAAGCCGCGAGGCCGAAATCGGAGTCGCTAAACCGGACCCCGGAGATGCCAATGATTTCCCCCCGATCGGATACTAGAGCACCCCCGACCTGTTCCCGGGTTACCACCGCATCCGTCTCAAGGAAGGTCATCGAAATCGCTTCCTATTCACGTACACCTGACAGTATCCCGCTGTTAATGGTGGGCAGAGGATCCCCGCCTATCGCGACTGGATAGCCCACTAAAAACACATTGCTGCCATTCGCCAAATGTTCACCATCATGGAGATCAAGGGGGTCAAGATCAGTATCGATTGGGCCGAGGAGCGCCAGATCGATCAGGTCGTCCGAGTTCACGACTGGCACCTCAAGAAATTCAGATCCGTCGGGAAAAACGATCCGTGCCTGATCGTACCCATGGACAACATGGGAGTTGGTTAGCAGATAACCACCGTCAATCAGGATAGCGCTACCCGAAGAAGCGGGTGTGGAGATGAACGCTACAGATGGCGAGACAGAAGAAAACACCTGACTAGAGGCGAGCACCGGAGGCGTGGTGGGACTCTGATTAGGGTCCGTTGTGGCGGCTGGAGGTGTTTCACCACCGCCACAGGCAGCGATTAGAAACGTCGATAGCCCTACCAAAGACAAAACGAAAAGTATTCCCTTCTGTGACATCGAAGATGCCCCTCCTTCCACTGAACGCGATATGTTGAAGCTACCTCAATGCCGGGGTCACTCGACCACCGGTATAACTTTAGGCTACCACTTACATCGCGTTAAATCGCGGAGAGGGCATCAGATTGGTACTAGAAAAAGTCGGTTCCCCCGTTTACGTGCAGCGTCTGGCCGGTCATGAAGCCGCAGTCGTCGGTGACTAGGAACAGACAGGCCGCGGCGATATCGTTCACCGAGCCCAATCTGCCCACTGGGATGTCGGCGGTGTCGCGCATTCCGCCCTGGGGATACCAACTCAGATCTCTGCTGGTGTCGATGCGGCCTGGAGAGATCACGTTTACCCGGATGTTCTTGGGCGCGAACTCTGAGGCCAGCCCTCTGGCTAGCCCGATGATTCCCATCTTGGCTGCAGACACGGGCGCGCGCAGGGCCGTACCCTTGAACGCGCCGTCCCCGGTGAAGAACACTACCCTCCCATACTCGTTCTTTGCCATGGAAGGTATGGCTGCGTGGGCGCAGTAGAATGCCCCATCCAGCACCACGCCACGCACCCATTCCCAGTCCTCCAAAGTGGTCTCAGTGAAGGGTTTGTGGGGCCGGATCGCGGCGTTGCTGACTAGGATGTCCACGCCGCCAAATTTCTCTGCTGCGGCGGCAAACATGTTGGTCACCTGCTGGTGGTCCGAAACGTCGGCCAGGAACGGCAGAGCCTCCACGCCCAAGGCGCGAGCCTCGGCGGCCACCGATTCCGCTTCTTCCTTGTTGCTCCGGGCGTTCACGACAACATTGGCGCCCTCTTCGGCTAGCTTCAAGATGATGGCACGGCCGATGTTGCGGCCGGATCCGGTGACCAACGCTGTTTTGCCTTCCAAACGCTTCATGGTTGAACCTCGAAAAAATTATCGGGTTTTAGGTCTCAGGCACGGTCATAACTCGCCCTCGACCGGTCGGCGGGATTATAGCATGAGCAATGGAGCGCAACCCGATTCGTAGGATTGCCACGCTGCCGCCCCTATCGGTTTCGTCGTCAGTCTGATCCTTCCGCGAAAGGAGAAAGGTCACTATATGAACCTTTGGCCGCGAATATACTGTCAACCGAAGTCCCTTCCAACGACGTATAATTCTATGCTGTGATGTCAATTATCAACACTTTCGAGGTATGGCCCAACCGGAGGACGGCGTCCAAAGGACCAACCGCCGCTGGTGACGCGGAGGGCAGTTAAGCGCAATGCAACTCCCGTCCCTAGTCTATTGGTTGTTGCGTCGGCGGTTGGGCCATTCCTGGCTGCTGCTGGCGGTCACGTCCTTTGGAATCCTCGCGTCGGTCACCATCATGTCCACAGGGGCTTTGTACTCCCGGGCACTGGGCGAGGCCGGCCTGCGTCACACCCTTGCGGCGTTCAAGCCCGAGGTCTTTGACGTTCAGGTCACGGCCCAGAATCGCCCGCTGGGACAGGTCGATTACCTGCCGCTGCAGAACCTGCTCCGAGAGACGTCCATCGACCGCCTGGGACCGATGCTCCGGGGCACGGAGCGGTTTGGCCGCACCCAGTCCAATCTTCCCCTATTGGCTACCCCTACATCGCCGGTCCTCGGCGCCCCGTTGGGCCGGCCTTTCTTCCTCACAGGCTTCGCGGAGCACACCAGGCTCACTCAAGGCCGCTGGCCGGAAAGTGGAGACCCAAATGACCACGGGGACATTGAGACGGTCCTCGGCGCGGAGACATCCCGAAAGTTGAACTATGGGGTTGGCGACCGGATATTCTTGGTGCCCCAACGTTCATTGCCGGAGCGAATCTCTTTCAAGGTGGTCGGCGTGGCGGAGCCCGTGGATCCCCGCGAGGAATACTGGATGGGGGCGCCGATCTACTTCGACCTCGGTAGCGTCGGCGCGACCGTGGTGGCGCCGCTTTTTGTAGCCGAAGAGGACTTTTTCCAGGGCGTGGGAGCCCGCTATCCGACGTTGGTCGGAGATTTCGGGTTCCACCTGTTCGTGGACCCCGGCTACCTAACCGCAGGCAACGCCGAGGAAGTGAAACAGCAGATCCTGGGGTTGGAAACCGACCTGAACAAGGAGTATCCGCGCACCTTGGTGTGGAGCCGATTGGGCCGCACCATCGACGAGTTCGAACGGTCCCTCACGCTGGCCAAGGTGCCCCTCTATCTGTACCTCTCCCTCGTGGTGGTTGTGGTGCTTTATTTCCTGGCGCTCATCACCGGGACACTGGGCCGCAGCCAGGCCGAGGAGGCCGGTTTGCTCCGCAGCCGGGGCGCAAGCGTGCTCCAAGTAAGCGGCGTGCTGGCCATGGCGGAGGGATTTGTGGCCTTGGCCGCCATGATCGCCGGCCCGTTCCTGGCCTGGCTCATCGTCAAGTTTCTCTTGTTGGACACGATCAACCCCAGGGGCGATTTCGCCGGTCCAATCCCCCTGGGACTGGCCGGGGACATGTTCTGGATGGGAGCTTTGGGGGGTGTGCTGGCCTTGTTGGTATTACTGGCTACGGCCGTCGGACGGGCCAAGATGGGCACGCTAGAGTCCCTGCTTTCTAGGGCCAGGCCGCCAACAGTCCCGTTCCTGCACCGGTATTATCTGGACATATTGGCCGTTCTGGCGGTGGCGGTGATCTGGTATCAGGTACGTGGCCGGGATGGGTTCGTGGCTGAAGAACTGACGTCCCAGGGACTTAACGTAGACCCGACCCTGGTCCTGGGCCCGGTAATGGGATTATTCGCCGCCGCCGTCTTGTTGTTGCGCGTGCTGCCGCTGGTAATTCGGTTGTTGGCCTGGGCTGGAACACGCACCGGCGCGGCCTGGTTTCAGTTCTCCCTGTTGCGCTTGGCCCGCGATCCAATCCCCCACGGCTCACTAGCGGTGATCCTGATGCTGGCGGCGGCTCTGGGTGTATTCGGCGCCACCTTCCAGTCCAGCTTGTCCCAGGGCCAGACCGACCAGGCCCGCTACGGAGTGGGCGGAGATATTGTGGTCAGTGTTCCGGCCATGCCTGCCAACGCCCGGGAAAGATTGGGGACCATAGCTGGAGTGACGGCGGTCAGCCCGGTTCTGCGCGACTCGGTTACCATTCTGGACGGACCTATCGGGCAAAGCGCGGATCTGCTGGCAGTGGAGCCGCGGACTCTGGTGGAAGCGGCGTGGTTCCGGGAGGACTTTTTCCCGGGCGGCCTGCCGGAGATCAGCAGGTTGCTCAGTCCACGAGCCTTTCCTGCCGATCTGGCCGGCACCGGTATACCGCTGCCAGAGGACACGGTGGCGCTGGGAGTGTGGGTGGACAGTAGCGCCTTGGACGAGTTGAATGTGCGGGCGGACGTGAACATGTGGGGCAGGGTAATGACCGCCACCGGAAATTACCGCACCTTCTCCATGGGCGCTGTCTTTGATCTGGACGCACCTGATTCCGCCGGCTCGGATGCAGCCGATGGCCCATGGAAATTACTGACCGGAGACCTGCCGGCCGCGGCGAATCCAGCGTCGCGGCCCTTCGAGCTTGTCTCGTTGTTCTTCAGCACCAGTCCCAACGCCCGGTTGTCAAACGGATTACTGCACCTGGACGACATCACCGCATTCGGCCCGTCCTCTGGCACCGACGGATTGGTAGTAGAGGGATTCGAGGGTCTGACTCCCTGGATGCCGCTGGCCAATCAGGGTCCAACCCCCGACGTGGCCCAGCGGACCGCCATCAGCGCCCGGAGCGGCAATGCGGGTCTCGAGTTTTCTTGGCAGGAGGGGTTCACAGCGGGCCAAAGAGGTATCCACCTGCCGCCGGGTCCCTTCCCCATCCCGGCCATCGGCGGACCGGGCTTCCAACTGGGGCAGCAGGTTCGGGTGAAGCTGAGTAATCTGGCCGTGCCGGTGCAGTTCGTGGGCCTAGTCAGCCACTTCCCAACGCTGTACCCGGACCATGGCCCGTTCTTCCTGGTGGACCTGGCCGACTACGGGGATTACTTGCGGCGGCTGCCACAGAGCCTATTGGACCGGCCTGGTGAGACTTGGCTGTCTTTGGCCCCGACTGCGGACCGCCAACAGGTCGTCGCCCAGATAACGGACCGGATCCCCGGATATTTCTCCGTCAGGGACCGGGAGTTGGTGGCCGAATCGGCCGGGCGGAACCCCTTGGCGGGTGGAGGCTGGGATGGCCTCACAATCTTCAGCATGGTGGCCATCGGCGTCGCAGTCTTACTGGCTTTGACCGTCCACGCAATGGTGTCCATCAGGATGGGGCGGATGGACTTGGCGGTGGCCCGGGTCTTGGGCTTCTCGCACCGGCAGTTTTTCCTGTCGTTGGCGACGGAGCGGTTGATTGTCGCTGTGTTGGCCATCGCCGCGGGTGCAGCCATGGGTTACTGGCCGGGCATAGAGATATTGGAACTGGTTGACCTGACGCCTCAGGGCGACGCACCCGTGCCGCCGCTGACGCCGTCGATCAAGGTTTGGTTGATGGCCGGGGTGCTGTCGGGATTGCTGGCGGCGTCGGTCCTGTCGGTGGGATTTGCGGCGGTGGCAGCTCGGCGGCTTAACCCGGCCGAGGTCCTGCGGGGTGGCGGCTGATGACGGCAATGATCCGGTTTGCTTACGTGATGGCCGTGCGAAGAGCCGTCGCCGGTTGGCGCTTGGAGGCCGTTTTATTCGGCGGCATTCTGCTGGCGGTGGCGCTGATGGCCAGCGGCGTGATCTTCTCAGACCTTTTGTCCAACGCCTCCCTGCGCCACGCGCTGCGCCAAGCCTCTGCTAAGGATGCCAACTTCTGGATACGGTCTTTCAGCAGCCAGGATGAACCAGCAACGGCTGAAGGACGCCGTTCGGTCTACCAAGAGCGGCTGGGTTTCGCCCAAGAGCGGGTGTCCGAGCCCTTTGGACCCTATTTGACGGAACAAGCATGGGTCTTGGACACCGCCACCTTCTACTTTCAGGGTCACCCCCAATTGGAGTTGGACGACGACATACGGCCCAGAGGTTCCATCATCTATATGTCGGGTCTCGAGCCGGACCGGGTCAGGCTGACCCAGGGGAGTTGGCCTGGGGTAGAGAATGCCGCTGCGCCGCCAGGCACTCCCGTGGACGTGGCGGTGGACGGGCTGGGGTTCGATTTGCTGGGCCTGGAGGTCGGACAGGTGATGGATGTCTTCCCGGCGGCGTCATTTGTCGATCCGCCAACCATGCCGGTGCGGATAGCCGGGGTGTTCGAGCGCATCGACCCTGATGACGAGTTCTGGTACGGGGTCCAATCGGACTTTAGTCTCAAGAACGATCGTTGGACCATCGTGCCGTTATTCACTAGCGAAGAGGGCATCATCAACCGGGTGTTTGGCGAGTATCCGACCTTGTACACCGATGTCACCTGGTACTACTATCTGGACCGGGAAGGACTACGGGCAGCGGACGTGGACCAACTTCAGCAGACGATCGCCCTGGCCGAGAGGGATATCGAATTCGGTCTGAAGAATTCCAGCAAGTCCATCCAGTTGGACAATCTACTCAGCAGCTTTGATGAGCAATTGTTGTTGGCCCGGGTGCCCCTGTTCCTGGTTGTGT
>Ga0310121_10005330_pt1 | contig 11098 bp, 15 predicted proteins | sample CB27_Tmax_986_MG_FD_203504 | JGI IMG/M metagenome (GOLD analysis project Ga0310121, IMG submission 203504) | Marine microbial communities from Western Arctic Ocean, Canada - CB27_Tmax_986 | ecosystem: Environmental > Aquatic > Marine > Oceanic | place: Canada: Western Arctic Ocean | collected...
TCTGAGGGTCTGGAACTCCAAAGGGCTCACGTATGACGTGGATAAACGTGTAACCGAGACCCGCTGTAGTTACGTCGTGCGGCTCCGTCCTGAATGCTACTTCTGCCGGATAAGTAGCGACTCTGCTGTCCGTGCTGCGCCGACTCCGTTCTTGGACGTCGCCATCCTCGTTTCCCATTTTTTCCCTTTCCGCATCCGTAACTCGAATTGTGTGCCGTCACACAAGATAGATTGTGTTCCCAGTCGCCAGGGCGCTGGCAGATAGGCGATTGTAGCGACGTTGATGTGTAACATACTCTGGTACACATGAAACTACGTCAGTTCGTAGTCGCTTTCGTGTTGTGTGGTATCGCTGGCTGTAAATCGGTACCGATTTACAGCCAGCAAAAAATCGATGTCGTGGTGGATATCTTATACGATGAGGATGTTTCGACATCCAAGATGTTGTTTGACAGCTATTTGAGACGCGAGTTCAGAGAGATCACTGATCTGGACGTTGTTCTTGGGTACCCTGAAGCACCGTACACAGCCGACGTATATGTATGGGCCAATATTTATGAATCAGGAGGCTGGTATCACAGCTCCTATTTCATCACTAGTCGACTGATGTCACTCTGGGCACTGAACCTGATACGGGCATGGGCTGCTCTCGAAGAGGCGCCCCGCGTGGCCGATGCTTCCCGCGAGGGAACGTGGCCGCTGGACTCGGTTGTGACCTACATGTCACACGGATATATGGTGCGGAGTGAAGAAAGAGAGATAGTTGCGCAGTTAGTTGCTGCCATCGATGAGGCCATCGAAAACCATATCCGCCCAAATCACCTGTTGTATAAGTTTATCGACTGATACAGGTCGTCACCACGCGGGGCGCGAAATCACCAGGACGGCCGCAACGATCGATCTTATCGATATCGTTCCTGAAACGCCTTTTGGAGAAGTTTCTCCACTTTTGCCGATTCCTTCGGATCCGGTTGGACGAGCTCGCCATTTTTGATCACGAAGTGTTCCGAATCGTGACACACCTATTCGGATATCACGGATTGGCTAAGCTCATCAAGCGTCTCCGCCTCGAGCACGAGCTTACGCTCGTTGTCGGCCAACGATTCGTACCGTGTCGTCCTCCGGAGATTGAATCTCGCCTATATCTCCGGTTCCTCCTCAATGCTGCTCGGAGAAATCGGTTCCTCTTTCCCGAAGCCGCCGAAAGTACTTTGACGCTTACCGCTGGCGTTCTCGATGGCTTACTTTAATAGATTGAGCAGCTCCCAAGCCTCCTGGTATTGGCCATCTGGATCGCGGAAGTTCCGCATCGGAGAGTCTTTGCGGGCGCTGCCGTCGGATTTCGTTCCAGCGAGCCACTGCCTATGATTCGTAGCAACGTACTCGGCCACTATTTTGCTTGGCACGATATGGAAATCAGGCCGAGAACCGACATCTCGAAGCAGGACAAAGACGTAGAAATGGTTGTCGGCGTGAAAGCCTTCGGCCTTCTGCGTGAGTAACCACTTCCGGTCCTTACCACTGCTTGTCTTGACTTGAATCGACACCGAGCGTGAGGCGTCCGAATTGCTCGCGATAATGTCGACCCCCCGGCTGTTGCGAAGGGTTACCGAGGCCAAATAGCCATGAGCCGACAATTCGGCCGCGACATAGTATTCGCCGGCGACGCCGACCAATGTGCTTTCAAGCCTATGGCGTGCTCCCATCTCTCCCTGCATCCATACTTAGACCCGCCGTCGTCGACGGGGTCGTCAATTATGTTCCTTTTCGTCTTTGATCACTAGTTCGATATGACCGCGGGTTTTCTGCACAGATTGGATAAACTGCCGCTCGATCCGTAAGAATTCTTTCATTTCCCGAGTGTATCGACCGTGCTTCACCGCGTTTTGATTCCCTTTGGGGGCTCCCCGATTATTCTTTGTTTTCACGCTGGCTATTTTACCCCCTCGATGAACGCTGCCTGGCCGCCCTCATACACGTGCACATGACGCACAATCTGCTCACCGCCACTGCGATATCGGGTAAGGACTTTTACGTGCTCTCCGTATTCGCGAGTCATGCGTAAGGCCAAACCTCGACACTTATTACGGACCTCGCCGTCGTTCTCGTCGTGATTACCGATCGCGATCAACCTTCGGAACTGCTCGTCGAGGGTGAGCATTTGTGCCATGAGCGTTGCTTCGATCTCGTCCTTCGGGTCCATGGCAGCCATTCTTTTTGTCGTAATATCTGCAAGATACGGTAGCGGGTACTCTCGAGGATCGGAGCGTGTGATCCCGGTCAAACGATCGATAGCAACCTTGTCATCGGTGGTGCCGAGCGCTTTGTTGAACACACCTACCTGCTCTAAGTTATTGACGTTCAGGACGAGTTGTCCGTCATCATTTTCACGAAACTCGGGGAGTTCTTTTGACGCCCTTCTCGAGCGAAGAGAGTCGCCCGCCTCTTTGTGTGTTGTTTCCGTTGTGTCTGGCATACAGGAACTATTTCCCTTAATTATGAAAAAGTATACATCACTCTACGTCATACACAGCCCGTGACCAGACAGGCAGCGGGGCCTCTTTACGAGTAAGCGGGGGGATGCGCGGCACTACACTAAATGGTGTACGCGCTGGTGAGCCGTGAAGCACGAGGCTGCTGCCTAAACGCCCCCTTCACCGGGAGAAGTGGGGCAACATATATTAACAACAACCCTCATCCTCCGAGATCCGATAGTATTTACAGATACCAACCTTAGGAGAGTAGCGATAGGGGGCGGGCTCAATGAATTTCACGTCTATGAGCCACGGCAAAAGTTGTTCGTATCGTTTATTCGCAGTTCTTAAAAATTTCGCTGCCAACGGGTAGTATCCTTCGCTCCGATTTTTCCGGTAAAACGGATACAAATAATCCCAAAATGCCGTCTGTCCGTTGTCTTTCAGAATTTCGTCATGCAAATGTTTCCAACGCAGAATCCGGAGAATGAACAGCTCTATCGGCTTTTGTCGCTGTACACTAAAAGGCGAACGCGCAGCGAGATCCTCGGCGAACGAGACATCGAACAAATCGTACTGAATCGGAGCGGCTTTGGGCTGGTATGGATTGCTTCGATACTCGCTTTCGATCCTTCGCAAAAGTCTCCGCTGGTTCCGGAGATCGCCAGTATATCCGGGAGATTGTGCAAGACACAGGATAAATCGGTAAAACGCTTGATCGGTATCGAGTCCGGCACACCGATATGCACAGCAAAGTTGCAGAAAAGCTTCGTTCGTTCCACCATTTTGAAACGGTAGGGCCCCCTTCTCAACTTGTTCCAACCGTGGAATAGCGTGAACGAGCCGTAGATTACTGCGCTTCTTTTGCAGACTCTCTCTCACGGCGTCCGGGACATAATCAGTCGAAAACATTTCAGAAGGATGATGGAGCCGCATTGCTGGGGCTACGGCCTCGAACGGAATGTTCAGGAGCTGCATGTTTTCAGGATCAATAAGATGGCTTTCAGCGGGAATTCTGAGTGCCTGCTCCGGTGTCGGTTTTATCTCTATTGGAATACCTTTAAGACGTTCTCTCGCTACATCATTCAGCACGATCCAAGGCAGCCGCTCGCTGAGAATCCAGAAGGCGTGAAACCCTCGTGGAGACTTCACGGCGATTGACGGATACGAGCGCAGAGCGCGCACAACCCGCTCATACACAGCTAAGAGATAGCCATCTCCACGTCTCTGGTGATCGTCGATATCTACCCCGAGAACGGTAGTAGTCGTCGTAAGAAAGAAACCGATAACCAGTTGCCCCAGTATCGCGTTCTCGATCATCGGCGTTTTCAGGTATTGGTTTTGTGTAGACCACCAGGGCTCATCGAGAAGAGGGCTGTGCCCTTGATATGCATATCGACTGCGGAAAGGGTTGAACATTTTGACAAAGACTTCTGCACTACTCATTTTCATCTATCAGGAGGGGAACCCTGACACCGGTGTCTACACAGAGGCGAGTTCGTCATTTCGCGAGACCTCTTCCCGAATCATCAACAGTAGCTTTTTGTTCATACTCACCGTTTCTTTCACGCAGAGAATCTTGAAGGCTCGGTGTACATCACGCGGAAGGTCTCGGATTTGAATTTTCATGCTGCGAATGCTATCAAGTAGGCCCAAAACAGTCAACAGGTGTATAGTGTTTCCTCCCCATATCCTGAGGTATTTCACGCTATATGTAGTGTTTTTGGACTATATATTGCTACAGTTTTATGCTATCACCGCGCCGATCGCAAGGGTTCCCCCAATGCCACCTGCTGCTCGTAGTGCTCATTTTCAAGAAGAGACCGCCCCTTACCTTGATATGGTTCATCTGACACCTGATCTAAGGTGAGTGTTGACCGTCTGCCTGGTAACACCGAGTAGTGTCGCTATTTCGCTCTGGGATAACGTCGGGCACTCCCGAATCGTCTGGAGGATGCGCTCACGCAGTTCCAGCGCCTTCTTGGCCCTCGCCTGACCTGATCGCTTTCCAAGCGCTCTCTGGCGCTCTATGAAGCCCTCCGGCGACATATGGCTCCATGTCCACTTCGAGATCGACTTCGCGATATGGCGGACCTCTGAGTGCGATGGGAGAGTATCAAAAGTCGTACAGGAAGCCAGCAGGAGGACGGCGACATATTTACCTATTCCCCGGCCTTTCGGTGATTCCTCGCTGCTTATCAGCAACTGCGAAGGAGGCCGTTTACAGACCAGACACCGCATCAAGTTCGACCGACATCGCTTTCAATGCGTAACGGGAATCAGATCGATTCGATCACACGCTCTCACTCATGAAGGAGGGCGTCGCCAACCACTATACGTCACAGGTTGACAATTAGTATTAGGCAACTTTTATGGTCGTAGATTATGCTACCTATCCACAAATTACCACGTCAACTAAATTCAATTTCCTTTATCATTGCGAACCACGTGGAATGAAGAGAATCTATCTCCATAACAAACCTACTGGCATTTACAATACCCAATCCCGTTATAATAGGAAATCCAATACCGTTTGATACGGAGCATGGTTGTCCACCGAACGTGCTTATCCCATCTCCACAGTCATTTCCACCGCCATCTGGAATTGATAATCTGCCAATAAAAGTTGAGGTTCCAGATGATGCGTCTACGACGTGGACGTCCCCTGTAGCAGGTCTTTTACTATGCCAATCGGTGACAATCTTAACAGCATTAAACGACGATGGAGCGCTGAAGGTGATGGTAATGATAACAGGAATGTCGCCATCACATGTAGTGGCGTTTAGTTCCTGAACGCCACCGTCGTAACATTCTCCGTAAACCTCTTCGCCGCCGCCAATGATCACGGCGGTATCGAGTTTACCATCGTTAAGGTTGGAATCGCCGTTTAAGATAGGTTCGCCGTATTGGTCAGAAACTATCGACGACCACGAGTAAACGTCGGTGACCGTGTAGGTCTCCTCGCAAAGATCACTGACGCCGAAATCGCACAGCAACTGCGTACATCCGGACAAAACGAGAGGAGACACGACAAACAGAAAGAGCAGTCTGGCGGATCGAGAAACGCGCGATGCCCTGGTAGTCACTACTCGCCTCCATCACACATAGTTGAGTGCTGAGAACCGTAAAGGGTTCTTCCTGAGTGGTCAAGGATCACGCATTTCAAAGATACCACACTCCTCTGACCACGTCCTGATGTCCCCGCAGTCGCAGACCTGACTCAACTAAGATTGACCGACACCCGAGTTCCTCTGCATCAGTAGAATCGCACAGTCCTCAGACCTGACGACGACAGGTTCAAGGATAACTTATCGGTACGCATTGTCACGCCAGAGTCCGGCGAATTTTCGTTGGAGTCCTCTTGCCTCACGGCGGGAAGCGTTTAGGGAATCGCTATTCGCTCTTTTCGGAAAAGAAGCTGCCCTCTATCTGATATGGTTCACTGCCGGTTTTAGGTGATACCGCACGGTTCGCTCTGAGCATCCACACAGCGCGGCGACCTCTGGCTGGGTCAGCGTGGGACACTCATCGATCGTCCTGAGGATGCGCTCACGCAGCTCTGCGGCCTTCTTGGCTCTTGCCTGCCCTGATCGCTTACCTAAGGCGCGCTGGCGCTCTATGAAGCCCTCCGGCGACATATGCGTCCATGTCCACTTCGAGATCGACTTCGCGGTATGGCGGACCTCTGAGTGCGGTAGAGGGGCCGTGAAGGCCGCATTGTAGGTCAAGGCGACTCCAAGTACCGCCGAGTGGAAGAACTCCTCACCAAGCCAATCCTCGCGCCTCATACGATAGGCCTTGAGGCGGGTTCGCTCGAAAAGTGTGCAGTTTCGCCCGTATCCGACCTCCGGAAGTCGTCGGCGTTGGTCGCGGTACTGCTCGAGGTCGACCCACGACGCGAGCTCATCGAGGTTGTAGAGCTCAATCCGGGGGGTGAGGACGTCCCATCGGTTATGAAGCGGATTCTTTGCAAGGAGCTTCGAGTAGCCGCGATCCGCGCCAAGCTCCTCGGTCATCGCTACGTCGATCGATCCGAGGTAGCGGAGAGGGGCCGAGTTCGCACCGGAGTACGCGTGGACCGCCGGATCTATCCCGTAGAGGTAGTGTGCGTGGCCTGTTTGCCTACTGAGGGCAACGATATTCGGAGGAGCGCACGAGAGATCGTCCCAGTCAAACCTTGCCGTGTCTCTGTCGATATCGTAGGCCATCCAGGCGATCGAGTGCTTAGCGTTAAACTGAACAATGGCTTTATGGATGAGGTATTGGGCGGAAAGCATACGGACACCCATCTCGAGATTGTCGGTCCCGAGACCGTGCCAAGGGAGGTGTTCTTCAAATCGTTCCAATGGTCCGATGTACACGTCGTTGCGGGCAAACAGTTCACCCCTGAGATTTTACTTGACGAGTCTTCTCCGACATGCGATTATTGACTCACCATAAATCGTGATCGCTGTCAGGAAGGCCGTTGCTCCCCGGAGTTGCGGCTTTTTCTGTTTTTAGCCTGTTGTGATTGCCCTAATCCCCTCCCTAAAGAGAATCTCATCGTATCATTTACACGTGGCTCCTGTCAGAGGTATTCGCTGGAAGTTTCGGATCTCTATTTACCGCAGCGAATAAACCACTTTTCTCACACGCGAACGTGGGTAGCTACCCCTACGATGACACCGATCAAGACTCCCGTTTGTGTTGTTCCTGATCAGGCGCATATGGACATTACAGGTATTCAGACCTACTTCCTCATCCACTCCCGGAGGATCAGTGCCACGAGTTCGGTTATTCGCTGCGGTCAAATCCTCTCTTCTTTCATGTAGCGCTTAAGCACCCAGCGAATACCTTGCGCGACGGTCAAACCCTGCTCCTCGAAATGAACTTGTAGAGCACGATAGTCGGCCTCGAGCATCCGAAAATTATGCTGCGACATGTTCTCTTTCGCAGTACGCCGCCTGAGGTTTCGAGACTCCATATCACCCTTTACTACGGCCTCATGCTTGCTACGCTTCGGCGCGGACATAGAGTAGCTCCTTTGCAATTCGTTGAAACTCGGTGGTGTTCCGGTTGCCTGGATCGTATTCAAAGATCGATTTATGGTACGGCACACAATCCGATATGCCGGTGCTCTGGCCGATTTGGTAGATCGTGTATCGTAAGCGCTCAAATTGATCCACGTAGGCGTTATGAAGGGCATATGCGCGATTGACGCGGTTCAAGACGAGTTTATCTACAATGAATTCTGCCCTTCGATCCCTACGTAGCTTCCCGAGCTCGTTCTCGAAGATCTCAAGACCATCGACCGAGAAGGTCTCCGCCGCGACCACACCTACCACCTCGTTAACGGTAGAGAGTATCGCCTTCTCGAGCATCGAGATCCCTGGCCCCAGGTCGAAAACTACAACCTCAAATCCGAGATTATCCAATTCTTCCTGTAGATCTTGAAACGCGAACGGCTTGCCAGGTAGCTGCGTCTCGCTCCACGGCTTCAGTTCACCATCAATGGCAATCGTCGGTAATAGATACAGATTGTCGCGGATCTGTAACACCGCATCATCGAGAGTGCACTGACCGAGCATGACGTCGGAAAGATCGCGCTCGATACCCTCTGTGACATACCAGCCGGTGAGGTTCCCCTGGGGATCGCCGTCGACCATGAGCGTCTTCTTGTAGTGAGATATTTCATAGGCGACATTGCCGACCATGGTGGTCTTGCCTACACCGCCCTTCTCAACGTGAAATGCTATGGTTTTCAATCGACCTCCCGAGAAGTTGTACTCATTAAACATTCTTCCACAACCTGTGTGTATAGCGGTTGAGGCTTTAAATCAACCCCAAAAGATATTCACTACATATCTTAAGAGGCTCCAAAACGACACGAGTGTGTCGCGTTGCTGTCTGTGAAGGTCGTTTCGTAACGGGCTCGGGCATAGATTTACCTGTGAATCGCTGAAACACGCTTGGAAACGGCCATTTTCTCGCTCTCAGGGGAGTTTTTAGACGCCTGCTCGCGGGAGAGAGACGGTCCTGCTAAGATAAAAATCACCAAACTGTCTTTCCGGGGGTTTACACATGCTCGCATTACCACTTGCAATAGGCACCGTCGTCTTCTACATCATTCTGTGCGCCATCATCGCTTCGTCTGCCGCAGAGACTAACCGGAGCGTTTTGGGCTATTTCATCTTGTCTCTCTTGCTCTCTCCCCTTACTGGCTTCATGGTTCTCTCGCTCGGCATCCTTGCAAACATCTATAACCAACAACACATCACAGCCACAGAGGAAGCTCCCGCCCCACAAGCACCCTAAGTTATGGGGACGGAAATCGAGTAAATAGAGGTGCCTCTGCACCTTCTGCGAACGCCCGGAAACATACGGCCACGAGCGTCCTAAAAGCGTATGTCGTTGAGCCGCCAGTAGGCCTTGGTGCCCTTGAGCGCTTCGTTGTCCTGAATCAGGTCCCAGGCGGTCTCTTTCTCCCCGTTCTTAGCAGTTGCGTCCGCCCCTGCATCCAGGAGCACCTGAAGAACCTCTGGGTTCGAGTTGTACGCGGCTGCGAACATCAACGGCGTCTGGCCGTATTCGGTGCGTGCCTCAAGATCCGCCCCTGCATATAGGAGCGCCTGCACCATCTCGTGGTTCTCGTTGCCCCAGGCTGCGTACAACAACGGCGTCTGGCCGTATTCGGTGCTTGCCTCCACGTCCGCCCCTGCATCCAGGAGCGCCTGCACCATCTCGGGGTTCTCATTGTCCCGGGCTGCGAATATCAACGGCGTCCAGCCCCATTTGTTGTGTGCCTCCACGTCCGCACCGGCATCCAGGAGTGCCTGCACAACCTCGGGGTTCTCGTTGTACTCGGCTGCGTACATCAACGGCGTCCTGCCGTATTCGTTGCGTGCCTCAAGATCTGCACCTGCATCCAATGCAGCCCGGACTCCCTCCGGCGTCAGATCCCGGTCAAAGAGGTCTTGCGCCCACATGAGAGAGCTCAACAGCAGTAGAAAGACCGCCAAAAGGTAGTGTCGTCGCATGGCAAGAGTTTAGTGGCTGCAGGTGGTGTCGGTAAGTGGGGCGGCCTGGTTTCCGGCTGTGTTACGGCACCCAGTCAGCCGAGTGATCTTGGAGAAGAGTCTGAGGGTCTGGGACTCCAAAGGGCTCACGTATGCCGTGGATAAACGTGTAACCGAGACCCGCTATAGTTACGTCGTGCGGCTCCGTGCTGAATGCTACTTCTGCCTGATAAATAGCGACTCTTCGGTCCGAGCTGTCGATCCTCGCTCCGTTGGCCGTGTGATTCTTCTGTTCTACGGCGTTATCTTCCGTATTCGGTCGTTACCATAGTCCACCACATAGACGTTACCTGCCGAATCTACGGCTACTCCATATGGCTTGCTAAACTTGGCTGTAGTCCCGGTCCCGTCGGCAAATCCACGCACTCCACTTCCTGCAAGCGTGGAGGCCACCCCCGAGGGGGTTATCTTCCGTATCCGGTGGTTCCCATAATCCCCCACATACACGTAGCCTGCCGAATCTACGGCTACTCCTTCCCGAATGCTGTGGCTTGGCGTCGATAACCTGGCCATCGACGTACCTCATGGACAAGAGAGAGTTCGCGGATACTACGGCATTGCACGGTGGTATTCGTCCGAGTCCCACCCGGGGTACTGCTCCTCCAATAGCGCCAGGGTCTGTTCCGTGTAGTAGGGGTGCCCCGCTGGGGGAAAACGCCAGATCTGGCGCTGTGCGGCGGTCAGGCCGCCGATGAACTCTTGGAATACGGGCGAGCCCTTGCCCAGGTGCGTGTAGTGGTGGACGCCCTCCCAGAAGTGATCAGCGCGGCCGAAGCCATAGCCCCACGTGAAGCGCTGACCGTCCTTGCGGACATACTTGGTGGCGCTATGCCAGGTAAAATTGGTGAATATGCACACAGTGCCACCCTTGCAGACGAGGGGAACACATTTCGTCATATCGCGGCCGTGTCGCTTCGGGATCAGTCGCAGCGGTGCCTGGTCCTCCTCGACGTCCTCGAGGTGTATCCAGAATCCGATTTGGCCGAACTCGCGAGCGTGGTCGCTCTCGGGCAGCAGCGAGTTATTGCCATTGTCGAAGTGCAGGACCGAATCGTCGAACTCGGTACCGCCGCGGGTTTGGCCGGGGTACCGAGCGATCAAGGAGCCCACCCGCGCGTGGATGTCGTCGGTCTTGAGCCATTTGCGGGCGAAGGCGATGCTCTCCTCGTCCATGGTGGCGCGGTAGAGTTCCAAATCCTCGTGCGGGAAAGTCTTCAAGAAGCTGTAGCCGGCCTTTTCCAGCGGCAGGTCGTCCTTGATTTTGTCGTAGGTGGGCAGAATCCGTCGCTGTGCAGCCTGCAGGGTTTTGAGTTTGTCGCCGGTTATGAACTCCGGGACGATAATGAACCCCTCGTGGTCGAGTTCTTCGAGATGCGCGTCAGTCAGATTGCCCATTACCCGATCATTCATTGTTCTCTTTGAGATTTTCAAGTCACTTCCCCTCTCCGTTCAACGGGCCGATAGAAAGGATGTAGATGAAAAACCGTTTCTTCATCTCTTTCGATATCCGTCTCGTCTTAAGAGTGCCGCGAACAGATCGTGTTACTCTCCATGCTATCACGTGTTGTC
>Ga0310121_10005331_pt1 | contig 11096 bp, 5 predicted proteins | sample CB27_Tmax_986_MG_FD_203504 | JGI IMG/M metagenome (GOLD analysis project Ga0310121, IMG submission 203504) | Marine microbial communities from Western Arctic Ocean, Canada - CB27_Tmax_986 | ecosystem: Environmental > Aquatic > Marine > Oceanic | place: Canada: Western Arctic Ocean | collected...
CGACATCGACGGCGACGGCGACATCGACGTGTTCGTTCCGCAGTACAAGACACCGTTTCGGCTGGGGCAGGTCCCCACACCCTACTATGACGCTAACGACGGATACCCGGCGTACTTGTTGCGCAACGAGGGTGAAGGAAAGTTTACGGATATCACTGAAAAGGCAGGTTTGGGCGCCAAACGCCACCGCCGCACCTACAGCAGTTCGCTAGTGGATCTAGACGAAGACGGCGATCTTGACCTGATGGTGGTGAGCGACTTTTCGGGGGTGGATCTTTACAAGAACGATGGCATGGGGTTGTTCACCGATGCGACGGCAACGATGGTGGACAACAAGTCGACATTCGGCATGTCGCATTCGTTTGCGGATTATAACCTCGACGGGAAACTCGATTTCTACGTCGTGGGGATGAGCTCGACGACTGCCCGACGCCTGGATGCCATGGGCGCCGGGCGAGAGGAATTCCCCAAGCTTCAAGAAATGAGGTCGCCGATGGGCTATGGCAACCGGATGTATCTGGCCGAGGCCCCAGGATCTTACAAGCAACCGGCATTCCAAGATCAGGTGGCGCGGACAGGCTGGTCATGGGGATGTGGGACGTTCGATCTCGAAAATGACGGCGATCCAGACCTTTATATCGCCAACGGACATATGAGCCATGAATCAGCGCGAGATTATTGCACCACCTTTTGGTGCCATGATCTGTATGAGCAGCAATCGACAGAGAATTTCCCGCTCGCCTTGGTTTTGCACGACTCGTTTAAGACCATGAAGGAAACCGGCACTTCCTGGAACCCCTTCGAGATTAATCCGCTCCTGATGAACGAGAGCGGCGAGGGATTCCTGAACGTGGGATATCTTCTAGGAGCCTCCACGGTCAAGGATTCGCGCTCGGTCGTCGCCGAAGACTTTGACGCCGACGGCCGTGTGGATCTGCTCTACACCACGACCAAGCCAGGATTCGGCATCGAGTCTCAAACCGAGTTGCACGTTCTGCGGAACCTTTGGCCCCAAGCGGGTCATTGGATCGGGGTGCGCCTGCGCGCGGAAGGCGATGGCCGCTCGCCGATCGGCGCCAAGATCCGGGTCAAGCATGCCGGCAGAGTCCAGGTCGCCCAGGTCGTGACCGGGGACTCCTACCGGTGCCAGCATTCCACGATCAAGCATTTTGGATTGGGTGCGCTCGACGAGGTCGACGCGATCGAAGTGATTTGGATCGATGGTCGAATCCATAGGCTCACCCGTCCTCAAATCGACCGATATCATGACATTCCATTTTCTCAGGATTGATGGGTCGATGCCGCTACACCAGTCACAGAGTCACACGGCACGAATAGAGAAACCATTTCGCCGCCGTCCTCTATTTACCGTACAAAACCCTCTTCGAATCAATGCGCGCGCGAGCGCATTCCGGAAGTGCTTGAGAACAAGGGAGTTAGCGAGTTCGTGTCCCTTTCGGTGGGCGCTGATTGAAAGGGACACTCTTCGAACTTCCGCCACTCTCGGTTAAGGTGAATCGTTCTCGGCTGCAAAGACGCCGCGCCTACCCCCAACTGTAGTTCTCTTGCTTGCGGAAGCCGCGAATGCGAATCGCGTCGCCCGCGAGCACTTCCATCGTCGCGTAGGCGTTGTTCTCTTCGCCTGAGCCTTCGATCATGGCCATCAGTGTGCAGTAGTGGATGCTCCCGATCAGTTGGTGGTCATTGACGTGATTGTGCCCTTGGACGACGGCCAACACCTTTTTCGATTCCTGCAAGACTTTGCGCACGTCAGGGGCGTTCTTAACGCCGTAGTGTCCGGCCATGTCGAGCCGTTGATGGACGAAGACGATACTCTTGTTTTTCGTTTCCGTCAGATCTTCCTTGAGCCACGCGATCTGTGCCGGCGGAATGTTCGGATCGGTCCAGTCGAAATTGTTCCGACTGTATTCGACACCGTCCTTTCGGAAGCATGCGTCGAGCACGACGAAATGATAGCCGCCAGCGTCGAACGAATAGTACGACTCTTTCTGCTTCACACCTTTGAGAAATTCCGCTTTTGTTAGTGTTGCGACGCAGTGATTACCGAGTACATAGTGCTTCTCACCTGGCAGCTTGGCAAATTCCGCTTGAATCTTTGCGAGCCACTTCTTCTCGGTATCAACGTCCTTCGCCGAATCGATTGTGTCGCCCACACAGACGACGAAGTCGGGCTTTTCCTTCTCAAAGCTTTTCGCTGCCTCAACGAGTTTGTCGGGCGTCTCACGATAGTGTCGCGAACCGGCCGGCTGCTTATCCGCATAGTGCAAATCGGTGACCAGGCCAATCCGCACATGCCGTTTTTTGTCATCTTCCGCTGCAAACAGTCTCGCTGCGCTCGCGAGATCTACACCCGCCGCAAACAAAACAAGCGAACCGTCGCGCAGAAACGTTCTTCGTCCGGTTTGACACGGTTTGTCGACAAGATGACTCATGCTTTCCTCCACATCGGCTTTTCAGATGAAAAAATGAGATCTTGCGTCCGAATTTGTCCTACAAGCGACTATTGTCAAGTTTGGTGTGGATTCGCTTTCTGACGCTCAGATTTAGACGTCATTTCTATTCAACATGACAGTGCTCACGGTGTTCGGTGTGTGGTTTCGTCGAAAGATTGTCTTGACCGGGATTTCCCATATGGATCTACCTGGAACCGCTCCAGGTTCGGAATGTCGCCTATTGTAGCAGCATGCGCCCCCCCCGTGTCTAGCGCGTCGGAATTTTCCCCATTTTCTTGACTGCAGCCCCCAATTCCTGGGTTTCTATCTCCTCGATTCGAGGTTCTCAAGCTCCTTGGCCGGGCTGTGCGCTATTGTGCGCGGATCTTCCCTCTTGCAGCCGCTGTTATGGCCTCCTTCGCGTTCGTAGGTCTCAGCTTCCTTTGATGGCCGGTGGCGGCAACGCCAGTCGTTCAATGCGGTCAACGTCAGTAGCGTGAGCGCTGGGCGTGTCATCACCGTCATTTGAAACCTAACGCGGCGCCAAGCCGCAACCAAATTGGGGTTTGTGGGTTTGTCCCTTGATCCTACACACCCACACACCCACAGCCAAACTTACGCACGCGCCTTGCGCACATGTTTGCAACTAAGACACTAAACCTAGTTCACGAGTCGCTCGATCACCCGTGCCTCCTCGACCCCGGTCAGGCGCTCATCGAGACCTTGGAATCTGTAGGTCAACCGGCGGTGGTCGATGCCGAGGCAATGCAGAATGGTCGCATTGAGATCGTGGATGTGCACGGGATTCTCGACGATGTTGTAGCAATAGTCGTCCGTCTGGCCGTAGTCGATCCCGCCGCGTATGCCGCCCCCGGCTAGCCAGATGCTGAAACACCGGCCGTGATGATCGCGACCGTAGTTGTCGGCCGTCAGTTCGCCTTGGCAATAAACCGTGCGTCCGAATTCGCCGCCCCAGACGATGAGCGTGTCGTCGAGCATGCCGCGCTCCTCCAGATCGCGGACCAAGGCGGCCGAGGGTTGATCGACGTCACTGCATTGCCCGCTGAGCGCCTTAGGGAGATCGCCATGTTGATCCCAGCCGCGGTGGAACAACTGGATGAACCGCACGCCGCTTTCGGCCAGCCGCCGGGCCAGCAGGCAGTTGGCAGCGTAGGTTCCCGGCTGACGTGAGTTGGGGCCGTAGCGATCGAAAATGTACTCCGGCTCATCACGCAGATCCATCAGTTGGGGGACCGACGTCTGCATGCGATAGGCCATTTCGTATTGAGCGATACGCGTTTCGATTTCGGGGTCGGCAAACGTCTGGGCCTTGAGCTGATTGAGCTCGGAAAGCGCGTCGAGTGTCGCCCGCCGCGTCGCTCCATCGAGTCCGGGCGGATTGCTCAGATAAAGCACCGGATCGCTTGAACTGCGAAACTTAACGCCCTGGTGGCGCGACGGCAAAAAACCGTTTGACCAAAGCCGCGAAAAGAGCGGCTGGCCGCCCGGTCGTCCCGTTCCCTGCGAGATCAACACAACGTAAGCGGGCAAATTCTGACTTTCGCTGCCGATGCCGTAGCTTAGCCAGGAGCCTAAACTCGCCTTGCCCGGCTGTTGCGAGCCGGTGTTGATGTAGGTAATGGCCGGGTCGTGATTGATTGCTTCGGTGTTGACCGTTTTAATGACGCAAATCTTATCCACAATCCCAGCGGTGTGCGGCAGCAGTTCACTGATCCAGCGGCCGCACGCGCCGTGTTGGGCGAAGCGAAAAATCGAGCTCACGCAAGGAAAGCTGCTTTGCTCGGCCGTCATGGCCGTCACCCGCTGTCCCTGACGAATGGAATCGGGCAGCTCGCTGCCGTGCACCTTTTCGAGCGAAGGCTTGTAGTCGAACAATTCCATCTGCGACGGGCCGCCCGACTGGAATAGGTAAATGACGCGCTTCGCTCGCGGGGCAAAATGCGGGCCTCCCAGGGCGCCGCCCTTGCCCGACCGGAGCGCAGCGGCGCGCACGGATTCCGGCTGCATCAGCGATGCGAGCGCGATGGCGCCGATGCCGCGCGCTGATTGGCCGAAGAGTGCTCTGCGGGTTAGGAGAATTTCATTTGTCATTTGTCAATTCTTATTTTTCATTTGTCATTGGTTATTCGTCGGGTGTCAACAATGATAAATGACCATGAACCAAAGACCGACATCACTCCTTCGATAAGAATTCATCCATGTTTAACAGGACATTGGCGACGACGGTCCATGCTGCGTGTTCGGCAATGTCGAGGCGCTCGTTGCGGGGGGACTCGCCTATGGACAGCAGTTTCACAGCGGCATCGTTGTTCTGGGCGTATAGGGCTTGTTGACGGTGAAGTAGCCTCAGAAGCGCGTCGATTTCGGGCGGCTTAGGATCGCGCGCCAACGTGAGGCGAAATGCGCGGGCGATGCGTACTTTTGACGAGGCCGCCGCCGATACCGATTCAGTCAGTAGACGCTGAGCCAGGGCTCGCGCGGCTTCGACGTACGTTGGGTCGTTCAAGGTCACCAGCGCCTTCAGCGGCGTGTTGGTGCGCTGACGACGGACGCAGCTGGTCTCGCGGTCCGGCGCGTCGAAGGCGTTCAGACCGGGCGGCGGCACCGATCGCTTTCGATAGACGTAGAGGCTGCGTCGATACAAGTCGGCCCCCTGATCTTGCTCGTAGGCGTCGTTGCGCATCTCTTTCCAAAGGCCGGCGGGTTGATAGGGCTTCACGCTTGGCCCGCCGAGCCGCTCTGTCAACAAACCGCTGACGGCCAGAGCACTGTCGCGAATCATTTCCGACGGCAGCCGATAACGCGGCCCGCGAGCCAAAAAGCGATTTTCGGGATCGCGGGTCTGCTGCTGGGGCGTGGAGGTCGTGGACGTGTACCGGATCGCGTACGACGTTGAACCCGATTCCTAGCAACAGATCGCACAATCTCGTTGTCATCGAAGCTCGACCGTTTCGAGCAGTGGGCACTATCGCCACCAGACATCCACAGTCGTATACTCGCGTAGAAGTCGCATCGTGGCAGAAAGCATCGACCTGAGGAGAGAAGGTCCTTGCACAACGGGTGGAAAAAGTCTCCGGACAGTCATCCTATCGGGGTGAATCGGGTCATCGAAACCTGGAAGCCAGGGTAGCGATTTCGAAATAATGAAGGAAATCGAAATCTAGTGAGCGATTCGTCAATGAATCTATATCGATCTAGCCGCTTACCGATGGTGTTTTGCCTGGCCGTCGTCGCATGGTTTGGGTTATCAGGTTGTGGGCAGAAGCCAGATAGTTCTTCCCCCGTGGCGTCGCCGACTCAAGATGAAGTCATTTCGTTGCAGCCGCCGGTCGTGGCCGGTCATGCCCGTATGCTTGATCTATTGGCCAAAATCGCCGAGAAGGCGGCGCACGACCACCCGATCTTGGGCGACCGCATGGCGCAGGATTTGCGCCAGCAGCTACGCGAGCGGAAAGGCGTCGTAGCGGGTGACGCGGAGACGATCGGTGCAACTTTGCAGCTACATTGGAAATTGGCAAACGTCGAGCTGCGCCTTGCCAATCTCGATCAGGGGATTGAGCACCTGACCGCAGTCGAAAACGAGCTAAAGCAGCTGAGCGAAAAGGTTAGCGTTTCCCCCACACTGGCAGCAGCGATAGCCTACAACTTCGGTACGGCCTACTTGAGGCAAGGCGAGACGAACAACTGCTGCCTGCGCAACTCCCCAGACAGCTGTCTTCTGCCGATCAAGGGTAGTGGTGTTCACACGGATCAGTCGAGTTCCAAACAGGCCATCGCGTACTATTCAAAAGTACTGCAACAGGTGTCGCCCGACTCATCTCTTTACCTCAAAGCAAAATGGCTGTTGAACATCATGTATATGACGATCGAGGGCTATCCCGACGATGTTCCGCACGAATACTTGATTGATCCGAGTGTGTTCGAATCGGACGAACCTTTCCCGAGATTCATGAATGTCGCCGCCCAGCTCGGCCTGAATACCTTCGACCTGCTGGGAGGCGTAATCGTCGACGATTTTACCGGCGACGGGTATTTGGACATTGTCGTGTCGACTTTCGATTTGAACGCGCAGATGCACTTCTTCCGTAACAACGGCGACGGCACGTTTACCGATGCCACCGAGCAGGCCAATTTGCTCGGCCTGGTCGGCGGTTTCAATATGATCCAGGCGGACTACGACAACGACGGGAATCTGGATATCTTGATGCTCCGTGGCGCATGGACACGCAAGCACGGGAGACTCCCCAATTCTCTTCTCCGTAACAACGGTGAGGGGCGGTTTACGGACGTCACGTTCGACGCTGGCTTGGGAGAGGTTCATTATCCAACGCAAACCGCCTCCTGGGCTGACTACGACAACGATGGAGATCTCGACCTGTATATCGGGAACGAGGTGCTGGGTGATTTGGGGGACGCGCCTTGTCAGCTTTTCCGAAACAACCGCGACGGGACGTTTACCGATGTGGCGAAAGAAGCCGGCGTCTTGAACCCCGGCTTCACCAAAGCTGTAGCTTGGGGTGACTACGATGACGACGGATTAGCAGACCTCTACGCATCCAACCTTGGTTCGGACAATCGTCTCTTTCGGAACAACGGCGACGGCACGTTCTCAGACGTGGCGCAGCAAGCCGGTTGTACGGGACCTAGCATGAGTTTTCCAATCTGGTTCTGGGACTTTAATAACGATGGGATCTTGGACCTGTACGTTTCCAGCTACGAATACAAACGCGGCAATCTGACGGCAGTGGTGGCAAGTCGGCTCGGTCTGCCGATCGAGCATGAGTTAGCACACCTTTATCAAGGAAATGGCCGGGGCGGATTTGAAGAAGTCGCAGTAGCTCAGGGCCTGACGGATCTGGTCCTGCCGATGGGCGTCAACTTCGGTGATCTGGACAATGACGGCTATCTGGATTTCTACGTCGGTACCGGCTACCCGGACTATGAGGCGCTGATGCCCAACGTGATGTATCGAAATCGGGGCGGGACCGGTTTTTCGGATGTCACCAGTGCCGGCGGCTTCGGCCAACTTCAGAAAGGTCACGCGATCGCCTTCGCAGATCTCGATAACGATGGCGATCAGGACGTCTTCGAACAATTGGGGGGATTCTTGCCGGGAGACAAGTACTTCAATGCATTGTTCGAAAATCCTGGATTCGGCAACCATTGGATTGCCGTCAAGTTGGTTGGGGTACGGTCCAACCGTTCCGCGATCGGAGCGCGCATCCATGTCCGGGTGGTCGAGAACGGCCAAGAGCGATCCATCTACAAGCACGTCAACAGTGGAGGTAGCTTCGGGGCCAATCCTCTGCGACAGACGATCGGGCTTGGAAAATCCTCCAGGATAAAATTTTTGCAGATCTACTGGCCGACAACCAAGCAGACTCAAACGTTCCGTGACCTTCCCGTCGACCAGTTCATTCAGATTACCGAGGGGATAAACGAATACTCGCCTTTGGGACTGAAGAAGCTCAAGCTGGGATCCTCGTCGGGAAGTTGACGAGCCACTATTTCGCCTTCCATCTGTAGAACCAGTTTCAAAACCCGGTATTGGGGCCGAGTTTCTCGGGAAACTTAGCACAACATGGTAGTTTTGACAGGAGCTTGAAAACCTTGTATTGGAGAGGTAGAACCCCAGAAATTGGGACCGGAAGTAAAAAATGGAGAAACTTTCGACGCGCTAGACACGGGGGGTGGGGCGCAGCGCTTACAATCAAAGGCAATCCATGCCTGGAGCGGTTACAGGCTGATCCCTATGGGAAATCCCGGTCAAGACACACAGACACGTCGGCATGGCATGATTGACTTTTTCCCCTTGACTCACAATCTGGACGAGCGGTCAACAATCTGTGGGACGTTGTGGCGATGGTGTGTGCTGCTGTTCGCCGTTGCACTGCCGATGAAGATGACTTCAGCCGCTGAACTGGAGACACCCGAGGTTCAATTCAACCGCGACATTCGGCCGATTCTCTCGAACCGTTGTTTCGTCTGCCACGGTCCTGACCGTACGAGCAAGGAAAGCCAGGAGACGGACCTCCGCCTCGACCAGCGCGAGTCGGTCGTCGACGATTACGGCGCGCTCGAACCGGGCGATGCCGAGGCCAGCGAGCTGCTGGGCAGAATTTCCTCTGAAGACCCGGATCTGCGCATGCCGCCGCCCGGTTCTCACAAGCTTTCGCTAACTCGGGAGGAAATTGAAAAGTTCCGGCGGTGGATTAATCAGGGCGCCAAGTACCAAAAGCATTGGGCATTCATCCCGCCGATGCGGCCCCGACTTCCGCAAGTGAAACTCGCCGAGTGGATCACCAATCCGATCGACGCATTTGTACTTGCACGTCTCGAAAAAGAATCGCTACTGCCGTCACCGGAGGCCGACCGCCGCACGCTGATCCGCCGCGTGACGCTCGACCTGACCGGCCTGCCGCCAACAGTAGCGGAGGTTTCCGCGTTTGTAGATGATCCGGCGCCGCTCATCGAGGCGTACGAAAGGGTGGTGGATCGGCTGCTCGTCAGCGAGCACTATGGCGAGCAGATGGCACGCTTCTGGCTCGACGCGGCCCGTTATGCCGACACGAACGGATACGAATACGACCGTGAGCGCACGCAGTGGGTGTGGCGCGACTGGGTGATCCACGCCTTCAACACGAACATGCCGTTCGATCGTTTCACGATTGAGCAGATGGCAGGCGACCTGCTCCCGGACGCCACGGACCAAATACGGCTGGCGACCGGCTTCCATCGAAATCATCCGATCACCATCGAGGGGGGCGTGATCGAAGAGGAATATCGCACTGAATATGTCATTGACCGCGTCGTGACGACCTCGACCGTGTGGTTAGGGCAAACATTCCTTTGTGCGAGGTGCCACGACCACAAGTACGACCCGTTCTCGCAAGAGGAGTTTTATAATTTCTATGCGTACTTCAACAATGTGGAGGAACGAGGCCTCGGTAGTTTGGAATATCCGTCGCAGCAGTTTAACCCCTTGCTCAAAGTAGCGTCACCGATGCTTGGGAATCAACTTCCCGATTTGGAGCGACGGATCGCTGAGGCAAGAGGCGAACTCGAACCGCAATGGTCGATGATGCCCGACTGGGAGCATCGCTTCGGTGATGAACTGGAGCGCGAATGGGAGCCCGCGACGCTCGACAGCTTCTTCTCGGCAGGTGGCGCAACGCTCACACGCCTCGACGACGGCAGCATTCTCGCAAGTGAAAAGATCCCGCCCACCGATACGTACGAAATTACAATGCGGGCCCAGGAGCAGACGATTCGTGCAGTTCGGCTCGAAACGCTCACGCACCCGACGCTTACGAAAGGTTCAACCGGGCGTGGTTCCAACGGCAATTCTGTCCTGAGTGAATTTGAAATCGCCGCCGCGCCCGCCCATCAACCCTCGGAATTCCAACCGGCCAAGATCGCCGCCGCGATGGCAGACTACGAGCAGCAGGGTTATCCAATCGCTGCGGCGATCGATGGTAAGCGCGGCAACCAGGGCTGGGCGGTCGACGGTCACGAGCAGCATGAGAATCGCACGGCTCTGTTCACGCTCGCCAAACCGATCCCCGCTGGCTCGATCGTGCGAATTCGATTGGTTCAAGAGTTCGGCGGCTCGCACCATATCGGTCGCTTTCGTCTGGCCGTAGCCAGCGACTTGCCGGCACCGCTGCAAATGAAACAGGCCCTTGCGATTCCGGCCAACGAACGAAGTGCGTCGCAAGTGGAAGAACTGCGTCTCTTTCTGATCGAGCGGTATGGTAAACCAGCGGCAACTAAGCAGGTCGTCGAGATTCGCCGACTAAATGACAAACTCCGCAGGATGCGCGACGACATCCCACTCACAATGGTGATGGAGGAGATGTCGAAGCCAAGGACTGCCTATGTGCTTGAACGAGGCGAGTATGACAAACCGCGAAAGGAGAAACCGCTCGAACCCGGCTTGCCGCAGGCGCTCGGCTCGCTGCCAGAGGGCGCGCCGAAAAACCGGCTCGGCCTAGCCCGGTGGCTGGTGTCGCAGGAAAACCCATTGACGGCCAGGGTGACTGTCAACAGATTGTGGCAACGCATCTTCGGCGTCGGCTTGGTCAAGACGAGCGAGGACTTTGGTTCCCAAGGCGAGTGGCCCAGCCATCCCGAGTTGCTCGATTGGCTGGCGGTCGAGTTCATGGAATCTGGTTGGGACATCAAACATCTAATGCAATCGATCGTCATGTCGAGCACTTACCGTCAGTCATCGCAATCCACCACGGCAATGCACGCCCGCGATCCGGAGAACCGTTTGCTCGCGCGGGGGCCGCGATTCCGACTTGACGGTGAGGTTATCCGCGACACCGGGCTGGCGGTCAGCGGCCTGCTCGACGCGAAGGTTGGCGGGCCGAGCGTCTACCCTTATCACCCCCAAGGTCTCTGGATGGAGCTCAACAACCGGCCCAAATATTCTCGCGAGTATCCGCATCCGAAAGAGCGCAACCAGCTCTACCGGCGAAGTATGTACACGTTCTGGAAGCGGTCCGTGCCACCGCCCTCGATGGCGACGTTTGACGCGCCCGAGCGCGAATACTGTGTCGTCAGGCGCTCGCGAACCAACACACCGCTGCAGGCGTTCGTCATGCTGCACGATCCGCA
>Ga0310121_10005332_pt1 | contig 11096 bp, 5 predicted proteins | sample CB27_Tmax_986_MG_FD_203504 | JGI IMG/M metagenome (GOLD analysis project Ga0310121, IMG submission 203504) | Marine microbial communities from Western Arctic Ocean, Canada - CB27_Tmax_986 | ecosystem: Environmental > Aquatic > Marine > Oceanic | place: Canada: Western Arctic Ocean | collected...
GGATCGTGGGGAATTGCCAGCATTGCCGCCCGAGCTACCAAACTGACGATAAATTAGTGAACGCGGCCAAGCCCAAGGATGGTCGGCGCATCAAACCGCGTGCCCGCCGCAAGATTAGGGGCTCTTAATCCACGTTGCACCTGATTGGCCCCGGACGAAAGCGATTCGAGGAGGCGACATCAGGGAGTTAACCGCATTCTACGTTGACGATCCTATTTTTTGGTCAGCGCATGACACTTGATCAGCACATTGGAGCGTTTGGTCAAGGGTATCACCTGCTACAACGCGCTTCGTCCGACCCGGATACGACGCTCGGCGCGAAGAAGGGGGTGGTCGGATGATTGCTCTACAGACGCCCACGACACGGCCCATCGCCGTTCAACATGGCGGCGAGATACGCCATGTCTTTCGTGTGGCCATGCAACCCCAGGAGGTCACCAACGCCTGGCGGCTGGTTTATCAGGTCTACCGGCGCCGGGGCATGATAGGCGTCAACCCGAATCGAATTCACACCGCACCGCAGTGGATGGGACAACACACGGCCGTGTTCTACGGCCGCGACGATCGTGGCGTCGTCGCTACACTGACCGCCACCGTCGACGAGGGTTCGCAGCTACCGCTGGACAAGGTGTACGGCGTGGAACTGGACCTGCTGCGCAGCCAGGGTCGACGCCTGGTGGAATGTGGCTTGTTCGCGCACGCTCGTCTGCTGGACAACGACGACGTGCCCGAGGAGTTCGAGGATCTCCGGGGTGTCGGCGGTTCGTTATGCCAGTTGATGCGTTACGCGTATTACTTCGGCATTTTTCACGGGGCCACGGATTTTCTCATCGGCGTCCATCCATGGCACGCAGGGTTTTACCGGCGCGCGTTCGGGTTCAGCCTCGCCGGATCCGAGCGCACCTATCCGCTGGTCAACAATCGTCCTGTGGTGCTGATGCGCGCCAATCACGCGGCCGTGCGTGAGGCAAATCCGCGGCCGTGGGCGATGGCGTACGTGATGGGCAAGCCCTTGGCGCCCCGCGCGTTCTGCAACCGATTTATCCTCCGGTCCGACCAACTAGGTGCGCCCGAACCATTGCTCGATTGCCTGCGTGACGATCATGATATGGAGTGGATCGCCTAAGCGCAGCCCCATGCCCTTGCCGCACCCGTCACTGATCAATGGCTCACAGTGCGAACATCCTGATCTTCGGTGAAGGGATCAGCCTTGCCCACGTTACCCGTCCGCTGTTGCTGGCGCGCGAGTTGAGTAGCCGGGGTCACCGTCTGCACTTCGTCACGGGCCCGTGCTTGTGCCAATGGGTCAACCATCATGGCATGGACGCAACCTCGGTATACACCCCCGATGCCGATGCCATCTACGGTCGGTTGCGCCGCTTGCAGCCGATGTACAGGGCCAACGAACTTGAGCAATGCATTGATGCCGACCTTGCGGTGATTCGCAGCGTCCAACCGGATGTGATCGTCGGTGACTGCCGTAACAGCCTGCGGATATCGACGGAGCTGTCGGGAGTGCCTTATGCGGCGATTACCAACGCCAATTGCACACCCTGGTTCAGCGGCTCCCTGAGCGCCCCGGCGGGGTTTGCCCTCAACCGATGGCTCGGCAAGCACCGCGTGGATCGCTACCTGGTCCCGTTATTTGGCCGGGCCGGCCGCGCACTGGTCTGCCGCCGTCTCAGCGGTGATTTCGACAGGATCCACAAGCGGCGTGGACTGACCGGATCCTGCCGCGATTTTCGACAGATGTTCACCTCGCCACAGCTTAATCTGATCGCTGACCTGCCGCAGTTGATGCCGTCGCGTAACCTGCCCGGCCACTGTCATTACGTCGGGCCGTTGTGCTGGCTGAGCGATCCGCAACACACGGGCGCAACGCGACGACTGCTCGACGGGATCAGCCCGGCCCAACCGCTGATTTATGTCACCGCGGGCAGCACCGGCTCGCCGACGTTGCTGGCGACGCTCGCGCCGCTGCTGGGTGATCTGCCCTGTCAGTTCGTCGTGACCACCGGCACGAGGCGGGCCGCGATCGATTGGCCCGACAACCTGCACCCGATCGAGTTTGCCAGCGCCGAGCCGATCCTGAAACGTGCCGTCGCGGTCATCAGCCATGGCGGCAGCGGTAGTATTTACCAGGCCTTGGCCTCTGGCCTGCCTGCGATCACCGTTCCCGGCTTCTTCGATCAGGAGACTCAGGCGGATCAGTTGGAGCATTGTGGTCTGGGATTGCGGTTGGCAGAGGACAACCTGGCTTCGACGCTTCGTCCGGCGGTAGACCGATTGTTGCGGGAGCCGGGCTTCCGTGACCGGGCAGCCCGGTTTGCCCAGTTGATTGACGCGACCGATGCGCCGCGGGCGGCGGCGGACCTGGTTGAGGCCCTGGCGGCTGCCAGCAGCGTTCAGCCGGCGGCAGCTTGACCGGGCCGAATTGGATGACACCCTGCGTGAGTGCTTCAATATGAAATATTCAGGGTTTCACCGCGTTCTGGGCATCCTCCACCATGAGGAGCGGTCAACGTGGTCAATCTGCTTTGGTAACCAGATCGTCGTCGATGAACTGGATACCCTTCGCAGGTCTTACAAGCAGGAGGGGCGGACGCCACCGTCGTACACCGCACTGGTCATCAAGGCCATCGCCGGGGGTGTCCGGGAATTGTTGCCGCGGTACCCCGAGCTCAACTCAATGCTGACCGGTGTACCGCCCTTTCGCCGCATCCACGTATTTGATCGGATTTGTGCCGGGTGTGCTGTGGCGCGGACAGAAGATGGCCTAGACCGCACCGGGCATCACGTCATCGAGGACGCGGACCGTAAAACACTTGAGCAGATTACCGAAGAGCTACGCGTGGCCTCCACCCAACCTGTTGACAATGTGCCTAGTCTTCGCAGCGCCTTCTCGCTCTATCGCCGGCCCTATCCTGTCCAGAGACTCATGATGTTGTTCGGCTGGCGCGTGCCGGCGTTGCGACGGCAGTATCGCGGCACCTTTTCGGTGACGACCGTGGGCAAATTCGGAGTCGATTACCAGTTGACGTTGCCTCAGACGTCCTGTCTCGAGTTCGGCTTCGGCGTGATCTGCGAGCGGCCCGTGGCGCGTGATGGACAGCTGACCGTTGCCCGCACGTTCAATCTGACCGTGTCGTTTGATCGGCGGCTCATGAACGGTCGGCCTTGCGCGCTGCTGATGGAACGGCTGCGCGATATTCTCGAGCACGCCGAGTTCGCCGACACCGGGCAATCGCCAACGGCAGGCGACGCGCCGTTGAATATATCCGCGGCCGGCTGATCCCTCGCATTGACGGGTACACCGCAAGCCGGTGACGTCACGGTTTGCCCGCGGCTTAAAAGAAAACGACCCCGCCGATGGGCAGGGCCGTTTCAATCGTTGTGAATCTGCCGTGCTTCAGCGCCGCCGCCGCGAGGTGAACATGGCCAACGAGCTAAGCGCGAGCAGGCTCAGGCCGCTGGTCAGGGGCTCGGGAATCACTTTCGCGCCCTGTACGGGATCGGTGCTGGTCAGGTTCCAGCCGGGGCCGCCGCCGGGGTCGCCGCTGGGCGAGTCGTCCACGATATTCTGAAGATCAAGAAACCCATTGGAGTTGTTGTCGGCGGGGCCCAACATGGCGGTCGTCTGGAAGTCGAGGCGCAGATCGCGACCGGGTCCGAAGGCGTCCGGATCGAACCTCGAGAGGAACTCGGGCCTTCCGCTGATGATGTTGATGAATCCAACGCCCTCACCACCACCGGGGCCTCCAAAATCCTCGAGCAGTACCGCGCCTCCGAGGGCTGCGGTGGTCACGGCGTTCGCGTAGGTGCCGAGCCCGAAGTTGGCGTTAAGCAGGATCGACAGGGTGCCGGGATCGTTCGGGGTCTGCAGATCGGGGTGGTACAGAGGCGTGAGCACGCCCATGCCGAGCAGGATCGACCCGTCCGTGCCATCGTCGAATGCGGGGTAGGACGCGTTCGGGTCAAACTGAGAACCGATATCGCTCCAACCGCCCTCGCCCAGCCCGTTGCCAAAAAAAGCATCGGGCGTGGTGTCGGTGTAGAACTTAATCAGGCCGCCGAATCCGCTTATCGTCGTCGCCAGGCCGTCGGTATCGAGCCCACCCTTGCCAAAGTTTTCATCCAAGCTGGGTACCTGGTCGGTAAAGGTGACGCGTGGATCCGCACCGAACCACTGCCGCAGCCCAAGCAAGGCCTCGTTGGAACCCGCCCCGGGAGGAAGCAGGGACAGGCCCACCTGGTGGATCAAGTTCACACCCGTCAGCGAACCGGTGCCCTCGCCGCCGTTGTTCTCGAACGAGTCCACAAATTGACCGGTGAGGATCTCGCGCATTCCATACTTGCCGATGGAGGGAAACGTATCGGTTCCAGTGTTCACATCCTTGGCGCGAAAGATGGTTCGTTGTGACACCGGACCCTGAACATTCGTGCCAGAGGCTACCATGTATTGACCTAAGGCGCCTGGTGTGCCCACACTTTCGGTCAGCGTGCCAATCGGAATCGTCACGATACTGCCGTTGGGCTCATGATAGACGCTCGACCGGTCTTCGATGTCGAACGTCCACGGCGAATTCGGAAAGACCGGCATGGCCATGGCCGGCGATGCCAACATCGCCAACATCAATGCCACTCCCAAGCGTGGTGCCACCTCCTTGTGCTTCATGCGACTTCCTCGGCTGAACACTGACGCGTTTCCCAAGCCTGGCTCTTGTCACGTCGACAACGCAGGCAAGCCTCCAATTTACTTGCAGCAAATAACTGTCTTTTCTCCGGTACTCACCACGTCGCATGGCTTGGTTGCATGTGCCATCCGACAAGAAATAGGAGTCACCACCGCAGTGGGCATCCCTTGCGCTCAGACCCCACCTGCTGTCATCGCTAGTATAACCGATCCGGGGTGATCGGGCAAGCCAGAGGAGGTGATATTCGTCAATTTCAGAAAGTTTTTTCGTGGGCTATTTTGGCCAATTTTATTATTTAAACAGTTTACCAAGCAGGTCTTGCGCCTTGGAGGCTGAGGGCTGATTTGCGCCGTCGGATCGGGCCTGTTCCAAGTGGTATTTCGCCCAGCGAGCATTGCCCAAGGCCTTGTAAACGGCCCCCATATGGTAGTGGACCGGACTTCGAATCGCCTCGATTTGCGTCAACACCGCGATTGCCCGGCTGAGGTGGTGGTAGGCGGTTTGCGGGTCATCCCGGCGGTATTCGATCCAGCCGAGCGTATCACGCAGTTCAGGGCTCTGCGGAGCCGCTTCGTAGGCTTGCCTGGCCAGGTGGTACGCCCGTTCCAATTGGTCGGTGTGCTCGGCCAGCAGATAGGCAAGGTCATTTTTCGCCGGGATCTGCCACGGCCCCGTGCTCTTGATTATCTGCTCAAGCACCGCGATTGCCTCGTCGAACCGCCCGGCTGATTGCAAATCCGTCGCCATGCGGTAGCGGATGTGAATGTTCGTCGGCTCCGATTCGGCGATTCGCCGCAATGCGGTGGCCGCCCCTTGGTAATCGCCGCTATGCTCGAGGTCGGACGCCTCGAGCAGCGACTTCAACTGGCTGGGGCCGACATGGTGCATCTTGTTGATGATGGCTTCGACCGGCTCATTCATGTCCTGCAATGCGCTGACGCGCATCGCCTGCAGGGGCACGATATCGGGCATGGACTTCGACGCTATCTGCAGGAAGTCGTTGGCCAAATGCGGCAGCCGAATCTCGCGGGCGATCGCGGCGGCAAGCATCAGGCGGGCTGCGGTCCGCATCTCCTTCGAGTCGGCGTCATTGCGATCGAGCATCGTCTTCATGTCAGCGCGAAACATGGTCGCCATGGGTGGCAGACGCTCAATGATGTTCGCCGCGTCATTGGTTCGACCGAGGCTGACCGCTTCCAGGTAAGCCGCCAGATCCGGACGATCCGCCGGCGACTCGTAAGGCTCATCGAGCACCACCGCCAAACCCGGGCCGAATGGCGCCTGCACCAGGCGCGGCGTGTCACGATAGAGTTGGCGGGCGCCAATGTTCTGGTGCAGCTTGTGCATGACCAGCACCCGCGCTGCCGCGATGGTCACCGCGTCGGGTGACAACTCGGCCAACCGATCAAGCGACTCAAGCACGTCGGCCCATCTGGCCGAAGCCGCGTAGAGCCTGTTGCGCAGTTGCAGCCACAGGCGCTGCTGCGCTGAAGGCAGTTGCCCGATCGAAAGAACCTCGTCACACCAGCGCAGGATGTCCTTGTCGCTGGCCGAGTCGACCTTGAGTTTGAGCAGTTCCACGACCGCGATGGCGGTCGTGCGTGGGTTGGCAGCCAGGTCCTCCAACCGTTTCTTGGCCGCCCCGACCCGCCCGTTTCGCTGCTCGATTCTGGCCATCAGAAGTTGGGCGGACGGGTATTGCCGCGCATATTGGGGGATCCGGCCCAGACGGTCCATCGCCATTTCATCCTTGCGACGGTCGGCGTACGCCTGGCCCATGGCGTGCAGCACGCGCGGGTCCCGCGCCCTGCCGATGCTCTCGAGTTGGGCGAAGACCGCGTCGGCCTGGTGGGTCAGCCCGATCTCCAAAAACATCTGGCCCTTGCCGGCAAGGGCCTTCAATCGCGCGCCCGGATCGATGGCGCCCATTTCATCAAACGCCAACGCGGCGCCGGGGTAGTCAAAATTGGACAGGTGCGCCATCGCCAAGCGGGAACGCAGCGCAACACTATCAGGTTGAAGTTTGATCGCCTCGTGCAGCACGGCGACGGCCTTGCCTGGCTGCTTGGTGGTGATCAACAGGTCCGCCCGAAGTTTGAGCAGGTGCGCCTCGGGCGTGCCGACGACGGCAATCCATTTATCGACCAGTTGCATGCCGCGCTCGGATCGTCCGAGCAATATGTACCGGCGCACGAGGTGTGTATGCAATGCGCGTTGCGTCGCGCCGATCGTTTCCGACAGTTCGTCAAGTTTCTCAATCGCCTTGTCAAGATGATTTGACCGGGCATGCAGGTCGACCTGTCGCAACATCGCCGGTGCCGTCAGCATGCTGGCGTCGATCAGTTTCTGATAGACGCCGATCGCAGCCGCCAGGTCTCCTCGCTGATGATGGGCCTGCGCCATCGAGTCGGCGACCAGCAACGCCGCGCGATGCCCTTCTTTGATCAGCGGATCGTACATCACCTCCACAACGTGTAGTGCTTGTTCGTGTTGGCCGGAGATGCGCAACAGCCTTGACTCGGCCAGCCGAGCGTTGATATTGTTAGACGTACGGAGCTTGCGCATTTCGACGAGGCCGCGGGCCACCATGCCCTGATTGTGATAGAAACGGACCAGGTAGATGTAGCCCGCGGGGTTGTTTGGCTCGCCGCGAATCTGTGCAAGAATCTGCGCCTCGGCCTGCTCGATCTGCCCGCCGCGCAAATACGCTTCGGCCAGGATGGTGCGCACCAACGGATCAGTGCTGCCCCTGCTCAATGCCCTGTTGCAGATCTCCATGGCTTGGTGGTGCTTGCCGCGTGTTATTTTGATCAGCGCCAGCATGGCCGGGTAACGCCGCTCGTCGAGGCTCTTTTTCTCGAGATGCTCGAGATGCTCATCGAGTTTTTCCTTTCGGCCCGTGACGCGATAGATTCGCGCGGCGAGTATGTGCGCTTCGATGTCATCGGGGCGCTCCTTAAGCACCTGATCGATCTGCTCGATCGCTTCGCGGGTCAGTGTCTGACCGGCCAACGCCTGTGCCAACGACAGGCGCGCGTTGTGATTGGCAGGATCGGCCTCGACGATCCGCTGGAAAATATCGATTGCGCGGTCGTTCTGGCGGGCTCTTAAATACAGCTTCCCGAGGATATGGTCGACATCCGGCGTGTTGGGAAACTTCTGTCGCAATGATGCGAGCATCTTCCTGACCTGTTTGTCCTTGTGCTGGCGCAACATCGTTTCAGCCAACATCAGGTGGTCTGCCAACGCGTCGGTTTGCTCGACGAGCCGACTGGCGAACTGCTCGCTCTTGCCGTATTGGCGCAAGGCGAGATAGCCCTTGGCCAGGATGTCCAGGTGTTCTTTCGTCAGCGGGTCGATCTTCTCCACGCTCTGCTCGAGCAGGCGGTGCATGTCATTGGGCTTACTGACCTGCAGCAGATACTGGATATATTGGCGAATCGCACGTGGATTGGTCGGATCCCGCTCCCAGAATTTCGCGACTTCGTCCTCGACGATTTCAATCATGTTGGTTTCGGACAGCGCGCGCAAGTACATTTCTTGCGCCTGCCTGTTGTTTGGGTTGATCCGCTTGGCCTCCGCCAGGGCCTGCCGAGCCAACTGGTACTCCTTCAGTTGCAACAGCGTCATGCCCTGCAGCGTCAGCACGGCATCCCGATCACCCATCCTTTGCTCGGTCACAAGCTTGTTGAGAATCTTCTTGGCTGGCTCGTACTGCTTGAGAGCGTATTGGCAGTTGGCCATCATGAATAGGGCCGTCTTGTCGGTGCGGCCTCGGGGCGTGCCTAGCACCTGTTCCAGCAGCTCTTTCGCTTCGGCGGGATTGCCCTGGTAAAGGTGCAGTCGTGCGCTCGAGGTAAGGTAATCATTGGTTCGTTGCTGGCTTTTTCTGACCGCCTTCTGCAACTGCCAACCCGTTTCCACCCGCTCGTCCTGCACGTGCAGCGAGTCGGGCATCTGGATCATGGCCCGCACCAGAAGCGCGCTGAGTGACGCGGTCAGATCATTCTGCTCCGTCAGTTTCCGGCTGAGGAACCAGAGGTCTTCCCACGCCCCGCGTCGACCGTAGCGAGCCGCCAGCCGCCCGGCGGCCCGGTAATTGTTCGGGTTCAACTCGAAGGCTTTTTGCAGATACTGCTCGACCTGGCCATCTAGGTCCTCGCGCCGAGCCTCGAGCCGTTCGAGGCGTTGCACTGCCTTGTCGGGATTCGGATCTTGTAACTGGACCTGTCTAAGCGCCTGGCCGCTGCGGTCACTGAGAAACTTGTTGACACTGCCCAGCTTCTGCTCGGCGAAGCGGGCGCGCATGAACCAAGCGGCAGCTTCGTGGCCGGGCTGTTGCGCCAACCATTCAATCTTGACGAGGCCGATTTCGATCGCTTCATCAAACGCCTGCTGCATCGGTTTGCTGGTGAGAAACTCTGATTTTCTCAGCAGGATGCTGGTACTGAGGTGTGCCCAATCAATCAGCAGCTCGGCTGCATCGACGCTGCCCGGGTCGTTCTTGATCAACTCGTCGGCGGTTTGACGGGCGCGCACCATGTCGCCTAAGCGCATCAGGGATCGGGCCATGATCAGCTTGGCTTCGACGTTGTCGGGCTGCGCCTCGAGCACCTTGTTGGCGTACTCAATCGCTTGTTGGGCCTGATTGGCTTGCAGGGCCTGACGGGCCGTGGCGAGCTGGTTTTCCGGCGTATCACCACAACCGGCAACACCCAGCAGACAAGCCAAGGCGCCGGCGAGCAGGGAGCGGTGAGTTTTCATGGTACTTTCGATCATGACAATATCTCCTGAATCTTCAAAAAGCTTCAACGACGCACCGTTTTCTCCCGGGTGTCTTCAATGTGGGTCCGCCCGGCGTCGATCCGGTCCAGCAAGCGACGTGCCGCTGCCTCGGTGGCGCCGCCCAGATCGATCAGTCGCTGGCAGATTGACAACAACTGACCGGTACGGCCCCGCTCGGCGGCCAGTTCGGCCGTCAACATCAACACGCGCGGCGAGTCGGGCCAACCACGCGCCAAACGCGTTGCCATTTGTTCGGCCTGATCGACCTGGCCTGCGCGACACAACGCCCTTGCCCGGTAAACCACTACGATCGGCCGCTGCGCCAGAAGCGGTGACATCTGCCCGACCAATGTCGACCATTGATCGTCGGTAAGAATCCGCTCGGCCCGTGCCATGGCCAGATCAAGCCAATACGCGGGTGTCTGGCTATTGTTGATGAGGACCATCAACGATGAGGCCGCGTTGTCATTTTTACCGATGTCGATCAACAGGTCCACGGCGGCCATGTGCATCTGGTGATCTCGACTCGGTTCGGTGGTGGGGAACGTCTCGAATACGGCCTCGGCAAACTCGTGCCGGCCCAGCGTGATGCCGGCACGGGCGTGTATGTCAGCGGTGAGCCGGTGGAGCGTCGCTGCGGCGACCGCGTCATCGTCGCTGATGGCGTCGAGCTTGGCCATCGCGTCCCGGGGCCGACCGTCGGCCAGGTCCCAGCGGGCGCCGGCGAGCAAGGCCAGCCCGTTGTGGGTCTGGGCAACCGTGGCCAGGACCGATTCAACGCGGTCCCGGCGGCGTTGCGCGGCGGCATCGGCGATCACCATCAAAACCGCGGCCTGGGACCAGTGGTGCTCGTCGAGCAGACGACGCAGGGCATCATCGACAGCGGTGTCGTCGCGGCGTTGCAGTGCATCGATGATTTCAAGTAGTTGTGCCGTCGGCCCCTGCCGCGACAACGCATCGGCGTTATCGCTTAGCTTCGTGTGCGGCGGCCAGTTCCGCCACAGGCGCATTTGTGCGGCGGTTTGGGCCAGTGCCTTGTCATCGGGCCAGCGTTGCAGGCCCTGCTCCACGATGCTCATGGCGATCGCATGGGACGGATGGATGAATCGCGACTCGAGCAGCACCCTCGCAACTTGATGAGCAGCGTCAGCGGTGTCGCCATCGCTGGGCTTGGTCAAGCCCGTAAACGCCTCGGGTGGTTCGGCTGCCGCCATCGGGTCGGCGTTCAGTTGCCAGGCCAGCACGCCGACGACCGCATCGGTGACCGCCAAGCGCGCCAACGGCTTGGCGCGACACCAATAGTCAGCGATCACCCACAGATCATCGCCCCAATCGCCGCCGCGAGGGGCGTGGCACCGGCGGGTGACGTCATCGACATCATCAATCGCCATCGCGGCGGCCAGGGACAAGTCCGCAGCACTCACCGCATGACCCGATCCGACGCGCTCATTGAGCATGGCGATCAATCCGTCGCGATCGAATCGTTCAATCAGCCACATCGCTCGCAGCATCTTGACGGCACTGTGTTTCCGGTTGATTCTGATGGCCGAATGGATATCGGGTTCGGCTTCCAGCAATCGCCCCTGGCCGATCTTTGAACGCGCGATCTGAAGGTGA
>Ga0310121_10005333_pt1 | contig 11095 bp, 6 predicted proteins | sample CB27_Tmax_986_MG_FD_203504 | JGI IMG/M metagenome (GOLD analysis project Ga0310121, IMG submission 203504) | Marine microbial communities from Western Arctic Ocean, Canada - CB27_Tmax_986 | ecosystem: Environmental > Aquatic > Marine > Oceanic | place: Canada: Western Arctic Ocean | collected...
ATTCTCATCCACGATGGCTTGCAGTTCAAACTTGAACAGATCGCCTTGCAGGTCTTCGCACGGGGAGGGCTTGGGTTTCATGGCGCCAACTTTCGCAAGGTTTCGGCGGCGACTGACCGCTTTCCTTGCAAAACTATACACTACCCACCAGCGTTTTGATCCCATTGTTGTTGGGCAAGGGGTCTTTTTCAGGATCGACTAGATAAAACATGAGCGGCACGCGCAGGACTTCCTCATACAGGGTGAGATTATGCCCCACGCGGCCATGTTCCAGGAACTCCTCGCCATGGTCGGAAAGGAAGACGACTAGAGTATTCCCCATCAAACCCCGCTCATCGAAGCGCCTCAACAGATCGCCCAGGTATTCGTCCATGAAGGTGATCTCACCCTTGTACTGCGACTCAAGATGCGCGATATCTGGTTTTGCAGGTTCTCGAATCGTCTTTTTTGCATGAATACCGACATCTTGTCCGAGCCGACCTTGCCTCGGTATTGGACGTCGTATAAGGTGTTATAAGGCGCAGGCGGTTCGTACGGCGCGTGCGGATCGGTCTCGTGCAGGTAGATGAAAAAAGGCGTATCGGGGTCCGTCTCGTGTCGCTTCACAACCGAGTCGATGTAGGTCTCCCAGACATGCCCCACCAGTGCGCGCGGCGTGATTAGGTTCTTCCGCACCTCGTTACGTTCTTTATAGGAATGATGCTCTTCATCGAAGCCGCGCCCAAGGCCGAACTTGGAGGTGACCATCGAGTTATTCAAGATGGAGCAGGTGGCATATCCCTCCCGCTTGAGTAACTCGGTTAGGAAGGGGACCTGTTCGGAGATATTGTCTTCTTTTTCCAACTTGCCGTGAGTGGCCGGAAGCAGCCCAGTGAAGAGGGAGGCAACGGAGGTGAGGGCCCACGAACAGTTGGCCCGGCCGTTGACAAACGTCACGCTGTCTTGGGCCAGCTTGGCCAGGTAAGGCGTCCGAACGTCAGTGGCACCATGGGGTTCGATATAGTCCGCGCGGAGCGCGTCAAGCATGACGATCAGAATGTTATACTTTTTCGGCGGGTCCGCCAGGTCGGCCGCGATCAGCCGAGTGCGCGTCCCAACGACGCGGGGCGCTTCCCACTCCACTTCGTGTAGTTCAAGGTCCGCGGCGCCCATCAGGCCCGTGACCGAGTAGGCGAAGCTGATGGCCACGGGCTGGCCGGACAGGTCGCTCAGATCATAATCAAGAGAAAACTCGGGCGAATCGGACAACTCGGCGCTTGCTTGTGAGCGAAATGCATTCCTCCTGGACGCCAGCGCGTCCGTTACCATCACTCGAACGACACCATCAGCCTTATCCGGCCAGGGTTCGCCGTAATTGAGCAGTTCTCCGCTTGCGCGTAACGTTGCCTCGTCGGGGACGAACACGAAGTAAGTGATCACGCTGCCCGCGGTTTGGTAGAGCGCTTGCCCGTCGACCGCGGGGGCCTCCAGATTATGGATCGACTCGGGGATGCCGTGAACAAACCGAATATTCCAACACTTGAATCCAAAATCCTTAAAGTGAACGTAGTTCCTTGGGTCAAAACCCATCGCCTGGGGGGTAAGCCAGTAATGGGGCCAGATCTCGAGGCGGTTGGGTCCGACGCGCTGATATTCAACGGGGACGTTGATATTGATCCAGCCCCGTTCGTCGGGAAGTACAACCGACGTCACAAAGCGGCCGTTCCAAAGTATATCGATCGATTGAAGAGGATAACCGTCCTTACCGGGGCTGGGGGCCGTAGGCTTGGGCGATGCGACCTCCATCAGAACAGTCAGCGGCCCGGGACGAACCAGCGCGACGTCGACAACGGCGTTTCGTGACTTGGACCAACGAAAGCCTTCTTTCGGAACGCGGACGTTCCAGCCCGAAGGGAGGAAATCCAGCAGAAACGATTCGCTCATATCAATGACCTTGACGTGCGACCCATACTCGGCCACCGAGACAAGCTCGGCAAGGTCGATGAGATGCTCCTCGCTCACCATCTCGACGCGTGGTTGACCGATCGCCGCCGGTTTCTCGGATGAAGAAACGTGCAAGCCGACTGCAATCACTCCCATCCATAACATGGGTACAGTCTTTACGAACAACCGGTCGAAACGCACTCCAAACCTCCACGTCATCCTAATGATAATTCATACCTTCCGAACCATCGCGCCGGGCAGACAGAAGTTGACAAGCAGCGCGAATCGTATCAGGTCGTCTCCCGGCCCGCAAGCGCTTCGTAGGGTCCTCGTAGAGTGGGTTCAATTCTATACATGGCTCGACCTGGCGGAGCCATTCGGATTCAACTGCCGGAGCGGCGAGAATGAGAGGGGTGAAGCGCAGGTTCGTTGTGCGTCAATATCTCATTGCGCCGTCAATCGTACGCCCTGTTGGTCGGCCCAGCGAGAACCAATGAGCCAGCGCGAGGTCATCACCCAAATAATGGCGCGGCGTTTGGTGACGTAGTTCAGGCCATATCGTTTTAAAATTCTGGGCACATTCGGTCCACCCCCTTCCGTCATGAGTTCCGTGATGGGCATGTTCAAGTTCAAGGCCAAATGCGCACCGACATTGGCGCTTTGCCTTGAAAACAGATAAGAATAGCTGTCGCCGATCATGAGGATCGGCGCGTCCAAATCCGCTTGATATCGTTCGCCGCCGCTTTCATAAACGGCGTCGATAACTGTTTCAACTTGCGCATACCGGTCGGCAAGCGTGTCAGGTAGATTGGGGGCCAAGTGACTACGAAAAGTATACCGCGTTTCACGGGCTTCATAGCGAGGCGCCGTCTTCTTGGCTTCTTTCGCGAACGTATAACGACCAAGTCGCTCCGCGATGAGCTCCGCGCCCCGTCGAATGCCAAACCGGGCCCAGTGAGCGTCATCCTTGAAGTAAACGTCCTCGATACCCATGCCGAGCGCCTCGCGCATGGACTCGGCCAGGTCTAATACCTCGACTCCCGCTTCAAGTAATGCTTCGATCAACGCGGTCCTTTGCGGGGAGACCGGGAGATCATGCGGGGCATGTTCCGATAGTTTATCCGGCAGCATCTCCGCGCGACACGGTACCGGGACAAAGATAAGGTCGACCCCGATTTGTTGAAGTTTTTCCGACAGACTTTTTACCGCACCATAAACCGGCGCGAATGGTAGACGAGACGGATCTTCAGCGATGGGCGGTGAGGTGCTACTCTGCAAAAGGTATTGAAGGTCCATCCTGTAAAAAAGATAACCCGGTGTGGCCTCAAAGACTGGATGTTTGGTTTTCCGTTTCAACTCGGAAGTCTTATGGATATCCTCCCTGAATGAACTCAACCGGTTGCTCCATTCCGCATACCCGCCCAAACACGCGACCTCTGTCCTTAGCCGAACCAAGTCGGCCTGTATGGCCTCGGAGCGCTGATTCCGTTCGGCATCAGTCGGTTCCCAGCTTTTGGCGATATTGGGATCGGCGTCCGGGTCCGATGGACGCGCCGCAAAGGAACGACGCGCCCCAAGTTCAAGGCCAAGCGACAGTCCACTCGCGTCGTAATGAAGGGGGATTGAAAAATCCTCGATGACCGTATCCGATAAGTAACGTGACGCCAGCTGGGGATTGTCCTCAAACTTTTCCAGCAAGAGTGAGCACTGGCTGTCCAACCCGACTTGGCTGAACGGCAGTGTCTTACGATCAAGGATTAACCAGTGAGCGACGTAAATCTTCTCATCCGAATAGCTTCCCTCCGTCACTTTGTCGACCACGTATTCGAAGACGACAAGGGCTTCCCGATACGGAGCCAGCTCCTCGAGGGTGGGGATATCGGATTTGCCGATCAAGCGCCCCCTCATTTTTTGCGCGCCCAGGAGCGGCCGGTCCGCGATGATGGCTGTATATCTTTTCGCCCGATTCATTCCCTCGTGAATGGGAATGACGCGACGATCGAGGCGAACGCCCTCCAATGCGCCGGGCCAGTCAAGGTTTCCCCCCGCTCCTGCGCCAAACGTGACCTCGCCATCGACCCAGCCGCTAAAATCTCCGGAAATGGCGAATATTGGACGCGTGAAGCTCCAATCCTTTACCGCGCGTAGTTGGCCGGGCGCGTACGTGATGACCACGTGCGTTGCGACGTCCGCCTCCAGATCACAGATCTCGAGCCAGTTCGGCTCCGAACCCGTCTCCGAATCCTCCGTCAATAGATGGAATAATAACTTCTCAGCCTTCTGGGCAAGGGCGAAATTGACGGACGCATCCGTGTCCCCAAAACATATGATATAGCGCAGCTCGTCATCCTGGGTCGATTCAGGGGTAAGGAATGCCTCGAGAGTCAATTCGTTCGTCCGCTTGAAATGAGGCAAGAGATTGGCGCCCATCCCGGGCGTCTCAAAGTATCCGCCATGCGTGAGCAGACGCCCGTAATGATCGATGCGCGCCAGCTTCCGCGGCTCGAGTTGCGCGCCGACCCGTTCGCCGGAAGCATCCACTGCCAGGATCTCGTCCATCTCCGTCTGAAAGGCGAAAAGCAACCCTTCATCCCACGACAACCAGGGGCCCGCGTCTTTACCTTGAGCAAACGCCCTCTCAGCGATCGCAAACGCCAAGGCCAGCGCGAACACGAATAGGAGCGGTTTCAAGACCGTGAGATTTTGCATTCAGTTCTCTCTTACGTAAACCACTCAGGGTCCAGCTCGTAGTTCCATGAGCTTCCAACTTGTCGCGGAACCGAGATAACGGGATACCATCATCCAAATCACGACCCGGCGTCCTCGAAGATTTTCCGGACCCTGGCGGGTGAGCTGACACGGGACGGAGGGACCCCCGCCGGCCGATGTCAATTGCGTCAAGGCAAAGCCCAACTCACGCGCCAAGTGCGCGCCAATACCCGCCCCCGCGGCGGCGTATTTCGCGACGAAGCTGTCTCCGACAATCAGGATCGGCGATCGTGGGTCCGCGCGATATACTCGACCTTCGCTTTCCAGAACCGGCCGCAGCATCAGCTCGATCGGGGGGTACTCGCTCTTGCGCGAATCCGAAATGCCTCCCTTACCCACCAGGTCCCCAATGTGCGTCCAGGACCGCTCGCCGAGCGTACAGTGCTGACGACCCAGGAGCGAGTCGGGCGGTAAGGCCGTGCGCCGCAAGTGATCGGCAAGCAGCGAGGCGGCGATTGGAATGGCCTCAGGTGACCAATGTGTATCGGTTGGGATGTAGAGATCATCCTCTGACGCCGACTTGCCTTTGTAGATTGGGTCATACAGGTCGATGGCGTCAACGCCGGAGTTCAGCAAATCCCAGATGAGTCGTTTCGAGTTCAACGCAACCGAAAACCCGCTGGGCGCCGCCTCGGTAAGCTTTTCAGGATAGATCTCGATTTTACTGGGGGCAATCGCGAATACCAGGTGAATGCCACGCGCTCGCAGGTGCCGGTCAAAATCCACGATCACGGCATGGGGGCCGTCATTGTCGGAGGCCGAGCGATTGGGTTGGGGCGGTAAGGTCGAGACATATTTAACCGACCCTTTGTTGAAAATAAACCCGTTACGACCCTCAATGCCCCAGTATTCCTTGGATGATTCGGCCAGTTTTTTTCTCAAGACCGAACGGAAGGGGCCTAGGTCTTTTGCCCATGATTCCCAGCCGCCCAATGAGTTCGCTTCATCGGCGATAAGATTCGCACGTTCGCGCAATCCCGTTTCTGTGGCGTCGGGGGCGTTTGTGTTACTGGCAGCAGCGCCTCCCGGCTCGCGAATAGGTTCCGGGCCGCGTTCCTTCGGGCCCGGTTCCGTCAATGCCGCGGCTGTTCCGTCTTGCGCCGCGCGGACGGGAGCGACGGTTTCGGAACCCGTTACGGGTACCGCGCCGCCGATGATCAGGACCAGGTACACAACGGCGCGTGTTCGCCGGTAGCGAGGCATCCTTGGCATTGGGAACGACACAATCCTTCGCTGAGGCGAAGCGAAACATTGGCGTGAATTGAGTCAGACATTCACAATCGATACTTTACAAACCCATCACGGGTGCGTCAAGTCCATGGACCGGGACTTCCCTTATCTCTCTTCACGTCGATACAATGAATGGAGCCGGTTAAGAGACAACCGCAACGCGCCCGCGGACCCTGGCATCTCTCCCGCTTGGCCTTACTTTTCGGATTGTCCGGATCGGATCACCGGCAGGGGCCGCCAGCCGCCGGGGCTTTCGGTGAACTCGCGGGCCGTGAAACACCAGATGACCAGCCGCTTGCCCGCCAGGTTATCGCGGCGGCGCAACAGGCTCATGCGCGCCGGCGTCGCCCCCGAACCGCGCACGGCCACCAGGTCGACCGGGAAGCCCAGTTCCAGGGCCAGTTGATCGGCGAGTCCGGCTCCGCGTGCGTGCATGTCGGACCCGGCCTGGAAGACCAGGTTGTGACTGTCGCCGAGCAGCACGATGGGGCTGTCGCGCCAGGGACCGACCGGCTTGAGCCGATCGCCTTCGCGCGTGTTGACGTGGGTCAGCACCAGCGTCTCCTTGGGCCGGTCCGCCGCGCCGAGGTGGTGCCACAGATCGCCGGTGATCTCAGTTTGGCGCGTCTCGGACGCGTATTGGGTCTTGGGAACCTCGGCCAGCCACGGGCGGTCCTTGATGAAGTCCGCGATCAGTCCGGCCGCCAGCCCGCACGCCCGACCCGACCAATGCGTGTCCTGTTGGCAGAAGAGGCGCCCCTCCGGGTCAAACCGCCGCCGGAGGAATTCGTCGGCGGGATCGAGTACGGTCATTCCCTGCTTTTCGAGTATGCGGTAGAAGGCTTGTTGAGTCGCGTCCAATCGAGGCGGGGTCTGGCCTTCGGTCACGATGACGGTGTCCGACACCATCTCGGGATAGATCACCGCCTTGGCCGGCACAGGCATGACGATGAGCTCGATCCCCGCGCCCTCGAGTTGCTTGTGGAAATCGAGGATCGCGGGCAGGGGATCGGCATACCGGGGGTTGGAAGCGCGACTAACCGCCGCCGCGCGCTCGCCCCAGAACGGCCCGACCGTAAGGCTGCGCAGCTCGGGGCCGAAAAAGAGCCAGCCGTCCTTGCCCACCAGCGTATTGCGCCCTTGAAGCTCCAGTTCGCCGACCTTGGCGCGCAGGTCTTCCGTAAATTCCCGGGCAACTCCCGAGGCCGGCGCGGCCCCGGCGGCTTCGGCCTCGATCTCCGCCGGCTCCGCCTCCGGTTGTTCTTTCCGCTGGGCGGGCTCGTCGGCGTCTGTCTGCGCCCAGAACACATCGAGAAACAGTAACTCATCGTCATCCAGTTCCATGCGATTGTAGCTTCCGTATCGGCCCTCCACCTCCGACCAAGGAACCAGCGTGAGGTCGAGCAGTTGGCCCACCTCGTAGCGAGCGGCCGCCGTCCACGCGTTGTCCCGCATCCCCCAGAGGAAGACCACAATTTGGTCCTCGTCGAGGGGACCCTGTTCGCTACTCGGACCCGCAAGATGAAGCGCGACAATGCAGTCCCGATACGGAACCGTGCCGGGCCGAGGCGGCCGGGTGAGTGCCGCGACCGTGCCGCGGATCCGTAATGGTCCGCTCTCCGCCACTGCCGGTTTCATCGGCCCGGTCGGTGCCGCCGCGACCAGCGCGATATCCGTCTTCCAATTGCCAACGGCCAGCTCGCGCGACGCGAATTCCAAGATGACCAGCCGCTTGCCCGCCAGACGGTCGCGGCCTCGCGCAAGATCACGCGCGAGCTGGCGGCGGGTGGCATGGGCGCCGGCGTCGTTGATCAACAATGCCTCGACGGGCCGTTGCAGCTCGGCGGCAAGCTGTTCGGCCAAACCCGCCCCCGTCCCCCAGCCCATGCCGGCCAGGTGATAGATATTGGAATAACTGTCGCCCAGCAACAGGACATCGGCTTCGGCTTGCGGACTCAAGGGCTCGCCTCGCGCATCGGTAACCTGCCGGGGGCTGACCGTCTCGGGCGGATAGAGTTTCTGTCCGGGCGGCAAAGTTAGCATTTGCGTCACGTCGCCCGAATTCGTCACGACTCTCTTGGTGCGACGCAAGCCGGCGGGCGGGTGCTCGTCCACCAACTGATGCTCCCGAATAAAATCCCCCAGGCGCTTGGCCGCAAGGTCCAATCCTCGAGGCGTCCAGTGGGTGTCGGTGGCCAGGTAGAGCAGTCCCTCCTCACGGGCCTTGGCCTCCATGAGCGCGTCGGTTACGTCGCACAGGCGAATCCCTTCGGCCTTGAGTCGCCGCGCGAATTCGCCGTGGGAAGGATTGCGCAGCACCCTCGCGCCGTCATATCGCCGCGAGAATTGCTCGGGGTAAATACTGGCCTTGGCCGGGGCAGGCATGACGACCAGTTCAATATCGCGCACGGCAAGCTCGTCGCGAAACTGAACGATCGCCCGCACCGGATCGGGCTGAGGAGGCTCGTTCCATTCATCCCCCGCCCGCGAACGCGCCAGCAGAACCTTGGGTTCGAGGAACCCCCGACCGGTCAGCAGGTCGATACCGGGCCGGTAAAAGAGCCAGCCGTCACGTCCGCAATAGGCGTTCTCATTGCCCGCCCTCAGCCGGCCCACCAGCAGGCTCTGCATGGGCGGAATCAGCTTCCGGGCGAAGATCGAGTCATCTTCGAGCGCGGCTTCAAATTCGTGGATGCTCCGCAGCACATCGGCGTTGAGCGATTGCATGGCGCCAAGCAAGCCGTGTTCGTGCAACGCCGCGCCGATTTCGCCCCGGCTCGGCGCGATGTCGAACACCTTCAGCGCCGGGATCACGGCACTCACCACTGAGTCGTTCTCTCCCTCTTGGGCGACTCCCGCGATTTGCTCGATAACCGGAACCAGGTAGATCACGATGAGAAACGACACGACGAGAAACCGGGTGACGCCGGGGCTGATCTCGGTATGACCCACCTCGTTCATCGCAACCTGTTCGCGACTCAGTCTTAGTTCGTGAATACCCATCTCGTCTCGCCTCAAAAGATAAAGTAGATAAACGGATTGAACGCCTGGGTGGTCAAGACGACCATCGAAAGCAGGAGCATCGCGACGCACCATCCCGCGCGGGCCCAACTCAGTCGCCGCGTAAAGTCCCACGTCTGCGGCGCCAGCCAGGTCACGCCGGCGGCGATCAGCATCAGGAGAAGGTAGTAGGGTTGATAGATCAGTCCGCTGACCAGGTGTATTCCGTCCTGCACCGGCCCCGCGCCGAACATCGTCTTTAGGTAATCGACCGACGCCCCCAGGTCGGACGCGCGGAAGAATACCCACGCCAGCGACGCGATGAAAAAGGTGATCGTCACGCGCAGGAGCTTGGGCGCGCGGCGATAGAAGCTGTCCTTGCCCTGAAAGCGTTCAAAGGCGAGCATGCCGCCGTGGATGCCGCCCCAGATGATAAAGTTCCACGCCGCGCCGTGCCACAGCCCGCCCAAGAGCATCACCAGCGCCAGATTGATATACGTGCGGGCATGTCCCTTGCGGTTACCGCCCAGCGGTATATAGAGGTAGTCGCGCAACCAGTTCGAGAGCGACAGATGCCAACGTTGCCAGAACTCGGTGATGGACTGGGAAAGATAGGGCGAGTCGAAGTTCTTAGGAAAGACGAACCCGAGCATCAGGCCCAGGCCGATCGCCATATCGGAATAGCCGCTGAAATCAAAGTAGATCTGGAATGAATAGCCCATCAGGCCATACCAGGCGTCCAGCGGGGCGATGGCCCCCGCGTCGAAACACATGTCCGCCACCTTGCCGCAGGGATTGGCCAGCAAGATCTTCTTGGCCAGTCCCAGGCTCATGAAGGCGACCCCGCGGGCAAACTTCTCCAGCGTGTGCCGGCGGTTGCGGAGTTGGTCGGCCACTTCGTGAAAGCGGACGATCGGGCCGGCCACGAGCTGGGGGAACATGCTGACGTAACACGAGAAGTCGACGATGTTGCGAATGGCCCGCGCCTCGCCCTGGTAGACGTCGATCGTATAGCTCATCGATTGGAACGTATAGAAGCTGATCCCCAGCGGCAGCGTCACGCGGAAAAAGGTGTGCCACTCCATGCCGTTCCAGCCCAGCGAGGCCACTAGTGCGTTATAGTTGTCGACGCCGAAATTGAAGTACTTGAAGAAACCGAGCAGCGACAGATTGGAGGCGATCGAAATCGCCAGGGCCCGTCTTTGGGCGGAACTGCGCCGGCCGCCCGGGGCCAGCATCTCGATCGGCCTGCCCCATGGCCCCGTCAGTCGGTCGGCGATGACCAGGCCGCAGATATAATCGATCACGGTCGAGCCCAGCATGAGGATAATGAAATAGGGATTGGCCCACCCATAGAAGACGTAACTCAAACAGGTGAGCATGAAATGCTTGGCCCGTCGCGGCGCCGCGTAATAGATCAGGAGCGCCACGGGCAGGAAATAGAACAGGAAGAGATGTGAGCTAAAGACCACCGCGAGACAAAGACCGCGACCTTAAAGGGGATGCGATACGACTCGCCGTGATCACCATCCCGCCGAAGGGGTCCGTCCAGGGCGCGCGCGACCGGCGCGCTCCAGGGGAATGATGAATCCTCGCAATGCGAGCCAAAGCGGACGATTCTACATGCGAGGTTCCCATCAGGCAAGGGCTTCCATGGGCCGTCTCGGCGTCGGGTGTGATTCAGATTTGGGAGTAAACGGGGCTTCAGTCAGGGGTCCTCGTTCTGGTTGGTGATTGGCTCTCGGCTCTCGGCTCTGGTCCCTTGTCCTCGTAATCGGTCTTTTTCTCGGGCCGCAATCGAGGTGGGACGCGAGGATGAGGCCGGCTACGATTACGAGGACGAGGGACCAGAGCCGATCCACAAGGTCGCGGCGGCGGCGAGAAATAAACCTTGCGCGGTGGAATCCGGTGGATAGAATGATTTTACGGTTGACGGCCATATGTTTCCCCCGCGAGGGCACGCCCTAGGATGCTCCACGGCGGAAATCGAGACTATGAAAGCGGGTTATTGTCGATGGCGGAGGAGACGCTCAGAACAAGCCAACTAGGAGCATGCGCCTCCCCCCAATCTTAAACCACGAACCGGCGAATTTAAGGTGGAATCTGTGGTTGCCTGTTGCGTGTTCTGAGCGGTCAACAAGCCGCCCCTGCTGATGCCGTTGCGTGGCGCGGC
>Ga0310121_10005335_pt1 | contig 11090 bp, 8 predicted proteins | sample CB27_Tmax_986_MG_FD_203504 | JGI IMG/M metagenome (GOLD analysis project Ga0310121, IMG submission 203504) | Marine microbial communities from Western Arctic Ocean, Canada - CB27_Tmax_986 | ecosystem: Environmental > Aquatic > Marine > Oceanic | place: Canada: Western Arctic Ocean | collected...
AATTACTCGACCATCGTCGATTCTATCCTGAGAGCCACCCTGACAACCTGTTGATGTACGCCGGTGGGACGTTCTGACGGAAATAGCCCCAGTCCCGAGTTAATCTCGGAGATGCGTGCATATCGACGTGCGCTGCGGCGAACCTATTTGGCTTTTTACGCGCATCATAACGCACCCAATATCCTTCAGTTGGCGGCCTGTAATCCAATCTTGAAGGGGGAGAATGCGCTGATTGTAGCACCGACGGCCACCGGAAAGACCGAGGCTGCTCTGGCTCCGATTGTAGAACGACGTATGTCGCTCTCCGACGACAATCTACGAATCTTATATGTGGCTCCCACCCGTGCCTTATGTCGCGATATGGGCGATCGAATGAAAGAGATCCTGGGTGTATTTAAACGAAAGGTCCTGGTGCGGACGGGTGATAGTCCCAATGCCCCGGATCCTCCGCCCTTTATGCTGGTAACGACCCTCGAGTCTCTAGATTCGTTACTGGCCCGGGCTCCGACGGCGCTTCAGACGGTACAGACCGTTGTGTTGGACGAGATCCACGCGGTTCATGGCAATGCTCGTGGGGATCAACTTATGGTCTTATTGCAGCGGCTCGACGCCCTATGCCAGCGCGAGGTTCAGCGGGTAGCGCTATCTGCAACCATTGCGGATCCCGATGTGGTGGTTAGCCGTTATCTGGGGGAGGGCCAGGTGATTGTGGGGGAAGGGCGCCGAGCCACAGTCTTGAAATGTGTACCCGACCTGGCAGGTTTGTTGGCTGCACTTCGTGAACAGAGGTTGCGGCGAGTTCTCTGCTTCGCGGAGACGCGAGCCCAGGTAGAGGAAGCAGCAGCGCAGCTCTTGGAGTTGATGCCCGGAGGACGCATTCTTGTTCATCACGCCGGGCTCAGTGCGCGTAGTCGACACGAGGTAGAGGAATCTATGCGGACCTTCTCGTCCTGGCTATGCGTGGCGACAAGCACTCTGGAGTTGGGGATAGACGTGGGCACCATCGAAGCCGTAGCTCTGCTTCAGGTGCCGGTGAATCCAAGCGCGTTCCAACAACGGATTGGGCGGGGCGCGCGCCGAGATTCGGTCATTCGGGTCTTGGGGGTTGCCGAGACGGATGAACGCAAGCGGCAGCTTGAGATGCACGCACTCTTCGCCGACCGTGGTGAACTGGAGTCGGTTCGTATTCGAGTTGATCCCGGCGTAGCAGTACAGCAGATCTTCAGCATATTATTTTCTCGTCCATCGGGTGTGGAGGAAGACGAGCTGCTTCAACTGCTCCGCGGACTGACGGCGCGGGTTCATCTGAAACGGGTTATTGATCATCTGGTGGCGGAGGGGCATATCCGCCGCGAGCGAGACACCTTATTGGCTACAACGCGTGTGATGGATCTGGGGAGGCGGGGGACGGTCCACGCCAATCTTCCCGACTCGCACGGTTCGCAGGTGTTTGATTCTTCGACCGGGCGAATGATCGGCAACGGGTTTGCGCCCCGGACTCCGGGGAGCGTATTTGTCCTGGGTGGACGCAGCTGGAAAGTGCAGTCCGTAAAAAAGAACCAGGTTTTGGTCGTACCGCATGCGGGGGCGGATGGAACGCAAAAAGGTCTGGGACGATCGCGCGGAAAGGGTCCATGGGACGCGTACCTACCCGCCGAGTATCGTACTGGATTCGAGGTGAGCTAGGAACGGAGCAACTCCTGTAGCTTCTCAATTTCCTGCATGGCTTGTTGCTCTGTTTCCGTCGGCCCGTCTTGAAGGAGCGTCCCTACCAGTTTCGGTCGCAAGCCGACGTCGCGCAGGAAACGACTGATCCGATCCTCTCCAACCGGGCCACCGTGAGGGCGTTTACGCACGTATGAAAGTGTGAGGTTCCGCTTGGCCCGGGTGACTCCTACGTACATGAGGCGACGTTCTTCCGACAACCCGCTTTGATTTCCCAGAGAGCGTTCGTGGGGAAGTATTCCTTCCTCGACCCCGACGATGAATACGGTTTCGAACTCAAGGCCCTTTGCGGCATGCAGGGTCATCACGGAGACCGTTGCTTCGTCCTCGTCGAGAGTATCGTCGGAGTTCATCAGCAGAGCGTCATCCAGGAATGCTCGCGCTCCCTCGATTGGATCCTGATTGACATAGCTTTGCAGGGTGTCGGCCAGCTGCATCACCCGGTGGAATCGACGACTTCCGTTAGCCGGGGTGTCGGCGTTTTGAATGAGGTAATTTCGGTAAGCCACCTGTTGGAGAACGAACTTAAATGCTTTAGATACTCCCGCCGAACGGAGTTTCTTTCGGCCCTCTTTAAGAGTCGATATCATCGCTTTCAGACCCGAGATGGACTGATTGGGGAGGGCCCCGGGGATATCGACGAGAGACTCAGCGGTTCGAAAGAGCGATGTCTTCTGTTTTGAGGCAGCCTGTTCCAGGGTTTTCAGAGAGACTTCGCCTACGCCACGGGCCGGTGCCAGCACAGCCCGTCGAAAACAAAGATCGTCATTCCCGTCGATCAGGATCCCCAACCAGCCGAGAGCATCGCGAACCTCTTTCCGTTCAAAGAAGGATGTGCCGCCCACGCGTCGAAATGGGATGGCGAGCTGGGTCAGCGCCAGTTCAATCGCGGCGGCTTGTCGATTGGCGCGATAAAGAACCGCGATCTCGTCGGGTGATGTGCCGGCCCGGATGGCGTCGGCAATGCTCTGGGCCACGAAATCGGCTTCGGACTCTTCGCTGGAAGCCCCGATCAGCTGGGTGTGGCCGGCGAAGGTACAACGTACCCGAAGGGTTTTTTCGTTTCGGTCGGGGTTGCTTCGAATGATCGCGTTGGCCAGCTCAATGATGGGTTTGGCCGATCGGTAATTGTCTTCCAGCCGAATGGTCTGGGCGTGGGGAAAGGACTCTCCAAAGCGTAGGATATTTTCGACCCGTGCACCGCGGAAAGCGTAGATGGATTGGTCGTCGTCGCCCACGGCCATAAGGGTTCCGTCGTCGCCGACCAGTTTCCGCACCAATTCCATCTGCGCCTGGTTCGTGTCCTGGAATTCATCCACCAGAATGAATCGAGCTCCGGCCTGGACGCGCGCAAAAAGACTGGGATGACTATGAAATAGCCGTAAGGGGACGAGGATCAACTCGTCAAAATCAACCGCATTCAAGGCCCGGAGGCGTTTCTCGTAGGTTTGGACCAGCTCGGATCCCATCGGGACCAGCCCATGGGCGCGGGGAAATCGGACCTTTCCTTCGATGGCCTTATAGGTACGGCCATCAAGAATTAGCGATAAGGCTTCGCCCACATCCCATGAAGCGGGCTGCAATCCCAGTTCTTTCAAGGACTCTCGAACAATGCCGAGTTGATCGCCGCGGTCGATGATATTGGGGTGGGTATGGTATCCCAGCTGCCGGCGGTATCGACGTAGAACCGATAGCCCGAAGCGATGAAAGGTACCGACGAATGGGACCTCTTCGACCAGCCCACGGACACGGGCGGACATCTCACGGGCGGCTTTGTTGGTGAAAGTTACAGCCGTGATCTGCTCTACAGGAACACCCTGTTCGATATGCCAGGCCACGCGGGCTGAGATCACCCGGGTCTTCCCCGAACCGGCTCCAGCCAGGACCAATACAGCATCGCCCGGCGCGGTAACGGCTTCCCGCTGGGCGTCGTTCAGGGACGAAAGGATGGTGTCGAGAGATATCACGAACCGGGTGTACTGGAATTTTGGGTAAAAAAAAGAGGCGGATTCCGCGAAGAATCCGCCTCAATTTGGACAATACGAGAAGTTCGGGCTGCTCCTCGAAGAATAGAAGATATCGTCTGGTTTCGGCCCTCATGGTTACTTCCGAAGAAACAACTATGAAAAACCGAATCCGCGCCTCAAATCGTTAACCTGTGTTTCAGAGTCCCGCCAGACAGAAACGGAGGGGGTCCATCCATTCTGTCAGCTCCGTTTTTCTGGTGTCTTGGCTCATGCTGGTTTGAACCATCCCTCTTGGGTTTTCAGGGTCCTTGGACCGAAGTCCTTGGGTTCAGCAGTTAGGTTGGGGGATTGCCCGAAGACAACTTCCAACCGTGTGCTGACCCTGTTCCGTTCAGGGTATGAACACCAGGCTCCGCGCCGGTGGTTCCTAAGAATCACAGATGCGGTCCCTCTCTTACACTTGGCATCGATTTCAGAGACTACAGATAGCTACTCGTTTGGTATTCACAACTTCACCGACCGCGGTGTGCCTTTCGGCGCCAAACTATCGGGTTGAACGAGCCAACCAGATGGCCTAGTTTTGGAAGCCGCTTACATTTCCAGGGCCGCCTCGGGTTTCATAGAAACTCGATTTGGAGATTCCTGGAGATGCTACCGACCATCCAGATCCCGCGAGCGAGAACTGGGGGCTGGGTCTTACCCTCGACCTGAACCGAAATCCAGGCTCTGAGTAAAGTGTCGGCTTGAACGGTGGACACCGAAATGTCCATCGTGCGTTGTAAACACTAACATACCTTCCACGAGCTTTTAGGGTTCCCTTCCGCGTCCGCCACGGATTGGGCCACGTTCAACTTCGGACGCGGTTGCCGAAACAACCATGACCGGAGCCATTTATATGCGGGTTTCCAACTCCGCAGTACCTGGCACATCGACCTTCGGATGCGAACATCCGCGGGCCTATCGGGTTTCACACCCGCCTTGCGCCTTGCCTCCCATTCCGCGTTGAGGTCCTGTCTCAGACCGGGAACACGCTTGGGGTTACCCCGTCAACCACCGAACCGACCGTAGAAATCTTGCGATTTCGTGGGGCCGTTCCAGCTGCTCTCTCGCCGCCCCCGAGGGGGTTTTGGTCTGAGCCGGCTGACGTTGCCTCGAACCGACATTACGTCGCATTTCATCCACTTCTCAAAGAGCCGTGAATGATGCTCTCGCACCATCCAAGAAAGGGTTGTAGCAGACTTTTCCCAGCTGACAATCGATGTTCAACTTAGAGGTCGATCATCCCCAGTAAATTCGGCCTATACTCGGAATTCGCTTGTCTCGGCGATCCCCTTGAAACACACCTTTTCCACAAAGTTATTCACAATTTCTGTGGGAAAACCTGGTTCGGTTATCGAGGCCAGGGATAGACCATCTATGATCGCCTGGCGGAGAGCATCCACATCGCCGCAGGGGACCTGGACAATACCCGGGACATCCCCGAGACCGAAGACATCGCTTACGACCACAGGTATGCCCATTTTGGCTGCCTTTTCCTCTGTGATACTCTTCATCCTCGAGCTGGGATTTATCGGAGGGAGATATGAAAACGAATCAATGGGTCGTTGCTATGACCCTTATGTTGAGTCTAGCGTTGTCTGGCTGTGGCAAGAAGGGCGAGCCGAACGCTTCTGGCGGCTCTGATGGTTCTGGTGGTTCACTCCCAAGTTCCGCGCCAGCTGCAATCAGCAATTCTCCCGGATGCGAAAAGGCCTTTGCACACTTTTTGGACGTGCATAAAAAGTTTCACCAGTGGCAAATCGAAAATATTGAAAAGAGAGACGGTGACGCCAAGAAGAAAGAAGAACTAATTAAAGCAATCAAGCTTCAATTGCCCGAGTTGAAGAAATTGGAACCCACGTTCATGTATTACTGCAACCCGTCCGTTCGCAGAAGGTTCACTGAGGCTGATTCAGCGAAATTCGTGGCTTGCATCCTCGCAGCAGATTCCGTGCAAGGAATAAAGGACTGTAACCAGAGGAACAAGAGGAACTAACGCCTGTCCACGGCAACCATTAAGTCGTCCGTTCAGCCGCCAAAAACCGGCCACCAGCCGACAATGAATCCGGCCCCAGCTATACGGGTGTTGAGGCGCGTTGTTCCGTTATCGAGGCCAGGGATAGACCATCTATGATCGCCTGGCGGAGGGCATCCACATCGCCGCAGGGGACCTGGGCAATACCGGGGACATCTCCGAGACCGAAGACATCGCTTACGACCACAGGTATGCCCAGGGCGGCCGCTCGGAGCAGGGGACGAGGATTATGCGGCAGCCAGGCGGGCAATACCACCAGATCGGCTTGTTCGAGACCACGGCATGGCCGCTGGGCAAAGCCAGCCCAGAACTCGTCGTCTTCCAGGTTTCGACCGGAGACTTCGAGGGTCACGTCCAGACCGCGGAGGGCCTCTCGTAATTCGCAGGCTCCCAGTCGGGCCACGGTACTGCCCGGCATATGGACCACCGGTCGCTCCGACGTACGAAGCGGCAGCCGATGCAGCTCTTTTTCCTGCACCCAGTCGATCAACTCAGCTCGCGACCCGTAGTCCGCCGCGATGGTCCGGCTGGGCGTAAGGAACCGTCGCACTCTCTCTAAGGCCTGGGCTTCCAATGCCACCCGATCGGAGTCTACTCGGAAATCGCGCAACGTTCCCCGCTCGGGCCATTGTTGGCTGGCCAGGTCGAGGCGTTCTTGAATCCGGCCCAGGCTCTGTCTTGTGGCGAAGACATCGACCTGGCGTCCACCCAGAACCCCCTGCCTATGGAGATGGGGTAGGAGGTGTTGCCCCACAATAAGTTCGGTGACCGTCGGCGGCAGCATGCGGCCCATACTTGTCGCCAGGAATTCGTCCATCCGCATCTGGGCTGCACGCATCTCGGGCCCTTGTTTCTTATAGATCCGTGCGGTGGCCGCGCGCAGTCCAAAGGCGATCGGGAACTCTACGATTTCAACTCCCTCCAGACCCCAGCTGTAGCGTGAAAATCCACGCCGGGACCCATCAATAGGCATATATATAAGATCGTTGGGACGTAGGTTGGTCTGCAGCCAGGCCTCGAATTCGGGCCAGTACGTATCCAGCAGGATAGCCCGACGAGCCTCCATCGTGGGCTCCACCCGGGAGTGGCGGCAGGTGTCGATATCACAGCTATAGCAGCTTCGTACCCCATGGACCGAGGCTCCCGACAGCCGCAGGGAGCTGGGAGCCGTTGCGTTGGTCCTGGCCCCGATCTGGCGTATACGTATTTGTAGATGGGTCTCGGTCAGTTCGGTCTCCAATCGCCATGGCATGGATGAGCGAAAGCGGAGATCGACGTAGTTCCAGAAGACGGTAGCGTCCACATGTTCCGGCTCGCTGGTAAATAGCTGCTGGGTATGTCCATGACGCTCCACGATCTCGAGGCCCGCCTCCAGAGCTGCTTTATATAGGGAGTTGCTCAGAAGACAGAGCCCGCCTGCGATGGTGGGGATCACGCAGCCCGCCCGGATCTCACGACCAACGACAAAGCCGGCCTGGGCGGAGGGGCGTCCGATATGATTCCAGAAGGAAAAGATCTCGTTGGCTGGGATCTCCAGACCATCCAGTTTCTGGGCGGCGAGGCGAACATTTTCCACCTTGCCGGCTTCTAATACCCATTCCTCTTTGGGAACCTCAAACCAGAGTTGTGCCTTTACATCGGCCGCCAGATCGCAGTCGTGGCTCCTCGGCTTCTGGGGCCAGCTGTGGATGGCTCGTGTATCCCGGACCTTTCGTAGAACCTGATGCCGAAGGATCTTGAGGCGGTGCAGCGCTGCTCCCAGTCGGCTGACTTCTGCCCATTCTTTATGGTTCTCGGAAGAGATGGTCGTCTCCTGTGGGTACATCGAATTCAAGGCCTCAGACGTCGGGATTATTTCAGACCGAATGCAATCCGTGAATTAGAAATATACACACCACCATTGAGGCGGGGTTACGGATCCGTCATACTGGAGTTTCACGCCGTACAGGCGTATAAGGATTCATCATGGACGCACCCCAAGCCAACCAACCCGAACGACCTGCAGGACCCGTGCAGCTGCGCATCCAGGCCAAATTACAAGAGGCCTTTGCCCCCGCCGAACTGCAGGTGCTGAACGAAAGCTATATGCATAACGTTCCGGAGGGGTCCGAAAGCCATTTCAAGGTGGTTGTGATCAGCAGTGGTTTTGATGGGGATCGCCTGGTGGCGCGCCACCGCGCCATTACGGACACCCTGGCTGACGAACTGGCGGGCCCGGTCCATGCCCTGGCCATCGAAGCCCACACCCCCGACGAATGGCAGGCCAAAGGTCACTCCATTACTCCATCGCCCGTATGTCTGGGTGGTTCGAAAGCCGATGGTGGCGTATCGAGTTGATGCGCAAAACAGGTCCGCTATAGGCGGGAATCAAGGCATCGGTCCACAGGCGTCGCCAAGAACCGATGCATCCTGTTGCGCAAGTCGCGTCATATCGTCGCAGCTCATGGATTTAATATGGGCCAGGCAGATCCCCATCTGGTTTTTCGATAGTTTCGGTCCCGCTTGCCCCTTGCATACGCCTTTGCAGACCATAGGGCAGTCGGCGGATCCCCCGGAGCATTGTTTCGCGCGGGTACAGCTGGCGTTACAGGTGATTTCACAATCGTTCATTGTGGTCTTACTGCAAGCGAATACGCAGACCATCAATCCCATCAGAAGTAGAGATTTGAACATATCTTTGCGCCTCTCAACTGTTTGATTCGAAACCGTAGTCTACGCCCAACCCGTAGATTTGGCGAACCGGCGGATAGGGATCAGACCCGTGGGCGTGAGGCTCGATAGAAGGTAACCAGAACGATCACAGCGACCGCTGACGAGGCCAACTGCATGGTGCTCGCGGATGTGAGCTGCATAGTCTTTACGCCGGTGGCGGCCACGATGGCCAGGCCAACCCCCATAAGGGCTTCACCAGCGATGGCTCCCGAAGCGAACAGGGTGCCGCGGCGAGACAGACTCTCATGCTGGGATTCCGGGTGTCGACGCAGCACGAAATGTGCGATGAGGCCACCCGCCAGGATGGGCGTGGAGAGCTTCAAAGGAAGGTACATTCCAACGGCGATGGGCATGATATGGGCGCGGAATTTGGAGCCACTGTCCTTGAGCACTTCGTCAATCAGCAGCAGAGCCAGCCCAATGGCGACTCCGTTGCAGACCATATCCCAGGGTAGCTGTCCGTCCCCGAAGAAGCCGCGGGCCAGGCTGGCAAATAGCCCGGCCTGAGGCGCGGGAAGGCGTTCCCCACCGATCCCCGCACAGGCTGTGCCGGTGTCGAGATCCATGATTTGGGTGCATTCACTGGCGAAGGCCGCGATATCCTGGGAGTGCAATAGTTGCATGACCGGTGCCATCACCAGGGCCGCCACGGCGATCCCCATAATCTGCATGATCTGCTGCCGGTAGGGCGCAGCCCCCACCAGATGTCCGGTCTTGAGATCATTGCAGACGTCGCCCGATGTACAGGCCGCACAGCAGACAATGGCAGCCACGCCGAGGGTGGCCAGCATTCCCTGCTCGCCGCTGAAGCCGAACAGGGCCAGCATACCGCCGGTAAAGAGCACCGCGGTTATGGTCATGCCGGAGACCGGGCTATTGGAATTGCCCACCAGCCCGACGATATAGCTTGCGACCGCCGTGAAGAAGAACGCCATTACCAACATGATGACCGTCGTGACCACGGTGATGGTGACTGAGTCCGTAAGCTTGAAGTAGATGCCCGCGACCAGGACGGTTGCGAGGATGGAAAAGAAGACGATGACCGAGCCAGGGATATCACGGTCGGTGTCGGCGACATCCTCGGCGGCCTTCTTGCGTCCGCGCAGCTCCGATATGGCCTGCACCAGACCGCCCCGGACTTTCCATATGGAGGCGATCCCACCGACCAGCATCGCTCCCACACCGACGTATCTGATCTGCGTTCCGAACAGGGTTTTGGCTCCGGTGAGGGCGGATTCCGAATCCGGCACGGTGCCCAACATGGGCAGAAGAACCAGCCAGCTCAACGCACCGCCAAAGAAGATCAACACGGCAATATTGAGTCGTACGATAACGCCCACGGCGACCAGGGCCGGCAGGCTCTCGCTCCCAAAGTAGAAGTATCGTCCGAAGGCCTGATGAGCCCCCTCCAGACTTTCTTTAAACAGTCCCAGAAAGCCGGCGCAAACCTTGAAAGTGGCGCCAAAGAGAGCACCGTAGATGATGCCCATGGCTTCGGACTTATTATTGTCGTCTTCCGCATCACCGGCTTCAAGCACCGCGGCACAGGCGACACCCTCGGGAAATTTGAGTTCATCGTCGTCACGGATCACGAAGACCCGGCGCATGGGGATCATAAACAGAATACCCAGTAGACCACCCGTAAAGGCGATCAGGGTGGTGGTCCAGAAGTCGAACTTCTGCCAGACACCGATCAGGATCAGCGCCGGCATGGTAAAGATGATGCCGGCCGCCAGGGATTCTCCGGCCGAAGCGGCCGTCTGGATCTGGTTGGCTTCCAACTTGGTGCCATCACGGAACAGACCGCGAAGTACCAACATACCGATAACGGCGGCCGGAATGGAGGCGGAGACGGTCATCCCTGCGCGCAACCCAAGATAGACATTGGCAGCCCCCATCACGACCGCCAGGACGAGTCCGATGAGGATGACGCGTAGGGTGAGTTCGCGGGTGGATCCCGAGTCAGAATTCATGATTCACCTATTGGGTGTAGTCCTTGTACTGGTAGGTCCGAGCACGTAGACCGAAGATGATTCCGGCCGCCAACATCAATCCGGCGAAGACCCAGAAGAAGGTCGCGCGTGACATTTCGGTTTGGACCAGGCCCACAACAAGGAAGTCGCCGATAGCGACATTGATGAGCCAGAAACCCATGATTACGGACTTCATTCGTTTGGGGGCCTGGCTATAGGCAAACTCAAGGCCGGTGATCGACACAAAGACTTCTGCGAAGGTGACGATCACGAAGGGCAGGAACTGCCACGCCACATGCACAGAGCCGCCGGCATCCAACTTATGCTGGATGAGAGCGATGGGTATGAACGAAAAGGCCGCCAGGAGCATGCCTATGGTCATTCGTTTCAGCGGATGGGGATCCATTCCGAATTTACTCATGAGGGGGTAGATCCCATAGATCGTATAGGGGATCAGGATCATCACCAGGAAGGGGTTGGCCGCTGCCACCTGGCGCTCATTGATGGTGGCTGGGAATACATCGTGGAGCAGGTAGCCCAGGGCAACACCGCCGGCGCCACCGGCCAGGGTGATAAGCCAACGCCATTTATGGGATTTGGTCAGCGATAGCGCCACCGCAAGGGCGATAGAGGCCGACA
>Ga0310121_10005336_pt1 | contig 11090 bp, 5 predicted proteins | sample CB27_Tmax_986_MG_FD_203504 | JGI IMG/M metagenome (GOLD analysis project Ga0310121, IMG submission 203504) | Marine microbial communities from Western Arctic Ocean, Canada - CB27_Tmax_986 | ecosystem: Environmental > Aquatic > Marine > Oceanic | place: Canada: Western Arctic Ocean | collected...
CATGAAGTCGGAACAAAGACGAATATCCGTCTCCCCGGCTCAGTTCAAGGTCCGGGAAACTAACATTTCTACTGGCCCTCACGATGGGGGCAGGTCACGGGTACTTGTTTCTGGAACGCGAAAACGACTTGGTGGATATTCAATATCAATGCACCTGTTATAAGGCCTGATACAAGGACTCTCGCCATAGCGATGCCCCATGAATCTCTGGCTAGGAGGAACACCTTTTCTAAGCCGACAGTTGCCATGATGACAAGAAACGGCACGGTAACCAGCATTCGAGTTATTGCAGGGTAGTCTGTTTCCGAGGCCATTCCCCCAACCGCCATAACTATCCAGTAGCCGATCCATATTCCTATCCACCGCCTCTTCCACGCAAAGCATGTCACATAACACAACCCCAAGAGCGCCAATCCGCTGGTAATCCTGTCGACCAGACCTCCTCTTACAAAATGGCGGGCGGATGATTGTTTCGCGTCGTAGGTTAAGGGAGCAAGGACGGAATGAACAACATTCTTCTTGATTCGCTCCGACGACTCGTCTGTGGATTGGATCCCAAAAACCGAAGGCAAATGGTTCGGGGCCTCGGTGTTTTCCGAAAGTCTTTCCGAAAAGCCTGTCAGACTTATGCCCCTCTTCCAGGAGTCCACAGGGTTCCTTGCAATCGGGAGAGCGACCACAATGAATCCGAGTGAGAGTGCAAGTGCAAGCGGGACTACCCTCCTGACACGAGTCCAAGACAAGGTGAAATAGGATGCGCCAAAGAATACGGCAACTATCAGGATCGCAGTCCTTGCCGTCAGATAGGTATAGAATCCCATACCGGCCATCATTCCACACAGCCCGGACAGTAATGCACTTTGACAACTTCTAGCCCAAACAAACAGTGCAAGTGAAGCGATGATCGGGAACAGAACATGATTGTTGTTGTACGGAATGTGAGCAAAAGTGTAGCTATAATGAGACATCGCCAGTAAAGAGGCCGCGAAGATGGCTGGTCGCATCCCCCATAGCAGGCGAATGAAAACATACAATGCTGGAACAGCAATAGCTGCCGCGAACACCGAGCTAAAACGCCAAGCAAAGACCGAATGCCCCAAGAGCTTCATGAAGACGAGCTGATAGGCACTGCACAGTTGAGGGTGAAAGTCATAGACTCCCCTTTCCGAGAAAAGCGGAAAGAATCCCACTCTTTCAAACAATTCGATCTGCGTGAGAAACCGGTACTCATCTCCAATGATGGAATACCGCCAGTCTGTGATCTGGTAACAATAGAAAGCCCCGGTTGCTACGGTTAAACCAGAAACTAATACCCATTCCCGCCATCGCCCTCCGATGCGAGGAAATCGTCCGGAACGCAGGTCGAGTACGAGGCAGGCCGAAGCCGCGCAGGAGAGCGAACCGATCCAAATCCATCCGACACCGGATGAGGCGGCGGAACCTGTTGTGTTAATGAAGAGCCATTCGAATACACCCTCTCCTTCTTTCTTCCACCAGGTAGCGGTTCGAGTGATTGCCCAAAACAGAAGCGACAATGACGCGAGGACAAGGCAGGCTACCGATATGAGGGCAACTCGGGCGCTTACCTTGGCGGGGCCAGGTTCTGGATCCGTAGTCTCATCCTTCTGATCGAGTTCGTGTTCAAGGCGTCCAAATCGAAAAATTACGAAGACCAGTCCGGCAGCAAAGGCCAGGACGACCGCCAGTGAATAAGGAGCCACCGGGTGACAATAAGGAGGGAGGAATTCCAACCACGAAAACGAGCGGTTAGAACCTTGTTTCATGAATAGATCGATCTCTTGTGGGAAAGTCACAAGGACTTGACTGCCAACAGAAAGGACTGCAATTACAAGAAAAAAGGTCGTCGTGGAAACGGTTTTTCGATCAGTCATCATTCCCGGCTGCTAACGCCAAAGGGTTCCATTCCCGCCCCGATTCTCTCACCGCCCCGTTGTGCTAGGATTACGGCTGTCCATAGAAGGAGAGACCACGGCACACTCCGCCGCATACTCTATCAAGAAAGAGAGCCACGAGGTAATCCATGACTGACGTACTGACCATTCAAACGGAGAGGTTCGGAGAACTCAACGTTCCGAAAGAGGAAATAATCGAATTTCCCGAGGGTTTGCTCGGGTTTGCCGAACAGAAGAACTATGTCCTGGTCCAAGAGGCGGCCTACGAACCCTTTCTCTGGCTCCAATCAACGGATGACCCACACCTTTCGTTCGTTGTGGTGGACCCGGTGGCATTTCTGCCGGATTACCGGGTTGAGATCAAGCCCTCAGAAGTTGAATCACTTGAACTGACCAGTGTGGATGAGGCCAAGGTCCTTGTCATCGTCGTTGTGCGCGACCAACCGGAGGACATTACCGCCAATCTCCAGGGTCCCCTTGTTATTAACACCGAGAAATGCTTCGGCAAACAGGTGGTCCTCTTGACCGACCGCTACTCCACCCGCCATTACATCCTCCAGGAGGATCAGGGGGGTGCCGAGAAGGGATTCACGGCACAGCAAGAGGAGAAGGCACAGCAAGAGACCTCGAACGACGAATCAAGCGGCGAGTAGGATGCTGGTTCTTTCACGAAAGAAAGACGAGGTCATCGTCATCGGTGATGACATTGAGGTGACCATCGTTGATATCCGTGGCGATCAGATCAAGATAGGCGTTTCCGCTCCACGGTCCGTTTCCATTCACCGCAAGGAAATCTACGATGCCATCCACGCAGAAAACAAGGCGGCCTCGCAGGCCACAGCCTCTCAGGTAGGCAAACTGGCCGATCTGCTACGGCAGCGAGCGAATAAGTAAGTTCGAAAGAGCGTTTCACCAAGCCGTATCGCGTTCACATGGATTCCCGGTCGGGGCCGGGAATGACAAAAGGCGGCAGGGAATGACAACAGGCCGCCGGGAATGATGGGGAGCGTCATTCCCATGAAAATGGGAATCTATGTTATTGAAGTCCTATGGATCCCAAAAAAACCACATCGGACGAACCGAGAAACCACCGGCTGCCCTGGATCCTTGCCTTTTTCTTCCTTGTGCTTTCCGTTCCCTTTTATTATCCAGCCGGTCGTACGCCATCTACTCTGTTTGGGCTCCCTGACTGGTGTTGGATCACACTCCTGGCCGATCTCGGATTCGCGATAACCGTGGCTTGGATGATCCTGCGAACATGGAGCGAGGATGCCGACTGATTCGGGTCTGAACCCCATCCACTTTCTTTCGGCCCTGGCGGTCTACCTGATTGCGCTGATAGCCATCGGATGGTTCGGTCACAAGGCGCAGCGTACACGATCTTTGTCTGAATTTTATCTAGCGGGTCGGTCCTTCGGTTTTGTCGTTCTTTTCCTGACACTCTACGCCACTCAATACAGTGGGAACACCTTCATGGCCTTTCCCGGACAAACTTACCGATTCGGCATCGGCTACATTTACAGCATCGCGATGATGATGTCGATCATCCTTGGCTACCTGCTCTTCGCGCCGCGGCTGGTTGTGCTTGCCCGCGAACATGGTTACTTAACCCCGACAGATGCCATCTTCCACCGGTTCCCCCATTCCGGTATTCGCGTCGTATCAGCTCTGTTGCTTTCCTGGGGGCTGATCAACTACATCCTCGCGCAGCTGGTTGCAATCGGCCGCGCCATGGAGGGCCTGATGGGTGAGTGGTTGGGGAACTATGGCATCAACGCGCACGTCACCGCGGTTATTTCTCTGGCCCTGGTGATGGTCATTTATGAGAGCCTGGGCGGGATGCGCGCGGTTGCCTGGTCCGATGTTATCCAGGGGCTGATGCTCCTCTTTGGATTGATTTTGATCGCTTATTTTGCTGTTACAGAATTCGGAGGGCTGGCGGAATCGGTGGGGAAGGTGCAGGAAACCTCGCTGGAGAAGCTGGCCGTTCCAAACTGGGCGACCTGCCGGGAGATGTTTTCGGGAATTGTTCTACTCTTTCTGGGCGGCGCGATGTACCCGCACGCTATCCAGCGCCTTTACGCCGCCCGTAATTTGAAAACGCTCAAACGATCGCTGGCGGCCATGGTATTCCTGCCGTTTCTATCCACCTTACCGGTGTTTCTGCTCGGGCTGGTTGCCCTGGCCCAATTTCCCGGACTCGACAGGACAGGCAGCGATACTGTCACCGCGCTGCTGCTTGCCCGGCTTGTCGAGATCAGCCCGGCGGTGTATTGGGCGGTCATCTTCGTCTTCGTAGCAGCCATTGCCGCGATCATGTCCACCGCTGACTCCGCCCTCCTTTCCCTCTCCTCGAGCATCACCCAGGACCTCTACCGTCCTCTGTTTAAGAAGCCACCCGACCAACGGCATCTGTATCGAGTCGGGAAGATCGTCTCCTGGGCAGTTATGGTCGTGTTGGTCTGGATCGCGGCGGATGCGAAGTTCACGCTATGGAAACTGCTCGAGATGAAGTTTGAGTTCCTGATGCAGGTCTTCCCGGCCTTCGCGATTGGGCTGTACTCAAAAAGACTGACCTCGCGGTGGGTTCTCGCCGGGATGGTGGCTGGTACCGCCCTTTCGTTCGGGATTCATTATGCCTCCGGTATCGAGTGGATTAGCAGCGCGAAACCGTGGTCTATCCACGCTGGTCTCTGGGGACTAGTTCTCAACATGCTCATCTGTTTCGCGGGAATCTGTTTCTCGCCGAATCCTAAGGATCAATGAGGTAGACTCAGGAAAACGCGCAGGAGTACACTGTCTTCGAATAGGTCGCAATCAGGCGTGTGAGGTGGCGGGAATTGGAGGCTATAGCCCCCGGTGTTGAATGGGATGTGATCAACGAGGACATGGCCCTCGCGTTTCGGTTTCTCCCCGATAGTGAAAGCATCGAATCTGACGATATCGTTCGCGCCCTAAAAACGGCTGGAATAAAGGCCGAAATCAATCGTGATGTAGTTCAGCAAGCAATCGATCAACCTTCCGAAAACTGGACCGTCATCGCGGAGGGAGCGGAGGCGACTCCGTCCAAAGACGGCTACCTTGAATACTTCGTGGACCAAGCAATCCTTGAGCAGAAGCCAGTCATCGATGAAGCCGACAACGTCGATCATAAGAACCTTGCCCTCTTCGTGAACGTCAAAGAGGGTGATCAGCTTGTCAGGAAACACGATCCGGTACTCGGGGAAGCCGGCGTGGATGTATACGGCAAGTCGATTCCCCCTCCCGATGCCGAGACGGTGGAACTTCCCAGTGGCGAGGGCGTCTCAGTCGAAGAAGACGGCCATCTCGCCATAGCAGGGATCGAAGGGGCGGTCACTTTCATTGGGAACCGCCTTTGTGTGATGGATGTCTATACCGTTTCGGGGGAAGTGAGCTACAAAACCGGAAATATTGATTTTGATGGGATTGTTAACATCAGCGGGGATGTCCTTTCCGGATTCGAGGTAAAGGCGAAGGGTGATATTGTCGTTCGGGGAATGGTTGAAGCAGCCGTCCTGGAGTGTGGTGGCGATGTTCAAATCACGGGTGGGTTTGCCGGCCAGGGGAGGGGACGAATCAAGGCCGGTGGGAATGTCACGATAGGTTATGCGACCGAGGGGACTATCGAAGCGGGTCAAAACGTCGTCTGTAAGACCCATATTCTCCACTGTGATGTGAATGCCCAGGAGGAGATCGAGACGGATGGCGGCAAAGGAGTCATAGCCGGTGGAGTCGTTACCGCCGGCAAACGAATCAAGTCGGCATCCTTTGGCACCGAAGCTGGGGTCAAGACGGTTGTTCGATTTGGTTTTGATTACGAACTTTCCGATAAGATCGATGAGGCGGAGGAAAAGCTTTCACAGCTACTGAAAGATAAAGTTGATTGCGAGGGACATCAGGCCGAATTAAACAAGATGAGGTCGCAGATTAAAGAGGCTCAGAAAGGCCTTCTTGTCGCTGAGAAGAACATTTTTCCAGGTGTGACGATTTTATTTCCCGGAGCAAAACATGAAATTATGGACGGAGTTGGCGGCCGAATCTTCGCTTGTATTGACGGAGAAATCAAGGCTGAGGGAGGAGACATCAAGGCTGAAGAGGATCCTGAGGAATCAAAATGATAATCCCGTCGCGCAAGTAAGGGTTGGCCGAGTCCTTTGGCATATTCCTCGCTTGCGCGCCGGGATTAACTGACTCTCATACTACCTTCGATCATGACCGCCTCCTGTTTCATCTGATGAGTAGAGCTCCATATCCCGTGCATTCTGGTTCGGATCGATCGGGATGGATTCCCCGAAATTCGGATTAATCGAGTCGGGGTTCGGTCGCGCGCTTCCGAACACAAAGACCTCACCGAGTTTGCTTAAGGTGTAGAAGCTATCTTCACAACCCGCCGAGAAGTCCAGGTCGATGAAGATCGAGAAGGCATCAATACCAAAGGCAGCCGCATTACTCTCATCCTCGGGTGTTTCCGGATCATCGAAGCCCATCGTGAGGTATGGCATACCCACAGTGGTAATCGGCGTACTCGGATTACCGGGTTGCATATTGTTTGCGAAGAACACCGGGTTGGTCGGATCATCCACTGGCACCGGGTGAATTCCACCCCAACCATCCAGGATCACAATACCGCCGTCAGGAATTGGCTCTCCCTTCGGGGCGCCGTTTTCGGTCAACAGGTCCATGTCCCGAGCGATGTCCAACCCGTCGAAGAATGGGAACACATAACCACTCGGACCTGGTTCGAGTAAGCGCCTGGGATCGTTGGTGGATAGACCAGCGTATGTCCCAGGAACCACGCTTGTCCCGTCCGCATTGAGCTGATGACGACCACCCTGGCTGTCGATGACGAGATAACCCTCCGCGCGGTTAAACGGCGCCGCAAAATCAAACGCGATAAGATTGACCGCTCGGAGCGAAGCGCCTCCGGGATTCGGCAGGTTGGCCGAACGAATCGGACCGAACGGGACATCATAACCCAGGATTCCCATCTGGTCCGTTCCTGGTACCAGCGAAGGATCGCTCTGATCCTTCGCCGTTCCAGCCCGGTAGATGCCCGCGAAGTCGGTCAGCACCCAGAAGCCTTGTGAATCGCTTGTCATCTGGAAGTCAACCGCCCGACCTTCTGGGAATACCGCGGATGGGTTGAAGAGGAAGTCCTGCGGGATGCTGTTTCCAGGACTCTGAACAAAGTTCACCACGCCCGCGCCATCCAGGACAGCAACATCTTCTCCGTTACCCTTGCCAATTTGCGCGCGCTCCGCGTCTTGCGCGAAGTCCATCCCGAAGTTCAGGCCACCAACGATGTTGATAGTGTTTCCGATTCGATCTATCGACCCATCGGAAAGCAATAGAATGTAGCCGCTGTCACAACCTGGGGTGAAGGTCGGAGTTGGGGTCGAGGTCGCAATCGGTGGTCCGATTTGCGTGGACGTGGAAACAGGTATATTCGTCGCCGTGTCAACCGGAGTGTTCGTAAACGTCGCTTCACCGGGGGCCAACGTAAACGTCGAAGTCGGAACCGCCGTCGAAGTCGCAGGAGTCACGACCACTATGATTGTGTTGGTCGGTGTAAGGGTCGGCGTAGAGGTTGCAGGAGTTTCGTCCGGCCTGAGGGAATTCGTAGGTGTCGGTGTATTCGTCGGTGTGGGCGTATCGAAGAGTTCCTCACCCGTGTCGATGCCGATTCCGTCCTCCGGATTATCGAATTCGTTGCCCGGGATGTTGTCGCAGATATTTGCTAAGGAGCACAGACCCAACGGGTAACCCGAATCTCCTGTACATGGCACTGCCAGCTCGTCCCCACAGATGCACCAGTGACACACGAACGGCGTTCCGACCGTCACAGTCACCTGATTATTCTGGAGATTACTAACGTCGACCGATAGAGTGGGTACCTGCCTGACACAACTCACAAATCGTCCTGCGATAAGCGCAAGATAATCTTGGCAGGTAACCGGTGGCCTCCCGACTACTCCGGCGGAGCAATCGATTTCGCAGACGAGGACGGCTTGATCGGAGGGACATGATATCACTTCGCACACATCGGTCAGGAGCGGACCCTCGAACAATCGTAGGCCGAAGGAACCGGCATTTACGAGATTTTCGAAGTCTTCCACATCGCACCGGATCGTGAATTCGGTTACACAGACAGCGCCCGGCGGAATGGTATTCGTCGGCGTCTCTGTCGGCGTGTCCGTAATTGTCTTCGTCGAAGTCGGTATCGGCGTGAAGCTCGAAGTCGGCACAAGAGTGTCCGTGCTGGTCGGTTCTTCCGTCCTTGTTCCAGTAACCGTAGAAGTGGGCACATCGGTTCTGGTGGGCACCTCTGTCGAAGTCACCGTCGGCGAGGGAACCTCTGTCTCTGTTGGATCAGGAATCGGAGTATTCGTTGATTCCAGAATCAGGGTGTTCGTCGGATCCGGAGCAATCGTCGCGGACGACGTAAAGGTTGGAACCGCAGTGCTCGTGTCTGTCGGAGTCGCGGTCGGCACACCGGGGCAATCGGCTGGTTCACAGGCAATGCCGAGACCACCCGTGAACTCGTCGAGGATCGATGTCTCGTTGCCGGTCGTGAAATCACACACGTTATAAATCGGGCAAGTGCTGAGCGGATAACCGATTCCGAATTCACAGTTTGTGTCAACTATCTCGTCACCGCATAAGCAGCACCAGAAGGGCACCTGACCCTGAATGAACAGAGGCGCCCCGGTAACGTGTGTCCATGTCAGGACTCCGCCCGCCTGTTGGCTGATACAGAACCCGATCTCTTGAAGCAGGAAGTTCGTAGCATCATCGCATTCCTGGAATTCAAACAGCGTACTGCAGCTGATCGGGCAGTCCACCAGCAGAGTGCTTGATGGACAATCGACCAATGTGCATTGATCGCTCGGTGGCTCGCCGGAATGAATGCGGAGACGGATTTCCTCGGAGGGGGGGAACTTACCCTTATTGTCCGGCAGACTCAGGCACTCCAATACTAAGTTGGCCGCATCCACGCACACAAAGATCTCGGTTTCTGTTGGCGTCGCCGTTGCCGGCACGTCCGTATCGGTCGGCGTAGGTGTGTTGGTCACCGTACTCGTTGTGGTCGGAGTCGGGACTCCCGGGCAATCCATTTCCTCGCCGATGATGCCCAATCCGGTCATGAAGGATTCGGGGTCATCGGTTTCGTTGCCGGGAACGAAATCACAGACGTTGTACACAGGACAATTGTCTATTGGAATTCCAACATTCTGGTTACAGGGAGCATCGACAAACTCACTCCCACACAGGCAGCAATAGAACGGCTCGTTGCCTTGGATCGAAATCGAGGGACCGGTTACATGCTCCCAAACCAGAGTTCCTTGCGCCTGCTGGCTGATGCAGAACCCAATATTATCCAGCAGGATCTCAACCACCTCATCGCAGTCTTGAATCTTCTGCAGGAGGAAGCAGTTGATGGAACAATCCACCAGCAGCGTTTCGGTGGGACAATCCACGACCTCGCAGGTACTTGAAGGCACCTCGCCGGAGTGAATCCGTAGACGAATCTCCTCAAGATCGAGGCCCTTCGCGAACGGGTCTAATCCCTCGCACAGGAGGGTCAGTTTCTTCGCATCGACGCACTCAAAGACTTCTGGCTCGGTGGGTGTCGGAGTCAAGGTGGAGGTCGGTACCTCTGTCGAGGTGGGAGTTTCCGTGCTCGTTGTTGTCGGTGTAGGTGTTAAAACGATCACATTCAATGTTGTCGTGCAATCACCAATGTTGCCAGCTTCGTCAATCGCCTTGACCACAATGATTTGCTCACCCGCCCCAATGAGTTCCCCGGGATCGGGACTCTGCAGAAAATCCAGGTTGGCAAGGTCCGTGCAGTTATCCGTTGCGACAACACTCAGCGGCACCAGAAGATTGGGAACAGCGACAACATCCCCTGGTCCTGCAACCACCGGCTCCAGGTCTGGACAAATGACGATGGGCGCTTCGGTATCCTCAACCGTTACATTAAAACTGCACATGTTTGAGTTCCCCGCAGCGTCTACTACCGTACAGGTCACCGGCGTCGTCCCCACCGGGAACGCCGATCCCGATGGCGGTAAGCACGTCGGAGTCAGAGTCCCGTCACAGTTGTCCTCCGCGCTTGCCATAAAACTCACGACCGCTGAACACTCGCCCTGGTCGTTGGCTACCGTTAGGTTCGCAGGGCACGCAATCTGTGGCGGCTCAGTGTCTAGTACGGTCACATTGAAACTACAGGTGTTTGAGTTTCCGGCAGTGTCTACCACCGTGCAGTTCACCTGCGTCGTCCCCAAGGGAAACACCGATCCCGATGACGGCACACACGTCGGGGTTAGGGTGGCGTCACAGACGTCTACCGCAATTGCCACAAAATTCACCACTGCTGAACACTCGCCTGGATCATTCCCCACGATGATATCATCGGGACAGAACATCTCTGGTGGTTCGGTGTCAGAAACAGTAACGGTAAAGGAACAACTGTCCGTTCCCACTTCGTTGGTTGCAGTACACTCGACGACGGTGGTTCCCACCGGGAAGAAGTGCGGTGAGGAAACCGTGATTTCGCCGGCACGGCACCTGGTCGCTGGAACCGGGAATCCGAAGGCCATCAAGTCGAAGGCCACCAGAGCGCCGCATTCGCCAGCATCGTTCTCCACTTCAATATCATCGGGACATACCACAGTCGGGAGTACGTCTGTAAATTCGATTTCGGTTTCTACTTGAAACTCGTTGTCCTCAAAATTCGTGTCGAACTCAGGGCTTTCGATGGAAACAAAGTTTGTAATGAACGAGAATGGAATAGCAGCATCAACGAGAACCTCAACGGTCACTTTCACGACTTCACCCGCCGTCATATCGCCAATGTCACAACTGATTAGGGGATCGGGATCCACGCAAACAACTTCACTCCCAGTCATGTCGCCAATCTCACAACTGAGTGGAGGATCGAGAACCACGCACACACCCCTGGTGGAGGTAACAAAAAGCACCGTCACTGACGCAGGAAGAATATCTTCGATAGAGACATCGAAGGCCATATCCGGTCCATTGTTCGTGGCACAGATGATGTAGGTCAACGCAGAATTCGGAGTGGTCACTTCAGGCGATGACATCTTGATGATCGCCAGGTCGGCATTGCCGGATTCGAACGCGCCGATGTCA
>Ga0310121_10005337_pt1 | contig 11088 bp, 9 predicted proteins | sample CB27_Tmax_986_MG_FD_203504 | JGI IMG/M metagenome (GOLD analysis project Ga0310121, IMG submission 203504) | Marine microbial communities from Western Arctic Ocean, Canada - CB27_Tmax_986 | ecosystem: Environmental > Aquatic > Marine > Oceanic | place: Canada: Western Arctic Ocean | collected...
ATCTATGTCAATCGTGGTTTCATTTGACCCTGGCACAGGTAGGAAAACAGATAGCAGATAGCAGATAGAGACTGGTAATTGAAATTAAGGGACCAAGCATAAATTCCAATAAGCCGATTTCAGTAACGCCATAGAACGAAGTCCAGAAGCCCCAAAAATAACCAAGTATGATAGTAAGAGTTAGAACACAGACTATTGATTGAAACCATCCCTGTTTGATCCAATTATTTACCGTGACTGTATAAGAAAATTTATCGAGGATATTCTTTATTGCCAGGCCCAACACGATAGCTACGATTATCGAACTATACTCAAAAATACTCATGAATTAACGCTCCCCTAAATTTGTTGATTATGGTAATCCCAATGCTACTAATTCTGTTGTCTCCGTGCCCTTACCCACTGCAACCACGATGATCTGCCTATCCCCAATCTGAAAAGTCATTGGCACGCCGCTAACACTTGCAGGCAGTGAAACTGAGCTCAAAAAATTACCGTTCTCCTTATCGAAGAATCTAAGCTCTTGCAAGGATCGATTACCGTAAATCAGTAAACTCTTGGTCACCATAGAGGAAGCAGTCCCGACAACACCGCCAAATTCGGTATTGGGGACTTGCCAATTAACCGTGCCTTCATTCATATCATAGGAAGTGATGGTTCCCAGTGGGCCTATGTAGGGAGACCCGTGTCCCTGGAAAAACTCGGGTCTGGCATAGTAGAAATTGACATTCGCCCTAAATAATTGAATCAAGTAAGTGAAAGGCCCTAGCGAGGACACGTATAGAGTCTGGGTTTCGGGATCGAAGGAAGCGCCACCCCAGTTGGCACCTCCACCTTCTCCTGGCGTGACAATTGTGCCCTGCGTTGAGGGGGGTGTGTACAAAGGGCCAGCAACGTATGGATCAACGGAAGAGGGGTTCCACAATGCCGCTAACTCCACACCCTGTCTCTCGAAAGGAGGAGGCTTGCTGGGGATTGGTTGTGTCGAAGCAGCTATTTCACCCGGTACTTGCGAAGGAATGACAGGGGTTTCAACAATGGGCCAGACTGGTTCACCGGTAACTCGGTCCAACACGTATACATACCCTTGCTTACTCACCTGGGCCAAAGCCTGAATTTGTATACCATCCACAGTGATATCCATGAGATTGGGAGCGGCTGGTAAGTCGTAATCCCAGATATCATGATGGACCGTTTGATAATGCCAATTCCGTTTTCCGGTTTCACAATCCAGAGAAACGACGCTATTGGCGAATAGGTTGTCTCCGGGACGCTGACCCCCGTAGTAATTATTGGTTGGACAGCTGACCGGCAAATAGACCTGCCCAAGCTCCTCATCGGCACTCATCGGTGCCCAGACATTGGCTCCGCCATTTCTCGACCATGACTCATTCTCCCAGGTCTCAGTGCCGAATTCGCCAGCCCTTGGAATGGTATGAAAGGTCCATAATAGTTCGCCAGTGAGCGCGCTAAACCCCTTCACGTCACCCGGAGGAGACGGGGGCAACACCTCGCCATCATGAATGGAGGAACCGACAATCACCACATCTCGACAAATGATGGGAGGTGAGGTGTTTCCAATCTGAATGGGGGTACCAGCAAGCTCTGGTATACCTAACTGATCATGGGCCTGATCGAGAACAAGGGAGCTGGCATTTTGTCGGGGAACACCATCCAGTAAATCGACAATTCCATTGTTGCCAAAATTATAAACTGGTAAACCAGTATCTGGATTGATGGCAATGAGTCTTGCGTCTCCCGTAGCAATGTATAGCCGTTTGGTTCGAGTATTCTCGCGTAAATCTCGTTTCTCCCACCAAGCGACGCCACGATGCAAAAACCCATTGTTGGGAGGGCGGCCAAATTTATAAGACTGAGGATCAAAGGTCCACAGTGTGATGCCAGTCAGCGGGTCGATCGCGGCTACTTGACTGAATGAAGTGCTGGTGTAGAGCACGCCATCGATCATCAAGGGTGTAGATTCAAAAGCTGAATTTACGGGCCCGACAATATCGTTATCGAGTGAGCGCCACCGCCAGAGAATTTCCACTTCATTGACATTCTGTTTGTGTATTTGATCGAGTGGCGAATACTTGTTGCTGGAAAGATTGCCAGAATAGTTAGGCCAGGCACCTTCCGATGTTCCTTCTTCGAGTATTTTTATGTCCTGCTGTTCTTGCACCAGCAGATCGACGGAAGTTAGCTGAAACCGGAGGGGATCAGCATTACTTATTTCAAAATCTGCATCGTACAGGCTGTTACTTTCCAGACAGTCAGCAGAGAGAAAGTCCAGATGTAAGCCTTCGGCATCAGAGTAGCTCGCGCCGGTTGCTGTGCCTTTGGTCTGTGGTGTGGCTTGAGTGAATTCGACTTCGAAGGGTTCGGTAGTAATTGTTTCCAGGATTACAAAGAAAACATCACCCGCACTTGTGGAGACAAAAAACTCAAGATCTCCTGAATCACAATGGTAACGACCAACCGACGAATTCAGACGCAAAGCGCCAACTTCCCCTGCAAAGTTTGTCGGTGAGTTGAGAAACTGTTCGCTCGCAGCATTGACTGAAAATATACCGTCTAGTGGCAGATTGGTGAATGTGCGAGTGGTTCTAGTGCCAATCTGGATTGTAATAACGCCGCTGGTCGGGATGGTTCGCTCGGGCAAAATAAAATCTGGCACTATTCCATTTGTCTCCGATTCGAAACTAGCAGTGGCGAGTAAGAAATGTTTGTTGCGAGTACCTCCGAGGGTGTCAATTGTTGGCTGAATAACCTGCTCATTGACTCTGATAGTCAATGTGGAAAGAGCATTCTGATTGAAAGCCGGCGAATAGAGTTCAATAAATTGAACTCTTCCGTCAGAATTGGAAAATACTTCTCGTATTTGCCACTGTTCGCTCCCAAATAATGGTCTGATTGATGATAGTGTTAAGAAAAGAATCAGTATCGTGCGCATTAAGAGTGTGCCCACTTAATACAAGAATTTGGTATTTGTTTTTCAAATTAGCTTTTATAAATGGGATTGGCAACTATAATTATTAGTGCAGGGCAGAAGCCCCGACCCTTTTTATAAAGGGTGCTGTCAATGCGTTAATGAGGAGGGGGAGCGCCTAATTATAGAAAAACTATATGGTATATTAAGTTAACTAGTTTATGTAAGTCATTGATTATTATTTTTATTTATTTCATATCCAGGCGCCAACTACCTGTTTAAACCAGACTGATCCTTTCTAACAAAACCCAGTATCAGCTATCGATTTGGTAAGGCTGGTTTACAAGAGCTTGCCACGTGCTACGTAAGCCTCATATTCTTCCACGGTAATAAACCCTAAGGATTCCGCTTCGGCGCGGTCGCCAGATTTAAGCACGTCCTGGACAATATCAATACGCTTCCATAGTGCCAGGGATACAGTTCCGTCCTTTCCTGGCAGATAAGGCGATTTCTCTAATGACTGCATGCGATGTACGTAGCGCGGGCAATTCACCCACACGTGATCTACTGATATCTCTATAACGAGGTTAGCGCCTGGGTAGCTAGCGAGCATTGGGCCTTCACGATGGCATCTAGCTTCCCCGCGCAGCCGTAACCGTTGTGGGGTTTCAAAATCTATGAAGAGTAGGCCCACTTTTGTTTTGGCTATGATGTTGCCCATGGACATAAACATTCCATTTCCATCGTAATTGGGAAAAACAACAGTTCCGGGATCAGTCACTCTCACAAAGCCGAGGTCACCACCTTTGTAGGAGCATGACGGATAACCAGACTCGTCAATGGTAGATAGGTAAAACATATTACGGTTGTGGATGAACTCAGCTTGCTGGTCCGATAGTTCTTCGGTAACGACAGCCTCTACAATTCGATCGGCAAGGTCGGTGGTTTCGAATTCGCTTTGTAATTCGCGTTGCGCCTCGGTAAAAAAATCACTCATGATTTACGCTCCAGATTTCAATCTTTTTTTTAAATTAGCTTTCATGTATGAGGCTGGCAATCGTTTTAGCTAGTCTTCTTTCCCTAGTTCTTTAAGTCGGGACTGAATGTGAAGTAATTTTAGGCGTCGTCGAATGTAAACTTCCTCCATAACTTCCACGCGATAATCAACCTCCTGTGCATAAGTGGGACCTTCAGGCACTGCTTTACGCTTTTTTTCATAGGAAGCAATGTGCTTACGAATCGTATGGTCCTTGTACAAATTAAGAGTCTGTTCACAAGAATCGCAAACATCGTAGCCATAGAGGTTTTTTATTTGAGATTGGTTTGTACTGCCACAGGAAAAGCAACGCATAGGAAGTTCGCTTAGTTTTGGCAGGATAACAAGTGGACTATTGAGCTCATGGGAATTAAGAAAATTCTATTTTGTCACTTAGGATCAAGCCGTAGAAAATAACGAGGAGGAAATCCCATTTGGGCGCGGCCGCGAAAGCTGATGTTATACTTTTCCCTTAGCAGATCATCTTCATCGCCCTCTAGCGGCACAGCGGTATAAGGAGCAAATTCCTGTACTCCAGCCATCTTAATTTCGATATTTGGATTATCTAGCGCTTGACGATACCAAGCACGAGGCCAGTGATTGGCAGCGATGTAATTTTTACCGTTGACTTCTCTCAGGCTTAATACGCGCTCGTGACGCTCGTTCTCGTCATTAAAAGTGGCGATAACAATGGAGTTGCCACCCATCGGCTGATTCCTACCAAGATTCACTTCAAAGTTAACGACCCAGCCCACGTACACCATAAAGAGTATGCCAAACGGGAGTAGAACCCATTTTTTTGATTCATTTTTTTTCATAAGATAAACACACCATATAAGCCAAACTATCCGACCGGCGTCATAAGTAAGCCCGCCTTACAACAGTATGGTTCGGGTTTATAATTATTCTTGCCATTACCCGCGAATATAACTTTCCAGTTGTTGGATAGTTGATTGTTGATCGTTAATGATAGTTTTAACCAAGTCCCCGAGCGATAACACACCTATAACTATATTTTCATCGACAATTGGTAAATGACGGATATGGTTGTCCGTCATGACCGCTAATGAAGCTTCTACGCTTTCAGAGGAAGATACGGAAATGACATTGGAACTCATTATGTCGTCAACGCGAGTATCTGTTGAAGAACGGCCTTTTAAAATCACTTCCCTGGCGTAGTCCCGCTCTGAAATTATGCCCTTGAGAGCAACTCCCTTCATGACGAGCAGAGCACCAACTTTTTTGGTGGCCATCATTTGGATCGCTTCGTATACGGTGTTATCCGGCTTAATATGCCAGATTTCGTTGGTCTGCTTTTGATTGAGTACCTGTTGTACTGTGAGCATAGTTTATTCCCCTCGAAACAAAGTGCGCCACTGATACTGCTGTTATATTGATAGTTGGTTTTAAATCTCCCTAATTTATCCACATTGCGACAGGCATGGGAAAAGCCTCTCGAAAACACATCCAGGCCACTAAATATTTAAATCTAATTTGCATGTTGACCTCTTAAAGTCATACCACAAACATGACTCAAGATAATTTCTTGTTTGTAAAATTATCTCTTAAGTAGGTAGTTGGCAACAATAAATTGCCTGGAAATTAAAATCTTCGCTTACTGGCCTGCAGAGATTTGGTTTACAAATCCATAGAAATTAAGTGCTTGTAATATTTTTAAAAAAAACTGATCTAGCTGTTTTTTTTGGCTAAGATCGTTGGAAAGGGATAGAGCAATGGGTTACGACCAAATACAAGAACCAGTAAAAACAAACTGCCCGTATTGCGGGGAATTAATCGAACTTCTAGTGGATTGTTCAGTACCTCGGCAAAATTATATTGAAGATTGTCAGGTTTGTTGTAGCCCTATAGAAGTTGTGGCTACCGTAGACGAAAAAGGGAAGCCTTCAGTGATCACCACTGTGGACAATGATTGACATTAATTGGTATTAAAATTGTCTGTCAGTTCGAGGAGAATCTTATTGCTTCAGTTATTCACCTAGTAGTTGGTGCCCTCCGGTGCGGAGACAGATTCTAGGCAACATATATGTGCTGGGCGAATCAAGAGAAGCAGAGGTGTCCTGTAACCATCCTATTGCAGCCATACGAGCCCTCAGTTCGCTACAAGCACGTAGCTAGGCTTGAGTCGTTTAAAAACCTCAGGCCAGGTAGGTTTCGTTCTTCATAGGCGCAGCTTGATTCCACCATTGATTACATATCCATCTAGCGGTGCGTAAATATCGTTAAAGATGGGGTTGGTGAGAGGCCCGGTGTAAAGTGGCTCCCATCGAGTTTGGCGTGTATCTGTGAGGTTTTCGAAGTTCAGAAACATTGAAAGGTCGTCGCTCATGACTTTTTCCATCATTAGCCCCACAATCCAATAGTCTCGGCTTGTTCTTCCATCATTCAGTTCTTGATGGCCATAATAATATGCTTCTAGACCTATGCGTAGATCGTCTTCACGTTCGTATACGAGTACCGTGTTTAGTCGATCCTTTGGGACGAGCGGGTAAGCATGCACACCACGATCGCTATGCTCTTGAACATCCGCATGTGTATAACCGAGCAGCAATTTAAAATTTTCCCTCTCCCAAACAGAGTTAATTTCAGTACCGCGTGTGTCGAGGTAATCATCGGGCTGGTGATAGGAGAGTTTATCTTGCACTGTTGGGATTAATCGCATTGGTTTGTCCACGCGCGTATAAAAGAGGAGCAAGTTAACGTTTAAAGATAAGCTATCCGGTAAATTGAATGAACGATTAATGTCAACATTCAGCCCCATTGACCGTTCTGCTTCGAAATTTTTTGGTTCGATCGGAAGCACTCCTCGAAATTGATATCTTTCTGCATCTTCAGTAAATAATGTAGGTTCTTTGTAACCTAGCCCGGCTCCAATGCGCAGAGTTGTGTGTACAGCCGGGGTATACAGCAGTGAAACCTTAGGGAGCACGAAACTTCCGTAATCGGAAGAATGATCCATTCGCAAACCACTTTCCATGGTCCACCGCTTTGCTAGTGGAAGAGTTCCCTGTATGAAGGCGCCCAGAGTATGACTGTGAAAATCATGTTGGAATCCTGGTACAGCGTTGTCCTGTTCGAAATCTTGAGTCCAAAGGTTGAGGCCTGCCACCCATTCCACGGAGTTGGTGGTGCCTAACACGTGGGCTTCACTAAAACTTGACAGTTGAGTACCTGAAAATAAGAAATTAGGTACAATTAAATCCCGTTGAAAATGACTAATACTATTTCGTAGCACCAGCTCACTACCAGATTGGAACCGATGGATATATTCAAGTTGTGATGAGAGGCGTTTGGTGGAACTGTCCTCAAAGTAGGCTGGTTGGTCCTTTCTAGCTTCTATGTAACCCATGTCACCGCCAAGACGGTCTTCTATCACTGCGCCGAAACCTAGAGTAAGCTCACTATTTTCTCTGTAAAAAAATAGGCGCGGATTGAAAGTCCAGCGTTCAAATTCTGGAATAGCGCTTAGCTCATTATTTGCCGGATCAAAAGCTTCACTGTTGTTATAGGACATGAATAGGGTCGTACCGAAATTTTCATTCTTGCTTGAAAAAAAGCTACTAGCATCCACACCGCTAGCTGAAGTGGCATTTAGCAGAAACGATTGTTCCGTTTCCGGGCCTGGGGTTTTTGTTATTAGGTTGACTAGTCCGGCGATCGCGCCGCCTCCATAGAGCGTTGAGTTCGCGCCTTTGATCACCTCCACCTGTTGCAAGTCTAACGGCGCTACTTGTAACAAACTCAGACCACCAGAAAAGCCACCATAAAGAGGCATGCCGTCGCGAAGGAGTTGTGTGTATTTGCCATCGAGGCCCTGAATACGGATGCTGGAATTAAAACTTGTAGGTGAGGTTTGTTGTACCTGGATACCAGTGGTTTCATTCAGCAGCATGCGAATGTCGCCTGGCTTCATGTTGGCTTTTTCGTTAATTTCTTCCCCGCCCAGTACTTCAACACGAGTTGGTTGCTCTTCAAAGCTGCGACGACTGCGGGTTGACGTTACGACAATCTCTTCAACTATTTCTTGCTGGGCAAATATAGGACCTGTTTGGGGAAAACCAAGAAATACCAATAAAATCGAGACCCACCCCGACAAATTGACAGTCGAACAGATATTTTTTTTGCGGTTATGAATATCTCTAGCTGTTGCCAGAAAGGAGGATGCAGCCATATTTACAAAAAAAACCAACCCATTTTACAGCATTGTGATGTGGGGCTTGGTGTTAAAGCTCCCAAATTGGGTTAAATGATAGGCTTGGCAATGGTTCTAGGCGCCATTAATTCTTAAATCACGAAACTAGCTTACTGCTAATTATTGGGATATAGGCGCCATTAAGGTTCGTGACCAAAGGATGCTGGCAAAATATCGTTTTCCTGAAACGCCGATTAGAGGAAATTGTTCGGCCAGATCATGCTTCGCCACATATGGGCTACTGGGCTATTATCGAAACCGAGACCTTCTTTCGGTTGTTTGAAGTTGCGGCCGATAATATCGGTAAAGTCATCTATATCTACTACTACTCCTTCTTCAAATGAGTAGAGGTCATTCAATGTAACTAAGCGAGAGGTCATGTACCAACGATGATTTTTTGCCTCTTCATGAGCCTGGACAAGATAAGGTTCAGGTTTATAGTCTGCGCCGAAAAACCGGATATAAGAATCGGGGTATTCATAACCTACTGATAAGTCGGGAAAGAATCGTAATGCTTGATGTTTTTCTATGGCCCAGCTAACTTCTTCTTCGACGTATGGTTTAACCATCTGCGCGCACCAGTACCCGTGATCTGTTCGAATCAGATTTCCCACGCATATATCGTGTAGCAAGCAGGCCATTACGATTTTTTCATCAAACCCGTTTACCTTCGCTAATCTAGCACTTTGCAATACATGGTTAGCTGGGGCAAAACGTAGTTTATAGAAATCAATTAATGTTGGAGCTTTAGGCATGACCGGCAATCGAGGATCATTATGCTGGTAATAATTGCGCGTATCCCCGGGTATCGGATCTGGAGTTGGCTCTATATTACAGAACCAAGGAGTGGCAATACGCTTATCCAATTCAACACTCATCGCTTCTTCGAGAGCGTCGGCCTTTTCGGAGAACGTGGCAGCACCGGCGATTGATGCTACAGTGGCGGCACTCATATTGCTTAAAAAGGAACGTCTATCCATATTTTCCTCCATCGGTAAGGGGGGACATATTTTTGGCAGCAATTTTAACAGGAACTAAACTTCCCGCCACCACATACGCTAGATTTAGCACAGATTAATTGAATTAACCATCTATTTTGTTGCAATTTTGTTAGCTAAAGTCGACAGAGTAATGATAGATGGCGCGAATCACTATAGCGCTTTAATGTGTTTTCGGTATCAGCGAACGAGTCAGGAACTCTCATGTACGAACCCAACTGGATGTCGATATTGCCGCCCGTATTGGCAATTATCCTTTCGATAGTAACTCGGCAAGTAATAATCTCTCTTAGTGTAGGGATTTTAGCAGGATATTGTGTGTTGGAATTCGTAAACCCAATTGCTGGTGCAGCTCTGGCTATAGATGGGGTCATTAACGTATTCAGTGATTCTGGCGACACCAAAGTATTGATATTTACACTCATTATTGGTGGGATGATTGTGACTATCGAGAAAGTGGGTGGAGTGAAAGGTTTCATTCACTTGTTGGAACACCGCGGCTGGGTGAACACTCCCAAAAAAGCCGAATGGTTGGCTTATTTCACCGGTGTAGTTATTTTTATTGAGTCCAATATTACATTGTTGATTGCTGGTGCCATCTCTCGACCATTATTTGACCGTTATAAGATTGCCAGAGAGAAGCTGGCTTACATAATCGATTCTACTTCTGCACCAATCTGCATAATGATACCCCTGAATGCTTGGGGGGCAGTAATTTTAAGCTTAGTAGGTTCGTCAACTACCAGTAATCCGCTTGAAATATTCGTATTAGCAATTCCGTTTAATTTCTATCCAATAGCTGTGATTTTGTTTTCCGCGTTTGTCATCTGGGCAAACGTCAACATTGGGCCCATGAAAAAAGCCCAGCTAAGAACAGAAGATGGAGCTTTGCTATGGCCGGAAGCGACACCAATGGTAGATCCTTCCGTTGTTGCTCAACATAAAGTGGCAAATGAGGACGACAAAGCACATTTTATGATTGCTCCAATCGTAGTCATGGTTCTAGCGATGCCGTTCGGTCTTTATATAACCGGGGACGGAGTTATTACAAATGGATCCGGGTCCACTGCAGTGCTCTGGGCTGTGTTGTCAGGTGTTCTTACCTTGTGGTTATTGGTGTTAGCCCACGAACGCCTTTCGGTGCATGAACTAATGCAGACGTTTCTGAAAGGTGCAGGCGGGTTTTTGCCGATAGCTATGATCCTCTTGTTGGCTCTAGCACTTGGTGATGTTGCTAATTTGCTTGGTACGGGAATCTATGTGGCTCAGCTAGCACAAGACGCAATTCCGACATTTCTACTCCTGCCTTTACTTTTCTTCACGTCCAGCTTCATTGCATTCTCAATTGGTTCTAGTTGGGGGACGTTTGGCATTATGATTCCACTGGCATTACAGATCGCTATAGCACTGGAGTTGTCCGAGCCACTGTTTTTAGCGGCGGTATTATCTGGATCGGTTTTCGGCGATCATGCTTCGCCAATAAGTGATACAACAGTTGTTGCTTCCATGGCATCTGCCACTGATCATATAGACCATGTGAGAACGCAACTACCTTATGCCATTCTGACCGCTATCATTGCAATGGTATGTTTTTTTGCGGCGGGTCTGTTTTTACTATAGTAACGCTTTATTTATTTCTATCAGGAAGAGAGAATTTACCCGAGGTCGCGCAACTGCAAGTTTTTTGAAAAATCAGATTTGTAAATTGTTCGGCCGAAGTAAATGAATAGAGGTGCCTATGAATTTTTCACGGATCAGTGTTTTGGAAGCTCGGTTATTGTTGGAAACCTCTGGCGGAGAAAGGGCCCAAATTGCGGACATTAGGGACGAGCTTGCTTACAACGATGCCCATATAGAAAATGCTGTCAATGTAAACAATAATAATCTTCAAGATTTTATTGATAATGCGGACGTT
>Ga0310121_10005339_pt1 | contig 11086 bp, 8 predicted proteins | sample CB27_Tmax_986_MG_FD_203504 | JGI IMG/M metagenome (GOLD analysis project Ga0310121, IMG submission 203504) | Marine microbial communities from Western Arctic Ocean, Canada - CB27_Tmax_986 | ecosystem: Environmental > Aquatic > Marine > Oceanic | place: Canada: Western Arctic Ocean | collected...
ATAAAAATCAATGCTATGATCATTATAGCTACTGATAGCAATGCAAGGACCGCGTAACCTAGTTCCCAGGATGAGACAGCTAAAATACCCGTTATAAGCGGTGGGATGACTAGACCACCAAAGTTATTCCCCATAGAGGTTATCCCGAATACTCTCCCTCTGGTCTTAGGAAACCATAATCCAATAAGCCTCCCTATTGGAAGACTTGTCCCACCAGACATACCTATAAATTGAATGGCGCTAAGAGCGTACCAATGCCATAATTCGGTCATTAAGGGTCTTAGTGAAAAACTAATCGCTACCAATAACAGCGAAATGGATAACACCGGCTTGGATCCGTGGCTGTCCATTATTCTTCCTAGTATGGGTGATGCAAGAGCCCCAACCGCCGTAAATGAAAGGGAAGCTGTTATCTGTGTCCGACTCCAACCGAATTGTTCTTCTAAAGGCTCTATAAACATGCCGAAGGCGTATTGCGAGGCGCCTATATATATTGAGGTAGAAAGGAAAAGAGCACCTACTATATACCAACCTCTATAAATACTAATAAACTTAAATTTATTCACAAAGGCCATGCCATATATTTTCACACATTAAGTACTTGACAAAACATTTCTGAGAAGAGGGATTCTTCTAGAAGAATAGTTACATAGAGCTCCTCACATACATCCATAATGCAATGTTGCAGCTAAGTTTCATAGGATCAGTTCTTGATAAGAACGAACCCTTTCTCTCCTGAAATTCTTTGGTCGTTGGCACGAGGTATAATAACTCCAGCCAATGAGTCGTCTAGCAGCGAAGCGTTGAATTTCCATGTTAACGTTATCTTTTCCTTCGGGAGATCATTTGTTAAAAATTGTACTTCGTAAAATTTTAGGCGTTTAAAAACCTTGACTTCTTTACCATGCCACTCATGTGAATCTGCTACACTTTTATCGAATATAACCGTAACTTGTTTACATGATTTATTTAGAGATAGCGTGGCATCTATGGGTTCGAAACTGCCTGGTAAAGTTATAGGTCCATGGTACAGCTCCGTGCGTCCCGTTTCGGTTTTATTTGGTGATTGATTGCTCATGAATTTAATCCCACCTTAATTTATAAAGATTTGAATTAATGTTAAGAATATGGGAATTAGGCTATTTTTAAAGGTTATCATCTATGCCACGTAAGTCGTTGATTAGCCTCTCCGCCCACCAGCTCAGATCGTCCTCAATATCCTGTCCACAATGGGGGCATTCAAAGTCACCGAATCTAATCCTAGTTCCACACCGAGAACAACCAGTGTAGCTGGAAAGAGCGTTCAATACTTTTTGTATTTCGTGTTGGGTCGCCATTAGATTAATGTGGGGCTCTACTCCATTCAGATTTCCAGTTAACTATTGCCAATGTGCGGGCAATATTGGTTGTTTGAATCCAAATTGGTCGGTTATCCATTTCGTGGAAAACAGACCATCTAAGTAAGTCGAATTTTCAGATTCGTGAATAGTTAATATTTCCTGTGAAACAACTTTGATAGACTCTAGAGAACGTTTATCGAGTTCTGACCCATTAGGTCCAGCCATTAATAGGGTATTAGATTTAATATTACGAGCGAATAATCCAAGTTCAAAGTAGGCTAGCGTGTTTTCGACTTCTGATTCGTTTTCACTATGTAATCTCAGATAATCGTTAATTTCTTCGAGCGGGTAGCTACTGGTTTTACTGGCCCGACTCATAGTTTTATGGAATAGGTCAGGGGTACAAACAACGTGAGTTATACCATCATGGAGTGCAGCCGATATAAGAGAAAGGTCGTTTCCTACTGCAACTATTCGAGTGGGGTCCACATCGTCACTGGACATCAAGAATTCTATTCCCCTGACGCAGTCCGCTACTATTGATCTAAATATATAGTTCTGATGTTTATGAATGTCTATTGTTAGTAGTCCAGGAAACATTGCGGAAAAGGGCTGGTCAGAATTCCTTTGGCCACGTGTACCAATTGAAAAGGTTATAAATCTACTGCGGATGTAGTTTGAAGTTCCCTGGGGTATGGTTTCTAGAACGCTACCATACTTGCCGGCGTAATAAATAGCAGGATGAGGACCATCGCTATTTGGGATGCTTAAGTAGCCGAATAGTCTGTATGGGCCTATACTAGTGATCCTAACGCTATACATGGTGGCGAATTCAGTGGATCGCATTGGTATAATTTCCAACTCAGGACTCGCTGGGTAACGTTGCAAGGTTGATAGCGTATTTCTCCAGTATTTATCAAAGGCATGTATGTGTTGTTCGTTAATTGACGACAATTCTACAACTTTCGTACTTCATGGGTTAAGTTCTTTATTGAAAAAGTCTACAATGATGTTATTGTGTTTGTGTCTACCCGCGTCGTGACCATGACCGGCGTAAGGATAAAGATTCTTACGGGTGCTGCCTATGGAGTGAAACAAAGCGAAACCCGTTTCTGGTGGACAAACGTTATCCCGCAGGCCAATATTGACGATTATTGGACAATTTATCTTATCGGCAAAGTTAATACCATCGAAGTAAGCTAAATTTTCTTTGATTAAATCAAATCTATCAGGGTTGCTAGCTATATAATCGTTGATTTCCTGGTATGGGTAAGTGTCTGTAAGCTCAATTGAATCAATCAAACCACATAGATATGGTGCTCCTGCTGCGGCAACTTTGATTTCCTGTCTCATTGCAGCAGTTGTGATAGTTAGACCTCCTCCTTGGCTACTACCCGTAACACCTATTCTATTCTGATCTACTTCTTCCCTACTTATCAAGTAGTCTACAGATCTCCAAGTGTCTACATAGAAACCTCTATAGGAATAGACGTTACGGTCAATGATGCCATAGGTTAAAAGGCCTGGGTATCCTGGGTTAAATTGTCTGTTGCTCCTAAGCTTCCCTCTTGGAGCTACAGAAAGGGCTGCATATCCTAGTTTAGCCCATTCTTTAGGGATTTGGGGATCACTTTGATATCCTGGAAGAAGAAGAATAGCTGGAAGCTTCTTGGGTCGTTTTAAAGGCAAGCAATACCATCCAGCTATCCGAACGTGGTCTATGCTGTCATAAAAGACTTGGAAGACTTCGACATCGTTGTCTGATCTTAAGGGGTCAGGGTGTATAGACGGGTTTAAAGGTATGTTCGCCGCTTCGCTCAGAACTTCATTCCAGAACTGATCGAAGTCTCCCGGCTTCTGCACTTTAGTTAAATAGTCTGTTTTTATAGATTTGGCCATCGGTTTTGCCACCTACATGTTTTGTTAAGTTCCCTGCCGATTGTATGAATATTCCATCCGTCCGTCAACTGTCTGCAAACATATATTCCTGTAAACTATCCCTTTTGTGTTATGAGCAATGTTTATCATATAGCTACATGAGTTCGAATTAGTTATTGTCTAATAAGTTTCTGGAGTGAGCGAAGTTCTTTTGGAGGGACCATTTTACTGCCATAGTCACTCCATGACACTTCGGCCACGTATATATCACCTTTAGAATCGACAGATATACCATGCGGTGAGAAGAATCTTCCAGGCTCCTCTCCATATGATTCCTCACCTATTCTAGATAAAAGAACCCCGTTGCTGTCAAATATTGAAATTCTTGGGCCTAAATTTTTACCCATAGAATTTGTCTCGATGCCACAAAAATATTCTCCCACATAAATCAATGAACCTGTTTCAGTTTGGCAAGCATGTAGACAAGCGGCCCTCGATAGATTAACCCATTGGTCTATAAAATTGCCTTTCTTATCAAATATTTGGATGCGCTGATTCTCTCTATCCGCTACGTAAACGTTGCCCTGGCTATCTATACAAACATCGTGAACTATATTGAATTCTCCAGGCCCTGTGCCGGAATTACCCCAAGAAAACATCAATTCACCATCAGCATTGTATCTATGTATTTTCGCATTGGTGTAGCCATCAGCTACAAAAATATCTCCATTTGTCGGATCGATTGCAACATAGGTTGGTCTATTGAATGGGATACCGCTCATAGCAGGAGATGAGTTGTCCTTAACACCTAAAGTCATTAATAGTGCCCCATCTTGGGTGAACTTACGAACGGTATGATCACCGTTGTCTACGCAATAAATGGAGTCGTCCGGGCCGACGGTGATACCGTGGGGATTTGTAAAAATACCCCTTCCCCACGTCTTTATTATATTACCCGCAGAATCGAAGACAATTATCGGATCGTGTAATCCTCTATGAAAAACATAGACATTATCTTTTGAATCTACGGCTACTGTTGTAGCTTCTTTGTAACTCCATCCCGGCGGTAAATCCCCCCAATTATCTCCTGAGACTTCATACGTGTAGAGACCGGTACCTAATAAAACCATCTGCGGCCACTCCTTTTAATATTTTTCGCTAGCCTTTTTATTCCTAAATTGCATTTCGTTATTCAGATCGAGGTCAATTGAGGAGGAATCTTTCGACCCTGAAATGTTCTAGTAAATCCACTTTCACTCCATCGATAATTTCTATCGTACTTAATTCTCCTATAATAGGTGCTAGGGTTACACCACTATGCATCACTGCGAGATATAAGTTGGGGATCTCATCTGTGAAACCAATAACGGGGAGACCGTCTAGGGGCATTGGCCTATAACCCATTGGAAGAGGCGTAGCTTTAACTTCGGATAAAGCTGGAAGAAATTTTGTTACTGAGTCCATAATCATATTAGCGTGGTACTGCGAATCCTTGATTAATAAGTTTGACTGAGGATTATTAAGTTTACTTGAACCTTCACCTATCATGAGAGAACCGTCCTTCATTTGCCTTACATGGACTGGTAGCTCTTTGTCGTCCGACGACGGGGCGTATACAACAGATATGTTAGCAAATAGTTCTTTCACTGGGTTGACACGAACCACAAATCCCGGGCTCTTGATTTGTGGTATTTTTATGCCTACAGTTGAAGCGATATTTGTGCTAGCTACACCTGCAGCTAAAACTAAACTATCGCAAGTAATTTCGCCTTGACTAGTCTGAATAGAGGTTATTTTAGATTTCATATCGCCGCTTTTACCAAGGTTTAATCCTGTCACATTGGTGTTAAGGTACGCTACTCCACCATTTTTTATTATTTCGTCTGTCAAGACCTGCGCAGCGATCGGAGCGTTAACATGTCCCTCTGTATAATTCAAAGCAGCCATACTACATTTGCCTAACGACAGTTCAGGTTCTAAAAGTTCTAACTCGTGTTGACTTATTATACGACTTCCATAACCCCAGGATTGCACTAAATCCACGCGTGCCTTAAGCTTTTTGGCTTCGTTTAGATTATTTACCCATGTTACTTGGCCACCCCATCGTAATCCTATATCTCTATCTATAAGCCGGGCTATACGTTCCCAAGCATCCATAGAACGTCTGTTAAGATCATGGTACATTCTGGGATCTTTAGCGAAGGCATTTATGTATGCAAATGATTGTTTAGTTGCTCCATGACCAGATGCGAAGCTGTCGACTATAGTTACATTTACATTATGGCGTGAAAGATAAAAGGCTATGGTAGATCCCATGATACCGGCACCAACAACAACAACATGTGGCTTTATACCGACCATAATATCTCATCTCCGGGGTGGTCTAACATAGACAGCGTGTTCTATTTTGCGGCTAATTTACGACTAATCTGACTCTTACAAAGTCATTTCATTTTTAGTTCATTTCCAACACTTTGATTTGTTGAAAATATCATACACCGTATCATACACCGTTAGATAATATGGTGGATAGACGAGAACCTTGCTATAGTAACACTTAACAAGATAGGACGGTAAGAGTCTTAGGATATACTACAGAGAAAGACTATGGAGATCTGCCCATATAAATTATTGTTTTCCAAAATGTTGTTACTTTTAATGTTTGAAAGCCACTATGAGTAATGTTTTACAAGATATAACGGTATTAGATTTGTCTACCGGCATAGCCGGAGCTGTAGCCGGTATGTTCTTGTCTGACAATGGTGCAAAAGTTAACAGGGCTACATATTCTGATAAATCAAGTGAGAGGAACAATCCGGGATTTCATGTTTGGGACCGAGGGAAGTATCAAATTGACATAGACATGTTTAAAGCGCTGGAAGAATTTCTGATACATACGGAGTCATCTCAGGCACTACTACTAGAAATGGGCTCGCTTGGCAAGTTTTGCGAACAGGTAAAATGCTCGGATATATTGATCGAAGATTATCCCCCTGGTTCTTGTTTTACTCCTATGTTTGACAGTAAATTTCTGAAGATACTTAATCCAGATTTAATTCATTGTTCTATTACAGCGTATGGCAGGAATGGGCCCATGAAAGATTCGGCTGCTCTTGATGAGCTGATCATGGCACGGCTCGGTATGCTACATAATCAGCCGTCATTTCGTGAAGGACCCGTGCATATCATACACAAATTGCCTAGTATTGGAGCGGGTGTATTAGCAGCACAGGGCATATTGGCAGCTCTATATTCACGGGAAATTAATGGTAAAGGAATGACAATTCATACTTCATTGATGGCGGGAACACTACTGTTTACACCTAAGGTACATGGTAGCCTACTGGAATTGAAAGGAGGCTCCACCGTTGGAGGAGGCCCGTTCTATAGCTCATTTGAATGTCTTGATGGTATTTGGATACAGTTGGGATGCGTTCACAGTGGTTTCATAAAACGAGCTGCAGATGTGATGAGGATAAACGAATTGATGTCTGAACCCCGGTTTGGTGACGGGCTTAGAATTAGAGACGAAAAGTCTAGAAATGAATTATTTAATGTTATAAAAGGCTGCATCAAACAGTTGCCTTACGGTAAATGGGCAGAATCATTCGAGAATGCTGATGTACCTTACGCTAAGGTTTGTACGACTGAAGAATCGATGAATGATGCACAAGTAAAAGAGAATGATATGATCGTCTCTTTGGAAAGCAGTAGCCTGGGTACTATAACCACAATGGGGTTACCTGTGAAACTCATGTTCAATGATAAGATAAAAAATGAAGAAGGTACTCAGAAACCAATTACAACCTCAGCAAGTCATTGCCTGCACCTCTCTTCAAATAGTAATGAAGACCCACATGAATGGAATGAACAGCCTCGACCACTTCATGGCGTTAAAGTTCTAGAGCTTGCCAATGTCATAGCTGGGCCTATGGCTGCTAAATTATTGGCTGCGTTAGGTGCTGACGTGATTAAAGTGGAACCTCCAGGTGGCGATATATCCCGTCCTGCTGCTACCCCATATTTTTATCATTTGAATGCGTATAAGCGATCAGTCTCAATTAACGCACGTCTTGCAGAAGGCAAGGAGGTTTTGAAGAGACTTGTGTCTGAAGTGGATGTTTTGGTAGCAAATATGAGGCCAGGTGCCACAGATAGGTTGGGTATTGGTACAAATACGTTGGCAAAACTCAATCCCGATATCATAGAAACGCATGTAACGGGGTTTGGATGGACCGGACCATATTCACATCGACCGGGATTAGATCCACTTGCACAGGCATTAATTGGCCTGCAACGTGCACAAGGTGGTCCAGAGAACCCACCCGTTTTTCTGCACAGAATTGCACCCACAGATTATCTTGCAGGAGCATTAGGGGCTCTAGGGACAATTTTGGCTCTTATAGGACGAATACGTAACGGGACTAACGGTTGCATAGTCCAGACAAATTTACTAAATTCTGCCATATTAATCAATTCCGAAGATTTTATTGTCTATGATAGTAAGCCTGCCAGAGTCCATGCTGATAAGAATCATTATGGCCTTAACCCTCTTCATAGACTATATCAGACGGTAGATGGATGGATATATATAGTCGTTAATGAAGATAAGCTGTGGACAAAATTTTGTGAAGCATTAGGGAATGTTAGTATACTAACAGATTTAAGATTTTCGACCTCTGCTTTACGCGAAGGAAATGCAGAACTTCTTTCCAAAGAATTAGAGCGTCTTTTTCTTTTAAGGGAGTCTGAATATTGGTTAGATATGCTAAAGCTTAAAAATATTGCCTGTTCACAAGTTGTGGATGAATATGTCAAAACATTTTTCGTTGACCCCCAAGCTGTAGATAATGATATGGTTCTTGAGTTCCAGCATCCTACCATAGGCCCTTATAAGATGTCTTGCAATCTTGTAAAATTTGATAACACCAGTGAGGAAGGAGTAAGACCTACGCCGTTATTGGGCCAGCACACATTGGAAGTACTAAAACAACTCGGATACTCAGCTACGGAAATCAGAGATTTCTATGATGCGGGAGTAGTTATCACAGAAAAGAATTAGAATTACGTTTTATATTTCCATCACATTCGATATTTGTATATAAACTAAGTCTATAAATCAGACTGGTTGCTAAAGAAATTCATAGGAGGATCGAATTGAAGCTTACAGGATCAGATTTAATTAATCGCGCTTTGCGGGCTGAAGGGATAGGAAAAATTTTTGCTATAGCTGGTGATCACACTTTGCCGTTAATGGATTTAATGTCGATTCAAGGTTTCGATTTTATAGATACCAGGCATGAACAAGCTGCAGTAGATATGGCAAACGCATGGGGTCGCATCACTGGGATTCCAGGTGTGACAATGTTCACTACTCCCGGACACGCTAACGCCATACCTGGATTAACTCTGGCACATCACATGGAATCACCGATAATAAACATAGTTGGTAGCGCGCCACAAGACAGACTAGGACAAGGTGCTTCGCAAGAAATTGATCAAGTAGGCATGGCTAGACCTGTAACTAAAGGGTCTTGGATGATAACGGATCCTTATAGAATACCTGAATACTTTGCCAGGGCCTTTCGCGTTGCATTGTCTGGGAGACGTGGACCCGTTCATCTGACTATTCCATTGGATGTTCAAGAGGCAGAGATTGACGAAAATCGAGTACGATTCTTTGAGCCTCGCGAATATCGTAACCTGGGACAGATAATGGGCGATCCGAATTCTATTAAGGCGGCTATTGAATTACTTAATAGTGCTAATACTCCGATGATCATAGCCAGTACGGGAGCATTTAGTACTTCTGAGGAAAGTCTTTCTAGGCTAATAGAGATAACAGGGATACCAGTTTTCACTGAAGATTCAGCGCGAGGAATCGTGTCTGATATTCACCCAAATTGTTTTGGATTTGCGGACTCCCGTGTATCAAATGCTGCAACATGGTTAAAAGAAGCGGATGCTGTACTTCTCTTAGGTAAAAAACTGGATTTTACTATAAATTTCGGTAATCCACCGAATTTTCGTTCTGACGTGAGACTTATTCAAGTTGAGCCGGATTCCAATCTGATTGCACTCTCTCGCGGCGTTGATGTTGTCATTCAGGGAGACGTCGGGGCAATAGTAAACCAATTATCCGCAGAAGCTGAGACTTATAAATGGCAAAAACATCCTATGGTTGAAGAAATCTCTTCCGAATATAAAAGCCAAATCGCCCACCTTGAAGCCCAAGCGGATAGCAAATCACCCATACACGCGATGTCCGTACACAAGGCTCTCAGTGATGTTCTTGATGAGGATTCATGTTTGGTGTTTGAGGGTAGTGACTTCGCATTTTATGGTGCTGCATACCACCCCGCATACAAAGCAAACCGCTGGTTCACAAATGGAACCCTTGGTATGATAGGATGGGGTGTTCCTTTTGGTTTCGGAGCCAAGATTGCTTCACCAAAATCAAAAGTTGTCGTATTGACGGGTGACGGCGCTTTTGGATTTAGTGGCATGGAATTAGACACAGCAGTACGTCACAACATACCTGTGGTCATCGTAATGGGCAATGACAGTGTTTGGGGTATAGACTACCATCAACAAATGCAACTTTATGGTCGGAGTGTTGCTACGACCCTACTACCCACTCGATATGATAAGATGGCTGAGGCCCTAGGTGCCCATGGGGAGTATGTGTCAGATGTAGAACAGCTTCCAGGAGCTCTTTCAAGGGCCTTTAAAGTAGATGGGCCTTCCTTAGTTATGGTTCAGACTAGACCTTCTCCTAGTCCTCTAACGGAATTTATCCTTAAGTCTAAGGGAGGGACTGTTTAAACAAACCAGATGAAACCACACCTATTTCAACAGGGTTTTGCATTTCAAGATGTAATCAATCGTCTAAATGGGAAGACCTTAACGTTTATGAATCAGAAGGTGTATTTTTGTTGTCATCCGAGAGCGGTGTCAACTTTGTTAATCGCTAGAGCCATTAAACGTGCATCTTCGCCACTCATATTCATGTTAAAGTCGAATCTCAGACTTCTTCCTAGTAGCGATAGAGTTTGAGGGCACATGTCCTTTGAATATTGAACATCACCTTTATAGCTTGGATCCTTCCAAGGATATCCTGTAGGATGTGGCGATCGTTTCTCAAGTATAGAATCCCAATAACTGTATATATGTCTATCAGGAAAACCGTCGTTGTAAATCGATGCGAATGGAACACCCTCAGCTTCTAATGCTAGAGCGTAACCTCTCGCCAGTTCTTTATCTTCCACAATAATTGATGCCGAAACCCCTGTGTCACCTTCTAGATCTTCCACGTATTGCAGAGAGTACCCTTTCGCTTCGCCTAAGTTTCCCAAAAATATATTTTTCAGCCTTCGCTGATGCTCTAGGATTACCTCTATTTTATCAAGTTGGACTCTAGCAATGGCAGCAAGCACTTCGCTGGGTCGGTATGTTTGTCTTGGAAACGGTTCGTTTTGCCATTCTATTCCCCTGTTGGAGGTCCACATAGGCAGGCCTGGGTCAGCGGCAAATCTAGCTCGCTCGTATATGTCTCGATCGTTCGTGTAGGTTAATCCACCCTCACCTGCAGTAATAGTTTTGAAATAATTTAGACTCCAAGCACCTACGTCTCCAAAAGTTCCCACTCTCTTACCTTGATATTGACCTCCTACACATTGACAGCAATCTTCAACTACTTTCAGGTTGTACTTACGAGCTAGTTTAACTAACTCGTTTATTTTAGCAGGGACTCCTCTCATGTGTACTATAACAATAGCTTTTGTATAATCCGTTATCTTTGCCTCTACATCCTTTGGGTCTAGTCCAAAAGATTCATCAATCTCCGCTATAACTGGTACCGCGCCTAC
>Ga0310121_10005340_pt1 | contig 11084 bp, 10 predicted proteins | sample CB27_Tmax_986_MG_FD_203504 | JGI IMG/M metagenome (GOLD analysis project Ga0310121, IMG submission 203504) | Marine microbial communities from Western Arctic Ocean, Canada - CB27_Tmax_986 | ecosystem: Environmental > Aquatic > Marine > Oceanic | place: Canada: Western Arctic Ocean | collected...
GGCTTCCACAAGCTGACCTGCTACGTCAACATCCAGGGCGTGTATCGACAATGTCCGCTGCGGCTGTTGAGGCTGTTGGAAACGACGCTGATCATGTTGCCATTTTCGCCGCGACACCGGGTAGCAAACATTTCAACTGTCGCCGGCGTCCTGGGCCTGGCGATGGTCGGCCACAAACTCTGAGCGAGCGTACAACAAGGCGCCGAGGCAACAGCGGGCCGGACAGTCCAGAAACATTGTTTTACTGTTTAAGCCGGATGGGACACGGCGTGTGGATCGTGGCGGGGCATATCGGTCAGTTCGGGGATCGAATCTTCCGACGCGTCAGCGCGAGCTTCCTGGCGGACATACGATACGGTGCACAGCCCCAGCAACGAGATAATAAACCCGGCTTCGACGGTTTCCACGCCGATGAACTGGCTGCAAATCAAAAACCCACCCAAGGCGATGCAGATCATGTGGCCGAAGTATCGAGGCCAGCCAAGCCGTTTGGCGGTCCTCATCAGCGCCATGCGAAACGCCGACCACATGCTGCCGAAGTAGAAGATCGCCAGGCCTGCCATACCCAGCACGCCGTAATCGGCGCCCGTTTGCAGGAACAGGTTGTGTACGCTCTTGTTGCGATCAAGTCCGTACAGGTGGCTGACAGTGTTGAAATTTCTCGGGCCGACGCCCAGCGGATTGTCCTTGATGCATTCCCACGCGGCGCCCCACGTCAGGAATCGGCTGGCTGCCGAAGTATCGCGTTCCTGTTGGTCGGCGAAGATTGACCAGAACCGGTCGCGCACCTCGGCGCCCGCAAAAATGAGTCCGAATACCAACGCTACGATACCAAGTGTAATGGTCAATCCTTTGCGCGGCAGATTCATCAACGCAATGAATAAGATTGCTGCAGCCACGATGCACAGACCCAACTGCCCGCCACGCGAGAAGCTGAACAGGATCACGTGGATCTGCATGAGCACGGCCGCGAAGCATAGGATCCTGACCCACAACTGTGGCGCGCGGAAGCCCATGAAAAACGCCAGCGGTACGCCCATCACCATGATCATGGCCACACCGTTGTTGTCGATGCCGCCGAAGCCGACCCAATACACGCGGTTCCAGCCTTGGAAGTAGTACTGGTAGTTGAAATCCCAACTCAGGTACCCCAGCACGACGACGATCAGCCAGGCAAACGCCTGGATTTGTTTCGCATTGCGGATCAGCGTGACGGTGATCATCGCCATCAACCCGATTTTTAGTTGCAGGGCGAGAAACTCCCAGGCACGCTCCGAAGAATATGCGGTCGTCTGCCAAGCGATCGTGCCGGCGATCAGATAAAGCACCAAACCGAGCATGGGAATCCGGACCGGCTTCAAGGCGGAAAACCGGCCAAAACCCACAAATGCCCAGCCCAGCAGCGTCGAGATGGCCACCCAGAAACTGAACCGCGGCGGAGAGGGATCACCCGCCCAGTTCCAATGCCACAAGCTGGTCGGGCGAATGACCGCCAGCGCGTAATAAACCATCAAGCCGAAGACCGGGTTGAGCCAACCCGCGGCCGCACCCGACACGCCGATGGCCCAGGCAAACAAAAGACCTAATTGCATACGATCGGTTTCCCACGATCCGCAGATCGTCGGCGGGCGCTAGCCAACAACCTCCGCGCCTCTTTGCCCGGTGCACACCTCAAAAGCATTGTTGCTCGGCAGATCGATTCGCAATCGGTCTCACCAACGATCTCAATAGTCTATCACCCAGTTTCGACCAGTTCGACTTCAGGCTGAAACTTCACCATAAGCCGCCATCAGCCGGGTCTGATAAACGGCGGGCGAGAATCGTTGCCTCGTCGCATCGTGGGCGGCGCGTCCGAGGACCGCCATTTGTGCCCGATCGTGCACCCGCTCGAGCGCCTCGGCCCATGCCCGGGGCGTCGGGTCGACCAAGTAGCCGCTTTGCCCGTGCTCGATCGTTTCGAGGAATCCACCTAGACGATTGGCAAAGGTCGGCACGGCGAACCGCGCCGCCTCGAGCGGGACCAGCCCCAAAGGCTCGATGCGCGATGGGCAGACCATCGCGGTGACCCGGCGAAACAGATCGGCGGGGTCAGCGAGAAACCCGAGAAAATCGACCCTGTCAGCCACGCCGCGCCGCTGTGCCAGGTCTCGCAACGTGGCTTCGTAGGCGCCGCCGGTTTGCACGTCCCGGCCGGCGACGAGCAGATGCGGGCGACGTGCAGCGGGCATGTGCGACAACGCCTCGACCACCATGTCCAGGCCCTTGGGTTCGACCAGTTGGCCGGCGAAACCAACGGTGGGTCGCCCGCCGTCATCGCTGGTTCTGTCGTCGTCGCCGTGCTCTTCCTGGGCCGGCCAGTCGACCGCGTCGTGCAGCACATCGACCGTCGCTCCGTGCAGGGGCGTCCCCGCGGTATCTCCGAGCCGGCCGCGCACCCATCGGCTTACACAGAGCACCCGCTCGGCACCGTGACGTGCGAACCAGCCCGCGTCCCGCGCGGCGATACCCCAGCGCACGTGGATGACCCGGCTGACACCGTGCTGATCCGCCACCACACTCATCGCCTGGCAGCTCGGCACATCGTTGGCGTGCATAACACTTGGCCGGAACCCTTCTATCACATGCTCAAGTTGTCGAAGTGATCGCCGCCAACCCAGCCAACTGCCGACGCTGCGCTTGGGCATCGCGATCATCGTCGTCGGCACATCCAATGCACGGGCCGCTTCAACCAACTCTGTTTCGCAACCGAGCACAAGCGCCGGCTCGATGCGACTACGATCTAGATGGCGGAGCATCGACAACAGCGATCGCTCAGCGCCGCTGACGAACGGGGCACGGGCCATGTAAAGCACCCGGCCGCTGAAACCGCGATGGACATATTCATCAATCATGGTGCGTCCGCTCGACCCAACAGGTGATCAATGGCGTCCTTGAACCGGTACATCCACACGGGCCGCGAAGCCTTGCGTGCGATCCTTTCAAATCGCTCATCACTGCAGTTCAATTCGGATGCCAGTGCGCATAGTTGTTGCGACGTTGATAGCTCCCTGCGCCAAAATGCCGCCTCGGCACGGCCGTGCAAGAACCGTGCAGCCCGGCGCTTCGCTTCGGCGTCGTCAATACCCAGTTCTTGCCCCCAACGGCGGACAAAATCCATCTGTACGCGACAATGGTAGCCATACGTGCGCTTCAGATTTGTCGGCGTCATGGCATTATTGCCGCCGTGCAACCGGTATTGCAGTTGCGGCGTTGGCAGGTAGACGAATCGGCTCAGCCTCGCGATGCGGAGTACGAAATCGTAATCCTGGGCGCGCACCCATTGCGGATCGAAGTGCAGTTTGTGCGGCTCGGTCGCCGCGGCGCGCTGCGCAATATCCCGGCGGACCATCACCGTTGAAAAGATCACGAGCATTTCGTTTAGCAGTGTGTCAACGCACGATCCGTGGTTCGGGTTCTTAAGGCGTTGCGGCTTCGGGTTGGTCTTATGGCCATGCTCGTCGATGTACCAGAATGAGCTGTGGGCCAAGCCGGCTCCCGGATCATTGCGCATCGCATCAGTTTGGGTTGCAAGGCGTGTCGGCTCACAGATGTCGTCATCATCAAGAAACGCGATCAACGGCGCCGTGGTGTGCGCAATCGCGGTATTGCGCGCCACCGCCTGGCCCTGGTTCGGCTGATAGATGCAGCGCACGCGCATCGTCCCGGGAGAAGCATTGGGCTGATCGACGTACTTTCGGATCATCTCGGCGGTGTCATCGGTCGAACCATCATCGACAATGACGATCTCTGTGCGACCGTCGAATCGTTGATCGAGCACCGAATCGATCGCCTCGCGCAAGTAATCGCGACGATTGTGAGTCGGGATAACGACAGCGACATCAGGCTGGTCGCGGGCATCGGATTGAGCGTCGGCGTCGGCCATACGCGATTAGCGTCGAAACGCGTGATAAAGCTTGGAAAAGTTAAAAAGCGCGTTGAACTGCCCGGCGAACGCGAGCCCGGCGTCACGGCACACCGTGCCGGTCGTCCAGGACGCCAACCCGGCCAACATCTGCTCGACGGCAACACGATAGAGCCATCGGGGTGTTCTCCCGGCGGGACAAAGATCGTCGGCGTGCTCGCGGCGGAGCATGTCCACGCCAACGCGACCCTGCCACCACGCAAAAGCACGTGCGTGCCGGCGAGTCAGTCGGGACGCGGGCACCGGGTGGCGCAGCAGTGCGTCGGCGGCATACCAACCACTACCGCCTGCTTGCCGAATCGATCGGATCATCCAGCTATCCTCGCCGCCTCCCCGCCCGCAGCCCTGATGGCCGAGCGATACATCAAACATGCCCGCCTCGCGCACCGCATCGGTGCGAAGCGCCAGGTTGCAGGTGTAGAACTCGGGGTCCTCGTCGGACCGCCACGCACGGGGCGTATCGCCCAGATCGTAGCGTACAATCGAATCGCCGAGCATCGGGCAGCGCTGCATGTCGAACCACGCGGGCCGATCGATCTGCCACAATGGCTCGATCCGTCCGCCCCAGAAATCACACTCATCGTGCCGGCGCACCGATCCTATCATCGCACGCAGCCATTTTCGATCGAACAGCACGTCATCGTCGGCAAAAATGATCACCGGCGCTTCCGTGCTGCCCACCGCGTGGTTGCGCGCCCGCGCAATACCAACCTGTGATTCGCTCGTGTATCGAACGGGAAGCCTATCGACAAATTCGCGCGTAATCCGCTCGACGCGGGGGTCGCAGGCGTTATCCACGACCAGCAGGTCCCAATCCGCGTCGGGCTGATCGACCGCCGCCAGCGACGCCATCGTGTCGGGCAAGACGTCGACACGGCGGTAGGTGCAGATAGCGACGGTGAACTCGCTCATGATCCGCTCCCTGCGCCGCTGACCCGGCCCTTGAGGCGGACCATCCAATCAGGCCAGTGCGCCTTATCGCGCCAAGTGCCGAGCGATTCGCTTTGGTAACCCTGCTCGTCGGCAAAAGCAAGCAGTTGGCGAAATTCGGCAAGTCGCCGATTCCACCAGAAGCTCTCGAGCTTACTCGCCACATGCTCGGCCAGGGCGGCATTGATCCGGTCGTGGCCAATCCGCCCGGCAAGGTCCGTATGACTGTCGAAGAATCGTCGTATCACCGCGTGGTGATGGCGAATCTGTTCAAGCTTGTGGTGCCAGCTTGTCTGGCCACCGTGGATACGATAGTGGGTCAGGTGCTCGGCCACGAAGGCGAACACGCCCTCGGCGCTGAGCCTGAAATATACGTCAATATCCACGGCATGGCGGAGATCGGCGTCGTATCCTCCGATGCGGTTGAGCGTATCGCGACGCGCCATCACGGACGAATGCGAGATGCCCACCGGCTCAATCAGTTTGTCCGTACACCATCCGACACGCTCGCCGGCGCGCTTGAGAGAACTGGCGTCGACGTGACCATCGTGATCGTGCGTGATCTGGCCGGTGTGCACCAGCACGCACTCGACGCCACGCTCGACAGCCGCCTGCAACTGCAGTTCCAATTTCCGGGGATCCCACCAGTCATCGGCATCCACCTGCGCTATCCACGTCGAGGTCGACGCCTTGATGCCGGCGTTGCGTGCCGCGGATTCGCCCGCGTTATCTTGCTGGATCAACTCGATCGGCTGGTCGGCAAACCGCTTGCGAAAATCGAGCACACAATCAGCGCTCGCGTCGATCGAACCATCATCAACGACGATGATCTGTGCCGGGCGATGCGTCTGGGCGAGCACACTGTCGAGTGCTTCGGGCAGGTAAGGCATCCCGTTGTAACACGGGATCACCACGCTGACGGATTGTGACGCCGGTTCGGTCATGCTCAAGATTCCGTCGCGCTTCGTGACTGCCGTCGCCAGCCTTCCATGTAGCCACGCCACCGGCTGAACTCGCGTTTGACCATAAACCGGCAACGTGGATCGGCGATCAGGTTTGCCGCGGCCGCTGACGCAGCCAGACGCAGCCAAACCGACCAGGTCCAGCGGGGCGTACCGCCCAACCGGGCGCCACCCCCGCTGTCGCGATCGCGCATCCCGTCCGTGATGCCGTGGCGATACCAACGCTGGTGCGCCCATCTAACCGTGCACCTGTCGGCCGGCACCCAGTGCCATACAACGGCGTTGGGCAGATAGGTCGATCGGCATCCGTCTTCGCGCAGCCGATTCTGCATCTCCGTCTCCTGGCCCACCGGGTTTCGCTCCGTGCCGGCAAACTGTGCGCCGGGTCCGATATCGGGATTGAACCCGCCGACGCTCAGGATGCGGTTGACAAACGCGCCGTAATTGGGCCCAAGAAACCTATCGTAGCGCAGTGCCTCGTCGGGGTCATCCGGCTCCCAGCCACGCGCGGTGAAGGGTAGAAATTCATTTAACCAGGCGGGCGGCGGTTTGTCCTCGTAATCAACTCGCAACGGGCCACCATATATCGCGTCCTTGCCGCCTTGTTGCGCGGCGTCGGCGTACTCGGTCAGCAGATCCGGACAGACACGCACATCGTCGTCGAGGAACAGTGCAAAGCCACCGCCGAGCTTCTCGAGGCAGCTTTGCAACGCCCTGCTCTTACCCGGCTGCGCCTGGTGCTGGTAGCGGACGGGCAACCCACCCGGCGCCTCACGGCAGACGCCGCGTGTACCATCGTCCGAGCCGTTTTCAATCACGATAACTTGCTCGAACCCTTCGGGCCGGCGCGCCTCGGCCAGGCTGGCCAAGGCGCGTTGCAGCAACAGGCGTCGGCGGTGTGTCGCGATAACCACGTTTAGTCGAACCATGGTGCTTACACCGCCGGTTTCTTGAGTGTCACGGCGATGTGCTTGGTCGTCAGGTCTTCATACGTCAGGTCAAGTCCGGCAAATGCATGGCGATACCGCAGGATCAGGTCGAGGAACCGTTCATCGATGCCTGTCTCATAATGATCGATCTCACAGCCGGACTCACGCCATATCCGGCTGAATTGCTTCAGCCGCCATTGATTCATCGGTTGCAGTACGTCGCAGTCTTTGCCCAAGTCGCGGATGCCAATGGCCCTGAGCTTGTCGTCGATAAACGCGGGCGAAAAGAGAAACTGGGGATAGGGCATATGCAGCGAGCGGTAAGCGTGCAGCCCCCAGGCACCGGCGTACAACGGGCCAAACTCGGCGTAGAAGAATCCACCCGGCTTGAGCATGGCAACGGCGTGGCCGAGCACGACCGCCGGGTCCTCGAAATGCTCGAACGCATTATACGAACAGACCAGATCGAACGGCCCGTGATCGGCGGTGGCATCAAGTCGCTCGGCACTGGTGCCCACGAACGGAATTCCCTTGGAGCGCGGGTCACGCCAATCCTCGACATCGCTGAGTGTGACGTGGTGGCCATAAGCCTCGAGCACGACGCCCATCATGCCGTCGCCGCAACCGACGTCGAGAATCTTTCTCCCCGGCTCTTGAAAACCGACCCGCTCGATCAGCCGACCCGTGCGTTCAGCGCCGCGGGTGAAACTGGCAAATGCATCGTAGCCGTACTCCCCCTGGCCGCGATACCGCATCTGCAGTCGCTCGAACAGCATTTCGTCGTCATAGAACCGGTGCTCGCGGTTTCGCGCAAGCATGTTCGTGATGCGCCGTCGCCGCCACCTGCACATCCAATGCCGGCGGCAGGCCTGCTGTGAGTCGAGCATCTGCCGCGCGATGCGCCTGCACTGTTTGATCAACATGGACATGCCGCCCCTTTGCGAGGTCAGGCCCTGGGGATGAGGCTGCCCATGGCATTGCCCTCGTCGAGTCGAGGCCGGCGATAACCCGGCAGCCGACATCGCAGTCCCGCGGCCAACCGATGTTGCAGAGGTACCGAATGTCCATAGCGGCGCAGAAACGAAAAGCCCAGTGACGCCCAATGATAGTCCCGCCGCCAATAGCGATCGTAAGCTGCCTGCTCCAGTTGCTCAAGTGTCCAGGCGCGCAGGCGTGCTCGCGTCTGCGGATCGATGCGCAATCCAAGCGTGTCCAAAAGGCGCAGCCGCCCCAGCCCCGCGTAGATCGGCCAACGTTTGCGCTTGTTCGTCGATATCTGACCTGGATGACCACGGTACCGTGCCAGAATCTGCGGAATAAACAGGGCGTGGCAGGAGAACAGCACTTCCATCCACAAAGCGTAATCCTGCGTTGTCGGCATGTCCTCATAAAACCCGTGTGCGGGCAGGGCGCAGCGGCGTATCATCGTAGACGAGGTCGCTATCGAGTTGATACGAAAGATTCTTTCGGCACACCAACCATCGGCCAACTCATCGGGGCCCGGTGTCCACGGCTCGTATCGACCCCGCTCGTCGAACGGCTCGACTAGGCTGTGGCACAAGCCGACCTCCGGATGTTGCCGCATCGCCTCGACCTGGCGGGTCAGTTTGCCGGCCAGCCACAGATCATCCGCGTCGAGAAACGCGACAAACTCACCGTTGGCGTTGTGCAAAGCGGCATTTCGTGCTGCGCCCGGACCAGCGTGTGTCAGGCGTAATACGCGCACGCGATCGACATATGGACCGAGCACTTTTGACGTGCTGTCGGTGCTGCCATCATCGGCGACGATGATCTCTTTGGGCTCGTAATCCTGCGCCAGCACCGACTCGATCGCTTGCACGACGTAAGCGCCGTAGTTGTACGTTGGGATCACCACGCTCACCAGCGGGCGTGCGCCATCGCGATCGGCTTGTGATAGTTCAGATCTCATCGGTGTTCAGGCATAACTCATGGCGAAGCTTATCCGTCGTGCGGGCCGCGCAGGTAGCCGAGGTATTGCGCCGTTTCGGCCATCGCCTGATAATATGCCCGGCTCGGCCATGGGCGCCATCGCATCGCCGCTCGGCCGACCCGTCGCGCCAGCTCTCGCCACGCCCACCATGGCACTCCGAACCGGCCTCGCGCCGGTGCACCCCGGTGCACGACCCACTCGCGCCCGACGGCCATCTGCCGCGACCAGAACCAGCGCATCCGCAGCCGGCGTGGGTCTACGTAGTGACGCACCTTCGGGCCGGTGACCAGCCACGCCTCGCCCTGCTGCACCATCCGCTCGATCAAATCCACCTCCTCGCCTGATACCCTGCCCTCGCCCAGCGGCCCCAACCTGGTGTTGAACCCGCCGTCGGGCACGGCGTCGAGCCGAAGCGCCATGTTCACCCCGAACGCCGTGACGTGCGGCGGTTTCATCGGCGCGTCCCGGTCAAGTGGCAACAGTGCAAACGTGCCGGGATATTCACGGATCAGAAAAGCCTGACGGCACCGCAACGACCTGGGTACCCAGGCACTCACCGGGCCGCCCAGACACACCGCTGACGGATACCGGCCGATCGCCGACACGTATTCTGTCAACCAGTCAGCGTCAACCTGCACATCGTCATCAGTCAGCACCAGCCACGGGGAGGTTGCTTCACCCAACAGGCGATTCAACGCATGGCTCTTGCCCTGCCGGGTCTCAAGCAGATATCGGACCGGCAACCGGTCGGCAAACGAATCTACCACCGTGCGCGTCTGGTCGGTACTGTTGTTGTCACAGACCAGCAATTGCCACTCGGCGTCATCAGGCACGCGCAGCGAGCAGAGCGATTCAAGCGTCCGCCGCAGCAACTCGCAGCGGTTCCACGTGGCGATACCAACGCTCAGCCGCATCGTGTTATTGTATCGGGTCAGCGGTCAGGGCGTGTTAACGAACCCCGGTGCCACGACGATTACAATATCGCAATGGTAGACGTCAGTGTCATCATACCGTCCCATAACATGCGTGATCTGGTCGGCATTTGCATCGACTCCGTGCTGGCGCAGACCGCCGTGCCCAGCGAGGTCATCGTTGTCGACGACTCGATCGACGACAGCGCTGCGGTGATCGAGCCGTACGTGCAGCGGACGAACGGCCAGGTAAAACTGCTGCGTGTCGAGCCGTGCAACGTGTCGGAAGCTCGTAACATCGGGATCGAGCGGGCAACCAAACCGCTGATCGCGTTCCTCGATGCAGACGATATCTGGCTGGCGGACAAGACCTGCCGCCAGATCGCGTTGCTGGCCGAGGACCAACAGGCAGCGGGGGCCTTCTGTGGGCTGTTTACCTTTCGCCAAGGCCTCGACGACATGGAGCGTAAGCCATGGGACATGGTAAAGGATCGGCCAAGCATTACCGAGGTGCTGGCGACGCAGATGATCGTGTCGTCGGCGATGCTGATCCGCCGGGCAGCGCTGGGTGACATCCGTTTCGACGAAACCAGCGGGCATGGCGAGGACACGGTCTTCTCGGCCGACATCGCCCTGGCCGGGCCGTGGCGCTGCGACGTCGAGCCGATGCTCGCCCGCCGACTGCATGGCACACAGATCACCGCCAATCCGTGGCACATGGTCTGGAACACCAAGACCCGCGCCATGTGGTGCCGAGCCCACACACCACAAATCGGCAAGGACACCGCCGAGCATCTCGAACAACAACTCTGGAAGTCGCTGGTCGAGCATGTTGAACGTCGCTATTGGACGCGACAACTAGATGAACTGCGCTCAATTTGCCGCGAAACGGCCCGGTTGTGCCCCGCACAGTATGAACGCAGTTCACTCGCGGGCCGCCGCATCTATCCGCGTTGGGTGTATCGGTTGCGCGACGGGATCACCCCATGGGCTGGAACATGGCACAATCATATAAATCACTTTGATAAATAATCTTACGAAAAAAAATGGCCGTTTCTATTATTCCGGATCAAGGGGTTGCCCCCATCATTTCATAAGAAAAAGTTATAATTAAACTGTTGACATTAGTTATTTTAATGATATGATGGCTGCTCATGCAGAATCTGAAGCTTTTTTGCGATGTGGCGCGGCACCGCAGTTTCAGCCGGGCGGGCACTGAACACGGCATAACCCAATCGGCAGTAAGCCAGCGAATCAACCAGTTGGAGAAGCGGCTGGGCGTGATGCTGTTGGACCGGTCCGTGCGCCCCCTGCGCCTGACCGCCGCCGGTGAGGTATACGTGCGTGGCTGCACGGAGTTAATCGATGCCAACAATCGGCTCGAGCGGAAGGTTTCCCAACTGCGCCAGCTCGACGGTCAGGTTCGTGTGGATGCGATCT
>Ga0310121_10005341_pt1 | contig 11081 bp, 8 predicted proteins | sample CB27_Tmax_986_MG_FD_203504 | JGI IMG/M metagenome (GOLD analysis project Ga0310121, IMG submission 203504) | Marine microbial communities from Western Arctic Ocean, Canada - CB27_Tmax_986 | ecosystem: Environmental > Aquatic > Marine > Oceanic | place: Canada: Western Arctic Ocean | collected...
AGATCTCACGCAGTTCTGAAATGAACAGGTCGATCTCAGATTTTTCGATTACATAGGGTGGCAGGAGTCGAATTGTCTTCTCCCGGATGCAGTTGGCGATAACTTTTCTTTCAAGCAGCTTCTCGTAAACCGTTTTTGCGCCCTCGATGTCAATCCCGATCATCAACCCACGCCCACGAATCTCAAGGATCTTCTTGGGAAAATCGGCTTTAAGCACCTTTAATTCGCCGAAAAGATGGTTAGACAGCATTTCCACCCGCGAGATGAAATTTTCGTCGAGCAGTGTGGAGAGTGTTGCGTGTGCAGCGGCGCACGCAACCGGATTGCCACCGAATGTGCTCCCGTGGCTGCCCGGTGAGAGGTGTTCCATGATTTCTGATTTGGCCAGGACAGCTCCAATAGGAAGACCGTTGGCGAGGCCTTTCGCCAGGGTCACTATGTCCGGCTCGATACCGGAGTGCTCGTACGCAAACAGACGTCCAGTCCGTCCCATCCCGCATTGGATTTCGTCCACGATCAGAAGCGCTCCATGCTCGGTGCAAAGATCCCTCAAAAGGCGCAGGTACTCTTCAGCAACCGGGACAACGCCGGCTTCTCCCTGGATCGGTTCGACGATTACTGCGCAGGTCCGTTCGGTCACTGCTTCAGTGACTGCTTGGACGTCATTCATCGGAATATAAGTGAAACCCGGAAGCAGCGGTTTGAACCCTTCGTGCAACTTGGGTTGCCCCGTGGCTGACAGCGTTGCAATGGTGCGGCCATGGAAGGAATCCTGAAGGCTGATGACCTCATAACGATCCGCTTCCCCTTTGTCCTGGGCGACCTTTTTGGCCAGTTTCAAAGCAGCCTCATTCGCCTCGCCGCCGCTGTTGCAGAAAAACACCTTCTCGGCGAAGGAATTTTCGACGAGCAATTTGGCTAGTTGAGTTTGAGGTTCGGTGATGAAAAAGTTGGAGGTGTGGAGGAGAGTCCCGGCCTGATGTTTGATGGCTTCAGTTACTCTCGGATGGCAGTGGCCGAGGCAGCAGACCGCGATACCTCCCAGGAAGTCGAGATACTTTTCTCCCTCAGGCGTGTATAGCCATGGTCCCTCTCCGCCTTCGAACACAAGGTTCCGTGAACCGTAATTCGGCGCCAAGAATTCCTCAGCTCTTTGGCTTAGATCTTCGGTCTTGCTGGCAAGCATCTCAGTAGCTGGCATTCGGGTCCCTCCCAGGTGAGTGAATCGAAAAGCTTACTTCAGGCATCTCAACGGTTCAACAGAGCAAGCTGTGAATAATTGTGGATAAGTTACTAGGGGATGAGCAATTAGGGCCTTAGAGTCAACCAGATACGTGCTGATTAGTGAGAAACAGTCATAACCGGCATCTCCGAAGTCTTTATAACCAACGTCTTACGTGCGATTTGTAATCAAGGTAATCATCCCCAAAGACCTCCTCCAGCATTTTTTCCTCGGCCGGGATAAAATTTCGTTGGATGAGCCAGATGAACACCGGGATGACCAGGAAAGGAGATAAGCTGCCCAACAATAGACCGACGCCACCGAGGATGATCACCATTCCCAGGTACATTGGGTTGCGCGTGTATTTATACAATCCGACCGATACCAGATGTGTTGATCGTTCGAACGGTTTGATAGGAGTTTGGATCTTGGCGAAGTGACCCGACGCCCAAATGTTGATGGCGGCGCCGAGGGCGATCGGGAGAAGTCCGATCCAGTTGTAGGGTGAGGGTATTAACTTTCTGAATGGTAGGAGGAACGAAAGGCCCACCATCAGGAAGAGGGCGGCAAGAAAGTAGATGGGCGGGAGGATTCGTTTTCGCGAGGTCATGTATGAAGGATTAGATCGTTCACGATCCACTTCCCGAGCTGCGGAGCCAATCGGACAAACAAGGGTTGATACCTATATTAAACAGTCGCTGGTTCATCCACGGAAATGAGCTCGTACAGCGCTTCAGGGGCGAAATCCGCGCCGTTCGGCCAAACGACCGTGCCGCAAACGGGGTCCAATTCGACTCGCGCAAAATATTCGGGATCGCGAAGGGGCTCAAAGATTGGACCACTGATAACCGGCCCCAAGTTCACTGTTTTTCGTGTCCCATCATTAAACGCCAGGGTTAGCGAATTTGGTCCAACGACCTTGGCCTCGGTGATGTGCAAAATCTTTCTGTTTCCTCAACTTACTCAAGTTCGAATCGTTGTTCAATAATGGAACCGAAGTTGGATGATGTAAACGAACTCCTTATCAGCCTTATAGAGGAGGCGGTGTTCGTCGTCTATCCGGCGGGACCAACATCCTGATAACTCATGCTTCAATGGTTCGGGTTTACCAATTCCGGAATGGGGATTTCGGCAGATATCCTTAACCAGAGCGTTAATGCCATATCTCCTAATTGGCAGTCTGCTTCCCCTTCGGGAAATTGACGCGGTTGCGGGGGTAAGCACTACGACCACGGTTTTCCCCCAGTGGGATCTTCAGAAATAGGTTCAACCGGCACTGATTCCAGCGCTTCAAGGCGGTCGTGCTCGGCGAGGACTACCCGCAGGCTCAGCCGAACCTCACGGAATACGAAGATCATGCCCAAGAGCATCGCCAGCAGTCCTCCCACGAACGCTACCACCGCCCCAGTCCGCCCGACATTAACCCAAAAGAACTCGACACCGATGAAAAGCGAGCTGACAATCATGAGGATGACCGCCCCTACCAGGCACAGCAACCCGTAACGAACGAGTCCGATGAGACCGAGAACTTCGTGCGATTCACTTTCCAGCTCATTGCAGCGGTCTAGCTGGAACTGGTAGGCCTGTCCTCGCAGTGTTCTCAAGCGCTCCAACCCTAAGAGGCGTTCCTTGTGCATCTCCCTAACCCGGCCTATCAAAGCTGTGTACCGACCGAACTGTGCCATGCACAGCACACCGCAGGCAGAGATAATGACCACTGGTGGTACAAGTTGTTGGATGGGGCTTTCCATGGCGGTCGATCTATGCCAACGGCCTTCCGGCCTATGGCACCGGGTTGTTCTCAAACATTCGGGTTGTAGTAGAACTTAATGTGCTTGGCCTTGCCGTTTTCCCAACGGGTGACCTGCACTTGGTCAGGATTGAACTTGCTGCCATCCTTCATATCGATCGATAGTTTGTACTCCGCAAAAGTCACACCGTTGCCCTGGTCGTCGTCCTCACCCGCGCCGAAGGACTTGATCTCGATACCGTGATACGCGGCGACCTGGTCCAGCGTCTTCCTCTCGTTCTCAATGATCGTGGCTTTACCCTCAATCTTTGCACCGGTGGGCTCTTCGTTGACCACGTCGTCGGCGTAAAATTCCTCCATGCCTTCGACAAACTTTCCGTCCTTTAATCCTTCAATCATTCGCCTCGTCGTTGCTATCAGGGATTCAGACATTCATAACTCCTTTCATATTGCCATTGGATCGCCATCCATGTGCTTCTCACAACATAAACCGATTATTCCAACCGGATCATTTTCACTTCTGATCTTCATAAAATTGCACGTGTACTATCTTGCCCACCAGAGACTGGGCGATGGTAACCTGTTGAATGCGGATCTTGTCCGACATTACAACGACCCAGTCCATTCAAGGGTTGGTTACGGTGTGAACCACACCGGCGAACCCGATGCCAGTCAGCGCTGCAATATTTTGGTCAAACGTTGTCAGATCATCGATGTTGAATTTCGAGAGACGATCGTGGCCGCACGCGCGGGCCATCACGCACATAAGTTCGACCGTCGCCTCAAAAAAGTTTTTTAACCGTTCGGCTGATTTGTCCACAATCAGGCGATCGCGAAGGTGTGGACTTTGCGTAGCTATCCCGACTGGACAGTTATTGGTATTGCAGGCACGCATGCCGAGGCAGCCAATTGCCTGAATCGCGCTATTCGCAACGGCGACTCCGTGCGGCGCCCAGTGCCATGGCTTTGATGAAGTCCGCGTCAGTGCGCAATCCACCGGTGGCAATCAGCGAGATGTCTCTGGCCCCGACATTATCTAGGTGACGCCGGGCTCGGGGAATAGCGGCCATGGTGGGGAGGGAGATATTGTTCTTAAAGATATTCGGCGCGGCACCGGTACCTCCGCCGCGACCGTCTAGGATGATGTAGTCGGCCGAGGCCTCCAACGCAAAGTCGATGTCGGCCTCAACGTGCTGAGCTGAGAGCTTAAATCCAATTGGAATACCGCCAGAAACCTCGCGCACTTCGTCGGCGACACTCCGGAAGTCGTTGGGTGTGTTCAAGTCGGCGAATGTGGCCGGGCTAATCGCCGGCTCGCCTTCAGGTAGGCCCCGGACCTCAGCGATGCGCCCGATGACTTTGGCAGCCGGAAGGTGCCCACCGGTTCCAGTCTTAGCGCCCTGACCTCCCTTGAAATGAAATGCTTGGCACCTGCTTGCCTTGTCCAGCGACCAGCCGAACTGGGCCGACGCCAGCTCATAGAAATACCGATTGTTCTCCGCCTGTTCATCCGGCAGCATCCCACCCTCGCCCGAGCAAATTCCTGTGCCCGCCATTTCCGCACCCTTCGATAAGGCGACTTTCGCCTCTTCACTCAGTGCACCGAAGCTCATGTCGCTGACGAACAGCGGAATGTTCAGTTCCAGCGGTCGCTTGGCACGTGGACCGATGACTAATTCTGTGCCGACCGGCACGTTGTCCAGCAACGGCTTGCTTGCGAGCTGCGCAGTGAGAATCTGAATTTGATCCCATCGGGGCAGCTCAGCCCGCGGTACACCCATCGCGCTGCTCGGACCGTGGTGACCTACTTTGTTTAGGCCTTCCCGTGCAAGCTGCTGGATATACCCGTTATCCGGTTCCTCTTCTGTACCGTGGGGGTCCTGGTAAAGTCCAAGGTACTCTTCACGATTAAATGGCTGTGGATTTTCGCGAGCCCAGACATCAACATCTGTCTTGTCGACGTACACGGCATCGTCGTCTTTGTCCACCCACGCGTTGAACTTGTGAAGGGCTTCAGAGTTATTGTATTCGCTGACGCCAGTGTCGTATCGGTAATCCCAGCCGTGGACGCCACAAATCAGGTTGTGGCCGGTGATGTTGCCGTCGGCCATCAGGGCACCGCGGTGGAGGCAACGGCCATAGAGAACCGAAACTTTGTCGCCGTAACGGACGACGACGAGGTCGACCTCGCCGACAAGGGCGTATGTCGGCTCCAGCGGTCCTTGAGTGCAGACCATGTGGCGACATTCACACGTTGCTTTTCGTCAATGACCGAAAACCCCATAACCCTGTCCTCTCTGTTGACGGCGTGAAGCGGAAGCCGCTCCTAGTGTTGAAACAGTAGCGCCGCACATTATTACCGATACCCCCCTGGACGGGTCTTTTCTATGCAATCGAGTGTCAAAATGTTGACGCATCGCCCGGTTGTGCCAAGCTAATTCCGCTAGGACGGTAGTAGAAAGAGCCCCGTTACTCCGACTCCTTGACCTTCTTGGCCGAGATTTCCCATATGGAACCTTACTGCTCCATGTTTTTGAGTCTGAGTGGCCATTCTCTCGTCGATAGACCGCAGGTTACACTGCTTCCCGTTTTGCAATCAGTTCACGAACAACCGGTACGAGTTCGGAAGGTACTTCCATTGTTGTAAGTTTCTTTCCCTCGTAAGCTACCTCATCCTCGGCGACTGCTTCCTCGTCTGTTTGCTTGTCGTAGTGGTCGATGACTCGCCGTACACGATCTTCGTCCCAGTTAAGCGGATATTGGTTCTCAGTTGGCTTCATTATTTCAATAAGTCGGCCACCAGTTCCGGAAAATTCCGTATAACAGCAAGTTTCGAGTCCCCGGATATCGCCACAACCGCCGCGGGTGTTTCTGTCTTAACAGTTACCGGCCAGGGATCACCGCGGAGGAAAGCCGCCGGTTCAATCAGCCCCTTGGGACAATCCCATGCAGCCAATTGTTTTATCACGCCATCTTTTTCACTCACTAACTTGCCTTGGACCAGCTGGAAAAGTTTTTCCGGCTGCGACCCCTGGTTAAACAGCACCGCATCTTTTTCAAGGAAGAGTTGTTCTGTTTCCATCTTCAGGAGATTCTGGTATTCGTTAATCATCTGGTTGGCTTCCGACAGGCGCTGGGTGAACTGCTTACAAAGCGAGCGTGTGAGGGCGGGGAACTCCTCAATGATGGAGTCCAAATGCTCGGGGTTCAGCGCCAGTGAGTCGGTTCGCCCGCTGCTGCGGATCGAGGCGGCCCGGAACCCGCCGCCCAAATAGGCCATTTCGCCGACGAAGATCGGTGTGTAAGGATCAGAAACAGCACGCCCGAGGATGCGCGGCCTGCCTCCCTCGGAAAGGCTCCCTTCCTGCTCTACGACGAAAGCCCCTTCGATCACCAGGAACATGTTCATGGAAGAATCGCCCTCGCGGATCAGGTATTCCTCTTCTACGAAGCGAAGGGCTTGGATGTCAGGGCAACGTTTTAGGAGGTCAATAACTTCCGAGTGTTCCGGGAGGTTGATGTCTGACAAGGCGATCGAATTGGGCATCGTTGGGTAGCTAAGATAGTTCGAGGCGGACAGGAATGTCCACCCACCGTTTAATGTGTCAATAGTTGCCACCGGCCGGTCTTCTCCAGGTGGCGCTGGCTGAAAAGAATGGCTCCTTTTGAGGGCGACTGGAGGGCGATCATCAGGGCTGTATTCAGATCTGTTTCCGGAATGGGATCGGGCTCATCAAAGCATTGGATAATTGGGAGGATCGGGCAGGGCACCTCCGCATCCATCTCCACAATCCTGTCGCGGACCCAGGAAGCAGGCTGGCGAAGTTCATGGAAGTATAGCATCGGGGAGAGCACATCCAGACGCTCGCCGAATCCCGAAATATCCTGGCCGGCAACTCGATAGATTGCGTTTCCATGGTCCTCCTTTCTCCAGGGCAGGACAAACGCTCCGACCAAGGTTTTTGGCGAGACTTGGTGAACAGCCGCGGCCAGTTCTTCGATGTATGCGAGGATGGTATCAGCTCGCCAGCGATACCAGGTTTCAGGGTGGTTACCGAGAATCCACTCCGCTTTATCGGCCGTTGATTTTCCCTCGAGCAAGAGGCCAGCTGCTGACTGGAACTGCCGGAGACAGTTTTCGCAGAAACAGGTGTCCGGCATGAAGGAAGGGGGCACCTCCTCCCAGTAAACGGGGTATCGAATGAAATCGAGCCACACCCCATCGGGGCGCTGTTCCCGAACCATCGAGACCATCGCTTCCAGTTTCTCATCGCGCAGCCATTGGACATTTGGGCAAACGGGTGAGTACCAATTGTGTTTCAGGATCTTTCGCCCGTTCCGAGCAACCGGCTGAGCTTCCGTATCGCGTTCCCAATGTTCTGATCCCACGAAAAATGGAAACTCCGCGAAATGGTGAATCCCGGCTACCTCCAGGGCCCGGCGCATTTCTTCCTCCAGCGTACGCGAAAAGACTGCGTTGAAGCCGAGTTCGGTGAGTTGCTCTGTGATCTGGTTCGGAGTCAATCCTTCAAAAGGTGGGGTCCCCGGTTGAAAACCGTAAAGCCCATGAACATCCTTAAGTGTTTGACCCATTCCGACTTGCGGCTGTGTTAACTTGGCTGTTGAAGGAATGGGTACTGCTGGAGCGAGTGGCCCTTCGCGCTCTTCATTCCGGAGCGCTCCAGCCACTGTGTTCGCGACATCCTCATCAGCCAGGTGAGAGGCATCGAATAAAACAAGTCCGGGGAGTTTCGCCAAGGCTCGAATTTTTTCCGCCTGGATGAGGGATTCTTCTCCGCTCAAGGTAACAGTGCAGGAGCCCCATATTTTCTCCCTCAAACCAGTGGGCAGCAGATCGAACCGTGCACTCGCATTATTTAGGTCGTTGAATGGGAGTATGACCGCATCCACGATCCCCTCCCGGATCCAGGAAGGCCAGTCCTGCATCATCACACGACGGGCGAGGTAAGGGTCCGGATAACCGACTACGGCCAGATTGCAGCTTGGGTGCTCTTTTGCCAGCAGTCTCCTCGCCGACTCGATAAAGTCGTTAACCTGCATCCTTCGCCAGTCGTCCCAAGCAATCTGCAGAGAGGCTAATCGTTCCGGCCCTAACGAATCAGCACTCTTTATGGGATCGCGCATGAAGGAGACGGGATCTGCGCCGAATTCATTTTCGAAGGAACTGCGCGCGGCTGGGTGGTAGCCGTAGGGTTGATCATTACGAAAGCCCTCCTGGGGGGGAGGGTCCGGAAGGGGGTATCTTACCTGGTCGAGGATGACCCAATCCGGCTTGTAAAACCCGACCGATTCCACGAGTAAGGCTAAAAGGAAATCCTTCACCCGTGGATCACCTGGGTCCAAAAAGACTCCATCCAGCGAAGCTCCTCCTCCTAAGAGTGTCGATGGCGCCAATGGCTTGCCGGAAGCGTGACTTGAAAGCCATTCCGGGTGGCGCGACGCCAAATGAGTTGGGTGGTCCAGATCTCCGCCATGGATCAGCGCCTGGATGTAGACAGCGACCTTGAGGTGTGCGGACCGGCATGAATCCAGGTCCCCGAGCATTCCTGGAGTAATGTGGCCCCTTGGGTGGAGTTTACTCGGGTAGTGTGTCTGCCCCTCAAAGAAACCGGGGGTTACGACTCCGTTAAACCCGGCATGGAGGATCTTTTCGGCCAATTCCGGCGCGGGAAGCTGGATATCGCCCGGATGGCCTGGCTTGAGCCAAATCAAAAAGGGCTGCCCGACCGGGTTTTGCCCCTCACCAGAAATCGGAAAAAGGCCCGGGAGGACCAAAAGTAACGTAATCAGGCTTATTTGGCGACCGTTCAACGAATTGGTCATTCTCGCTCGATTCGAGCCTGGACGGACTCCCGTGTAAAGGTAACTCGCACAGGGGGACTGAAATCCGATTCAAAAACGATCTACCCGATGATGCTATCCATCCGAAAATCTCAGAATCAATTGACAATTCGCACCTTCTTTTCCTAAACTTGTTGGGTGGAAGGGCCTTTTGGGGCTTTTTCGTAGGTACAGTAAACATTGCGAATTCGCGAGAGGAATACCATGAAAAACCATACTCCCTGGATCATTGTGGTGGCCATTACTGTAGGCGTCCTTGGCGGTCTTCACTTCTTTGTCTTTGCCCCGCTTAACCAGAGGTACACAGAAGTTCAGGCTGGTTTGGCGGAGGGGGTCGTCGCTCTGAAGAATCAAATCAATCAAGTGGGTTGGAAGGAGGCCGACCCGCCCGACCCGCGTGATCCGCAATTTACATGGACCGGGCTATTACGTGATGTCAATGAAAATTACGAGAGGAAACTTGTCGATTACGAACAACTTGTGGATAGCGTGGACGTTGAGCTCCCACGTACCGTGGATAACGTTGGACACCAGGAGATTGTTGATTTGCTAGCCAAGTTCCAGGACCTGGAAAGTGCAAACTCACAGAGGTTGAGGGTTCTCGAAAAATGGGGTTTGAATACGGCCAGTCGAACAGGCTATATGGGGACTCGTCCCCTGAATGTTACTCGGGGAGGTTACCGCTCCTGGTCAGGAGAAGACCGGATTGACGGAGCACAAGGATCGGTTCAGATAGCCATTAACGTATCCCCATGGAAGAGGGAGGATCCCTCTGACCTTGATCGGAATCAAAGGACTCCTCAAGTTCTTTTTCATGCGGGGACGGAGGCGCCCAAGAAGGCACATTTATCTGCGAGCGTACATCCCGGGTATAGTTCTGAAATCCGAATCGAAAAAATCGGGGGTAAGCTCTTTGCATCGGTCAGATCCGATGATGCCGGAGAAGCGCGCCAGGAAGTGGACATGTATGACTGGCTCCGACTGGATGACAAGAGTTCCCCGTGGAAGGTTCTCCGGCTTACATGGGGTCCGAACGCTGGAGATGTCGCCTTATACGTTGATGGAACCGATTCCCGAAGCCTCTTCAGCAGCCGCAACGCCAGGCGTCAACAGGGAGGCGCCGCAGGTATGTTTAATAATTTCAATCCATACGGTGGAGGTGGATTTGGCGCTCCACCTCGCGTTGCGGGACCCAGCCCCGGGAGGCGGATTAAGAAGAGGAACGTGAAAGGGGGACTTTCAATCGAGCAACCCCAGGGATTCATTGTCGGTTGCGATCTGGATCGATCTGCACCGGCTCAGATTATGTACGATGCAATCAGGATTTGGGATGAAGCTCCCACGGCGACGGAACCGAAGTCCACTCCCCTGTTCGCAGAGGATTTCGAAGATGTGTTCGCGACGGACGAAGATTCCGACCTTGCTCTGCATCAGCTCATACGGTACTGGGCGAATGCCCACGATCCTATTCTGGATGAAGAAGCAAAACATGACAATCTTGTAGCCTACTGGTCTCTTTGGGGTTTCTGGGGCGAATCAATCATGGTAGACAGGGATAGAAACCAATGGGTGGAAACATTGAGAAAGGTCGCGTTTCTCGAACGCGCCACTCGCGTTTTTTACGATACCCCGGTGGCGCATCCGCGTGACATGGATCTGCTGGCAGCCGACATTTCAATGGGCAGGGTGGGGCCGAAAAAGATGTTCCATCTCTCGATGTTTCTCGATCTGGGTATAGACGTTTCCGACAGATTGGTTCAGGCAGGGGTGGAACGGATCAAGGATATCAGGTTTCTTGCCTGGTCCAACACAGTCAGCGACGAACCCCTTAAGAAAGAATTTGACGAAACTTATGCCAAGCTCGAAGAGGAGGCCTGGTATGCACGAGCACTGACGATGGGATCAAACCCAATGGGGGGATTCAGCGGATTCGGCGGAATGGGCGGATTCGGCGGAATGGGTGGATTCGGCGGAATGGGTGGATTCGGCGGGTATCCGGGTGGGGGCATGCCGATGATGCCGATGATGCCGATGGGGCCGATGCCGGGCGCGAGTGGCGGCCGCCCTCAGGATTCCGAAGCGCTTAAAAAGCAAATGGACCTCCAAGAAAAGAACCGGGCGGATATGATCAAGCAGTATGAGGAACAGCAAAGGAAGTATGAGGAAGGGCAGGAAAACATGAAAAAGTTCGAGCGCTGGAAAGTATATAAGGAGCGGAAGGAAATCCCGCCGGATTTCTATGCCGAT
>Ga0310121_10005342_pt1 | contig 11079 bp, 7 predicted proteins | sample CB27_Tmax_986_MG_FD_203504 | JGI IMG/M metagenome (GOLD analysis project Ga0310121, IMG submission 203504) | Marine microbial communities from Western Arctic Ocean, Canada - CB27_Tmax_986 | ecosystem: Environmental > Aquatic > Marine > Oceanic | place: Canada: Western Arctic Ocean | collected...
GTCGGAGTCAAGGTCGAGAGCATAGGGGGGATTCGAGATGATGATGTCGAAGGATTCGTCCGGACCGATCACCGAATAGGCCGACATGTCGGATTGCGGTACGAGCCGGGTCTCGATGATCGATTCGACGCCCAGTCTGCGGGCGTTCTCCTCCGCGTTGGCCAAGGCGAGCCGGCTGATGTCGGTCGCGACGACTTTTTTGGCTCCCAATTTCGCGGCATAGAGGCTGATCATGCCCGAACCAGTACCGATCTCCAGCACCGTCTTGCCCGCGAATCGTTCTCGCTTCTCCTTCATGAAGGGCATGACCATTTGGTTCGCCTCCATCGGGAGGAAGACCCCTGGGTTTATGACCAACTCCGTGTCATCCAGAAACGGAGTTCGAAAATCTAGTGGAGCTCCCGTGTGAAGATCGGGGATCGGTCTGGCTGGCCGCCCAGTTTTCGCTGGCCGTGTTTCGTCGACCGCCGTCCTCTTCAGCGCCCCCTCCGACTTGGATTGGGACGAATCTCGTGAACACGAAATTAGCGTGACCGAGGCCAAGAGAAAGAAAGCGGCGAACAGTCGTTCGAATCGGAACATGATAGACCCGTTGTCGACAAGGACGCAGCGCGATCGATAGATAGACGTTTTGAACCGCGCCGTTACCCATCTGGATACTCGGGGCCGAGTATAAACTCGTCGAAACGGCCTGTCAAATCCCGGCCCAGGCGTCTACATAAGCTCGGATATTCTTCGTCCCCACAGTTTGGGAGGCTCAAATACAGGTTAGAATGGTCACAATGGCCGGCGCACTTTACTTGTTGCACCTTGTTTGCCTAGAGAATCATGCCTACCAAAAAGCAAGCACCATCAGAGGCCGAGCCGACTCGGCATGTTCCCGTTTGGAAAAAGATACTCTTTGCGACGCTCGTCGTCGGGGCGTTTTTTTCTGTCATCGAGCTGTTACTCTGGTCGGTCGGAGTGGAAACGCTCATCCAGCGCGAAGATCCATTCCGAGGCTTCTCCGGTCTACTGACGGTATTCCAGCGCGACGGCGAGGTTTACCGGACACGTCGCGCCACGGTTGGTAACACCTTCAACGATCAGTCTTTTCTGGCCGAGAAACCCGCCGGTGGCCTGCGCATTTTCTGCCTGGGCGGTTCCAGTTCATACGGCTTTCCGTGGGGCGCGGAGGTCGCCTTTACCAGCATCGTGGGCGAGCTGCTGGCCGTGAGCCACCCGGAGCTAAACGTCGAGGCGGTTAACGTCAGCGGTGTGTCGTACGCCATGCACCGGTTGAACATCGTCGCCGACGAATTGCTGCATTACGATCCCGACTTGTTCATTATCTATAGCGGGCACAACGAATTTGTCGAACCGGCGTTCTTCAATGCGCTCAAGCGCCGCAGCCGCTTGCGCACAGGGTTGGAATACGTGCTGGCTCAAACTCGTTTATATTCCTGCCTGTGGAGTGTCTTCGACCGGCGCGGTGAGAAGAAATCTTTCCCAATTGACGATCTCGATTCCAGAGTTCGGCGACAGGACCATACGCATGTCTACTCGCCTCAGGAAAAGGAAGAGATCGTGGCCGAGTATCGTTGGCGGCTCGAGCGCCTGGTGCGCCGCGCTCAACAGGCTGGCGTACGGGTCATACTGTCGACCGTCCCCTGCAATCAGCGAGGGTGGCGCCCCGAGGCGTCGGGCACCACAGCCGCGCTGAATGACGAGGATCGCACCGCTTGGTCTGAGGCGTTCGGCTCCGGCAAGCGCGAGCTTGATGGGGGAAATTTGGAGGCGGCCCGCGCGGACCTCGAGCGGGCGGCCGGCCTGGCGCCCGGTCACGCCGAGACCCAGTTTCTTGTGGGCAAGACCTACGACGCACTGGGCCGCTGGGACGACGCCCGCGGGGCCTACAAGCTTGCGTGTGACGCGGACGCCTCGCCCGTCCGCCGAATATCGGGAATCAACGATGCGATCCGAGCAGTCGCCAGTGAGCGCGAGGCGTTACTGGCGGACATTGAGGATCTATTTGAAAAGCACAGTGAACACGGGCTGGTGGGATTCCACCTGATCGAGGACTACGTACATCCGACGCGAGAGGGACACGAACTGATCGCCCAACACATTTGGGAAGCCCTCGAACGCTGCGGCTGGTTGGGCGATAGCGCCCTAGCCGACCGGGCCATATTCGACCGCCTTATCGCCGAGCGTCGGAGCCGGACACTGACCAAGAACGCTCCCTGGCTATACAACCAGGCCGTCGTCCTGCAGCGCCAAGGTGAGATCGAAGCGGCCATCGAGAAGTTCCGCGAGGCGCTGAGGATTTCGCCGAATTACTTGGAGGCCATGGTAAACCTTGGTGCCCTGCTTGTCAGGGTCGGCCGGCCGGCCCAAGCCGTGGGAGTGCTAGAGCGGCTGGTGGAAATCGATCCCGACAACGGCAGCGCTCGTCTCAACCTCGGCGCTGCACTTGAAGGACTTGGACGTTTCGAGCAAGCCGCTTCGCACTATCAGGAGGCGCTGCGGCTGATTCCGGACAGTGACCAGGCCCACAACAATCTGGGCAACGTGCTGCAGGGCCTGAAGCGATACGACGAGGCCGTCGCGCATTACCAGGAGGCGCTGCGGCTGAATCCGGACAATGTGCTGGCTCATATCAACCTGGGCAACGCACTGCGGGTGCTGGGACGATTCGAGGAGGGCGTCGCGCATTACCAGGAGGCGCTGCGACTTAAGCCAGACTCTGCCGAGGCTCACAACAACTTGGGCTTCGCGTTGTCTGGCGAGGGCCGTATCGAAGAGGCCGCGGCACACTATAAGGAAGCCCTGCGGCTGAATCCGGACTATATGAAGGCCCACAACAATTTGGCCAACGCCCTCAAGCAACAAGGGCGCTTCGATGAGGCGATTGCGCATTACCAGGAGGCAATGCGGATCAAGCCAGGCAATGCCCAGGCCCACTTCAACGTGGGCATGGTCCTGCAAGCTCTGAGACGCCCGGAGGAGGGACTTGCGCACTTCCAAGAGGCGTTGCGGATAAAGCCGGACCATGTCGAGGCCCACTTCAACCGCGGCCATACACTACAGAACCTAGGGCGCATGGAGGAGGCAGTGGCACACTACCAGGAGGTGTTGCGGATCAAGCCGGATTTCTCCGGAGTCCACTACAAACTGGGTACCGCCCTGCAAGCCTTGGGAAGCCTGGAGGAGGCACTTGCGCAATATCAGCTGGTCTTGCGGATCAAGCCGGACTACGCCGCGGCCCACAGTCGGTCGGGAACCACCCTGGAAGCGCTCGGTCGGTTCAAAGAGGCGCTGTCGCATCACGACGACGCGTTGCGGTATAGTCCCGAAAATGTTGCGGCGGTGAACAATCTTGCCTGGCTATTGGCGACGTGCCCTCTGGCTGACGTGCGTGATGGGAAGCGGGCTCTAGAACTCGCCGAGCGACTTGCCGAATGGAAAGGACCCGGACGCTTCACTTTCCTCGACACGTTGTCAGCAGCTCACGCGGAGCAAGGAGAGTTCGACCAGGCCATCCCTTGGCAACGGCTGGCGATCGATTTAGCGCCCAACGAGCAGAAGGAGGTTCTCGGCAGCCGGCTAAAACTGTATCAGCAAGGCAAGCCTTATAGGGAAGAGGCCAAGGGAACGCCAGATAAGTAATCGTGCCAATTCGCCTTGGGACGCGCGATAAACTGGGGAATGAAAATTCGCCGCCACGCCCGAACTCGGTCCCACCGTCCAATATGGCGGGGTTCCGTGCACCTGGGTGTGGCGGCGAAGCAACCTACGGTCGTTACACCAGCGAGAACCTAATTCGGTTAACGCCGCCTCCGCCATCGCAGGCTTAGGCCCAGCAGGCCGACCAGCGCCAGCACTGCGGTCGCAGGCTCCGGGACGATCGTCCGGATGTCGGAGATCGTTATACTGGCCGTTTCTCCTGCAGTGGCGTTGTGTGAAAATATTAGAAAGTTCATTTGGGCAACAGGATTGGGAAATCCGGGCGGGCCTCCGTCGCTATAGTCGCTAAACAGGTACTCGTAGCTGCCTGGACCCGTTATTGGCTTAGTAAGCCTGGCTTGGCCAAAGTGAAGATCACTCCTAATTGACATTGGATTACCTGGAGTGGCGGTGGTCGCCGAGACGTCGATCTTTATCCCGAACTCGGTTCCGCCATCCATTAAATCGGTCGAAAATCCGTTGTATTGCAAGGTGGAAAATTGACCGCTACTTACGCCGTCCACAGGCCCGACATAATCGAACGTTGCTCCGTCATCGCCGCCGGAGAGGGCAAGGCTTGCCGAATGTTCATCAGTAGGCCCACCACCAATATTAAGGGTAACAAATCGACTGTTGGCGATGTTGCCTGCTCCCGGCGAAGGATTAAAAAAGTTTGTATTACTAGTTACAGGTCCATTGCTGAACGCGTCACCTTCCTCGAAGTTGTCAATCAAGACCTCCGCGGCGAACGCGGCGGGTGCGACGAAAAGCATCCCCGCGACCAACCCAACTACCAGAGATGTTCTAATCCAGCCCGCCAATCGGAAACTTGTCATCTTTCTCATCAGAATTTCCCCCCTTTGAATTCGTTGTTACGAATGGCTGAATCCGATTTTGCAACACGCGAAAACCTCTCAAGCTTCGCCACCTGACAACAACTGAGTAGCATTCCCCTAACAACAAAAAAAAACGCCATGCCTCAATGCCGCTTTTGCGGCACAAAGGTATAGCGTTTAGGTATCCTTTCAGTGACGTTGCTCCGCCGGTTACCCAGCGAGATCCCTTAATTCATCCTTAAAGTTTCGTCATTAAACTCTCAGTAACCATCACAAATTAACACAAATGCCACGGTTATGCAAGGACCGGATGGCAAGATTCTGGAAAATAACTAGAAATAACGTAACCCATTATGAGGTAATGAGTTGCGCCAGCAGTGGGTCACTTCGCCTGGCGGCGTCGGTGCCAACCGACCGCTGCCAGCGCCCCAAGGGTCAACAACAGCATCAACGTGGAGGGTTCCGGAACACTGGTCTCACCACCACCACTTGTGTGCGGTATGCCGGAATCGGTTCCTGGTGACACAACACCGCCGTTATTGATGAGATCACCGCCGACGGTACCACTTCCGCCAATGACACCGCCCAGACCGATGATCGTGCCGCCACCGGAATTTAACGAGTTATTGATCAACAGCGTTCCACCACCTGTCTTGGCCAGGTCATGGCCGTTGAGGTTCAAAACATTGTTGAAACTAAGTGTACTGCCCGCCTCGACATCAATCGTGGTGTCATCGAGTAAGTTCACGACGGCTTGGAACTGATGATCCGCGGCAGCCGTGCCGCCACTGACAGTTAGCGAAGGGGCAGCACCGAAGGGATCGTTTGGGTCGTTCGGGTCGTCTGGGTCGACACCCAGGCTAACGTCAAACAAACCGCCGATCGCATACGAATTCGAGCTGTCGAACTCGATGCGATTTACCGTCACGTCACTCGTCAGAACAGCCGTCGTTGGGCCGGTCGTCATGTCGCCGAATACGGCAGTCTGGTTGGCGGTGTCGGGGGGGCCATCGACGGGTGTCCAACTCGATTCCGCGGACCAGTTCCCGAGAGTATCGGCGACCCACTCGAGTCTGGTTGGAGGGGGAGTTATAACGCCGGTTCCACTCGTTCGGATGTCGGAGATCGTTATACTGGCTGTTTCTCCTGCACTGGCGAAGTGTGAAAACACTAGAAAGTCAAGCGCAGCAACTGAACCGTTGAATGGGGCGGTATTGTTAAAGTCGCTAAAGGGGTAACTTATGGTACCTGGACCGGTAATTTGCTTAGTAAGCCTGGCTTGGCTAAATTGGACATCACTCCTTATTGACATCGGATTAGCTTCCGTGGCGGTGGTCGCCGTGACCTCGATCTCGATCGCATCCTCCGTACCGCCACCTGTTAAATCGACCGAAATTCCGTTGTAGTGTAAGATGGAAAACTGACTGTTAGTTACGCCGTTCGCAGGCCCGAGATAATCGAGTTTTACTCCGTCATCGCCGCCGGTGAGGATAAGTTCTGCCGCATGTTCATCAGCGGGCGTAGCCCCGCACCCACCGCCAACACAGAGGGTAACAAATCGAGTGTTGGCGATGCTGCCTGATCCCGGCGAGGGATTAAAATAGTTTGTGGAAGCGACATTTGTAGGTCCATTGCTGAACGCATCTTCTTCGAAGTCGTCAATCAAAACCTGCGCGGCGAACGCGGCGGGTGCCGCGACGAACACTACTGTGACCAGCCAGACCACCAGAGATGTCCTGGAAATTATTCTTCGTGTCATTGCGGTGTTCTCCCCAACGTTCGAGTACCGTGGCCAACATAAACGCAAACGTTCGCCGATCGTCTATCACTACTGAATATAGAATCACGTGACGGATCTAGCAACGATTGTGTGAGTATAACACACAATCGTGAGTGTCAAGGACTTATGAGCAAAAACGTCGGATTTCCTGGTTGGACATTCTCGCGATGCCTGCTACTCTGTTTGGTCATGAAGCCCCGAATCTCGCTGTTACTATTGTCGATCGGATTTACACTCGTTTGCCAGCCGACAAACGGACAAGCAGGATCACCACGCTTCGAGTTCACCCGGATGGTCGCCCATTGGGCAGACTACAGTGGTCCGGGGTATCTGTCGTTCATTGAGGATGCCCAGCCCGAGCTGGTGCAGTTGGGCTTTTACGGGGCGCACTTTTGGAGCCTTGTGCATACGCCGGCTTTCGACGGCTATCCTGCCCACTTTCCCGAGCGCGGTCTGCGCGAATGCGGACTGTGGTTTGAGGAGAAGAACCAGCAGCTGCACGAGCGCGGCGTCAAGGTCGTGGGGCATTTCAACGTCGAGTTTTTGGTCGGCGATCCTGAGGGCCCCGATGGCCCGCGCGGGTTCTTCAAGTTCTATCGCGAGCTATGGGATGAAAACGAAATGGGTCCGAGGCCGGTTGAAGATCCGCTGGACTTGCTCGAGCGCTCGATCGACGGCCACCCGATTTCACAGCCCGGCTATGGGATCGGAGGTATGCAGGAGTATTGGGCCTGCTTGCGCAATCCGCATTGGCAAGCCGTTTTAAAAGCATGGGTCAAGCGCGGCATCCAGCGGGGTCTGGATGGCTTCATCATCAATTACTTCTACCGTCACGATTGCCACTGCAAATACTGCCAGTCCGCATTTCGCGGCTATCTGCAAGAACGACACACGGTTGACGAGCTGAAAGCCAAGTTTGGCATTAACGACTTGGATTCACATCGATTCGAAGAACTGGTTTTCTGGCACGATCCGAACGAGTCGACTCCTTTACGGCGAGAGATCCTACGGTTTTCGCAAATCTCCAACAAGCGCGTTTTTGACGAAGTGTTTCATCGTTACGGCCGCTCGCTGAAGCCGGATTTAATCACCGCTCAATGGAACCACTTGGGCAACTTTTCCCAGATCAGCGGCGATGAGCGTTGTCTGTTGCCCGCGGAGCTGTGGGGCAAGGAGGAAACCTACCTTTGGTACAGTACGGGCGGCAGTGCGACTTTCACCGATCTGGAAAAGCGTTTTCTCGGCGAAGGGACGCTGCAAGCGCGCTACATTCGCGGTGCGTTCGAGGACAAGCCATTTACGCTCGGCAAATACGAGAGCACGCGCATCCGCACGGCGATTGCGGAACTGGCCGCCAATGGCGGCGCACCGATGGGCTTTTACACAAATTTCATCGACCCGCTGGCCCGCGAAGAGATTGTTCGGTATTACCAATTCATCAAACGACACGACGATGTGTATCGGGCGAATCGCCCGTATGCGGAGGTGGTGCTACTGTTTCCGCGCACCCGCGTCCACGCAGAAGGCGATGTTGAAGTCGTCGCGAGATTCCGCGAGATCGGCACCGAGCTGCTTGATACACACGTGTTGTTCGATGTGCTGCCCGACGACAGCGCCGCCGAGGACAAAATCACCAAGTACCAACACGTTTTCCGCCCGACCAATGCAAACCTTCCCAATCCTGGTGCTTTGCAGCACGTCAGCCAATTCACTGCACCCTATACCGTTCGAGTGTCCGCCAGTCGGCCTGCGCATCGTGACGACGAGCTGGCAATTCACTTCGTCAACTACAACCGCGAGGAGCCACCCAAGACCCCAGACGGCCGCCCCAGCCCAGGCGGCGGAATCCAGGACGAAAAGCCGATCCGTGCGCGCGGGGTTCGCGCTGATCTCGTGCTTCCCGCGGGCAATCGGGTCAGCGCCGTAGACGCCATCACACCCGAGCATCCCGAACCGGTCGTACTTGAATTCCAACAAGACGGCAATCGCGTACGGTTCTCGATGCCCGATTTCTTGGTGTATGCTGTGGCACAGATTCGACTGGAAGGCAATTTCTAGAGAGTTTTCTAATTGGTGTAGCCGTTATTTCGTCGTTTTGAACTACGCGGGTGTGCGAACGAACGCTACATGTCCTTGCGACTCGCACTAACTGCCGAAGACTTCGCGGCAGACTCTCAAAAAGTTGCCTCCCAGGATTTTCGCGATATCGGGCTCGGGATAGTTGCGGGCCAGTAATGCCTCCGTCACCCGCGCGATCTCGCCGATATGCGGAATTGCCCACTGGATGTTGGTGGTCCCCTGATCTCGCTGGAACTTTGCCCAAGCGCCGGTGGTCGGAAAGAAGTCAACGCCCAGCGCGACGGTGTCGATGCCAACAAGATTGGTCATAAAGTCGACCTGTTCCACCACTCGCTCCACATTGGGCTGCGGCCCCAAGTAGGTCGTATAGAAGTGGATTCCGACCACGCCCCGGTGTGCGGCCAGTGCTTTTAGTTTGCGATCCGTTAAATCGTTGATGGCATTGCGTGGAAGGGATGCCACGCCATGACACACAATCGGCGGTTTGAGCGTCAAAGCCATCACATCAAAGAAGGCCGGTGTAGGAATATGCGTTAAACTGATGATGATTCCCAGGCGATTACACTCTTTGACCACCTGGCGGCCGAAATAGGTCAAGTTTTGATCCTCTACGATCTGGTTGGGAACCGCCCAGCGCAACTGAAGTTCCCTGAGTCCTCGGTCGTAGAAGGTTTTCAATAAGTCAAGGTTTCCCTCGAGCAGCTTGCCACCTTCGACACCCAACATGATCGCGATTTTGCCTTCCTGTTTTGCCCGGAGGATATCGTCGGCCGAACCGGCGATGAGCATGTGTTGTCGATGATTGGCCAGCACCGTGTCCACGTCATCCAAGGCGGCCAAGGTTTTCTTTGACCATCCCTCTCGCTCTGGCGCACTGGCCGAGATGCCCGACTCGACATCAACGTCGATGCCCAGATTAAAAAGTTTTCCCGCCACGCCGCCTGCGACCATGCGGGGAAGGTCAGGTTCAATCGGATTGTGATCGTGGATCACGAATACGACGTGCTTTTTGTGCAGGGCCAATGCGCGGCGACGCAATTGTGGCACCGCATTGTCGCCCCTGGGTGGAGGGGCACCAAAGGCAGTGGGCGCGGCCAGTACGGCTCCACAGAGCGAGCCCCACTGATGAAGGAAATCCCGGCGATGGAATGAAAGGTTACCGACCATTAGTGTTGTGTCTAATTTGACTGTTTGAGTGCGATTTTGAGACCCCCGCGGCCTCGCCGCGCCGGGACTGGTTTAATTGCGCCGTAGGCGAACGGCGGCCGTTAGGCCCGCGGTGAAATTGCTCACTCGTATGCTGATGAGTGACGTTTTCACAACCGGCATGTACACGACCAGTTTTTCTCACGCACAGCGTTCCGGTTTTGGGACGCGTATCGGTGGTTCCACCGCGGGCCTAACGGCCCCCGTTCGCCTATCCGCTGGACCGTGGCAATTCGTTCCGCACAAACCGTTCGGCGTTGCCGGCAAGGATCCATTGTTTTTCTTCAGGGGACAGATCCGGGCACTCGTTGGCAATCATCGTCCAACGTCGGGAGCCTTTTAGGTAACTGTCGATACCGCTGGCCCAATAGGGCCAATCCGTGCCATACATGATTTTGCGGGCACCGATACCCTTGGCCAAGAACTGCACAAATTCGGCGGAAACATGGAATCCACCCACGGCTCCAATGTCGCAGGAAACGTTTTCGTGATCATTGATGAGAGTGAAGATCTCATCATAATCCGATTTCTGCCGTGCGGTACCGGCATGGGCCAGGGAAAAGGGGACGGTGGAAAACTCGCGGAAAATGGGGGCTATTAATTGTGAGTAGTCAGAAAATCCCTGTACCACATCGCGCCGTGGTGGCGCTTCCTTGCGCGGCGGCATGTGAGTGAGGTACCAGTAAGAGAGGTCTAAGATGACGGGCTTTTCGTATTTTCGGCACATCTCATAGACCGGGATAAAACCGGGATGGTCAGGCAAGAAACCGTGAAACACCGGCAACAGCTTGATCCCCGCTGCTCCTTCTTCAAAGTCGCGTTGGAGGTCATCGAGATACGTTTCGCGAAGGGGGTCATGTGATCGGGAAACCACCAGAACAATTCTGGATGTTTTTTTAAGGCGGTCTTTTGATACTGTGTGTTGTACACCAGCCGGACCGTTGCCGGATCGATGTCCCTTCCGATAAATTGTTCCTGGATATCCTGCGCGTTGTAAGTAATCAAAAATGCCTTATCGACGCCACCTTGACGCATCGCGGCCACAGCTCCCTCAATCGTGGCGTCCGGGCTTAGCAGCTTGGGAATGCCCCGCGTGCCGCCTAACCGCGAATTGAACAGGTGTAGATGGGTGTCGATCACCCGATATCGCTTGGTAGGTTGATCGGCCGGTTCCTCGTCAGCGCTATATGCAACGGCCGTTCGCCATCCCACACAAGCACCCACCGACGATAACAGAAAATCTCGTCGCCTAGTCGTGCCAAATGAGCTCATCATCCTTCATCCCTGTAAAGGTGCTCGAGAATTCGAAGGAACAGCCGTTGCTTCGTCCAGGTGTCGCCGGTAGTCTTCATTCTCGGTATAAATTTCATTCGACCAGTCCCCCGAATCCGCGCACCAAACGATCAATGATCATATCCCCGTTGTATTTACAACAACCGTCTTTGAACATGATTGGGAAAATAGCGAGAATAG
>Ga0310121_10005345_pt1 | contig 11076 bp, 12 predicted proteins | sample CB27_Tmax_986_MG_FD_203504 | JGI IMG/M metagenome (GOLD analysis project Ga0310121, IMG submission 203504) | Marine microbial communities from Western Arctic Ocean, Canada - CB27_Tmax_986 | ecosystem: Environmental > Aquatic > Marine > Oceanic | place: Canada: Western Arctic Ocean | collected...
TTCTGTGAGGGGCTGGGGTACAACTGAAGTATGGCCGAGATATTGTGGCACCACCGGGAAACCAGGTGGCAAACCGAGAACACAAACGTTGGCCTGCAGCGACGGGAGTCCCCAGTCTACTCGACAATAACTAAATCGGCGGCGAAAGCCGTTGAAAATCAGGTTTTAGTACCAGTCCAAAAGCTCAGGTTGGGCCGGCGCCGACACAAATCACCGAAATACAGCCGTGCAAGGTACGAAATCACACCGAATTCTCATCCCAGCGCAGACTAACAGGGCGGTGTAGCATGCGAAATGCGCATCGTCATCACGCCGCTTCACGATAGTAATACTGAAACAATCCGCCCAACCGTTCGCGGCACTGAATGCCAGCACACCGATGTCGCGTCGCGTGAGCTGCTCGAGTTGCTCAATCGGCGACATAGCGAACGTCATCCCGGCGATAGTGAACGACTGGGACGGTCACACAAAGTTGAAAGAACAGTACGACCGGCATGGTGTGACATTCGACCAGCCGGCGGCAGCGCTGATCCGCGACCTGAAGCAGCGTGGATTGTTGGAGGACACTTTGCTGGTGTTCTGCACCGAGTTCGGTCGCATGCCGACGCTGCAGCAGACGGCCAGCGGTCGCGACCACAATCCTCACGGCTTCACCTGCTGGCTTGCCGGTGCCGGTGTCAAGGCGCCCTTTAGCTACGGGGCGACCGATGAGTTTGGCTTCCGGGCCACCGAGAACATTGCCGAGGTTTACGACTTCAACGCGACCATCCTCCACCTGCTCGGTCTCGATCACGAGCAGCTCACCTACCGTCACAACGGATTTGACCGCCGTTTGACGGACGTCCACGGACACGTGATTGAGGATATACTGGCGTAGCCGTTTCTTGTCTTTGTAAGACAACGTGAAAGGCCCCCGCGCGCTTGCTCGTGGGTGAATCAGGTCCTCGGTCTCCAACGGCAACTGTAGTACACTGATTCGAAGGCCGAGATGAAGAAGCTAATTTGGTTCACACGGCTCTTTGGCGTTGCTAGGCGTCATGTAGCTGAGGACCTGAGCAAGCTCGCGGGGGTCGATGAAGTTCGAACGGGGTTGCCTTAGCTGCCGACCTCGTTCACCGCATGAGCAAGCTCAAGGGGGTCGCCCAAAAGACCGAAGCACTTAGCAATTTTCGTGCTGAACAGTATTGGGGGAGGCTCCCCTTTTTGGCAAAATGGGCAAGAGATCGCTAAGGCAGATTTCGTGCCGAACAGGTTTGAGATTTACCCGGCAAAGATCCACAAAGTCCTCAGTTAAATACTCTCATCGCCGAGGGTTGGAAAGGTTTAATCATGTCCCAGCGAATTCATCGACGGCAATTCTTAGGCAACAGCGTACTGGCGGGCACCACCCTGGCAGGTGTCCACCTCGGCACGGCGCGAGGCGAATCGAGATCCCCCAACGAAAAACTGGCCCATGCCGCGATCGGGGTCGGGGGGATGCAGGGGCTGTCCGACTTCAATGCCCTTACGAAGAGCCCCAATATTCAGGTCGTAGCGCTGTGCGACGTCGATAGGAACCACTTTCCGGAGGCATTGACGAAGTTCCCGGATGCTCGCCTCTATCAGGATTTCCGAGAGATGCTGGACCGGGAAGGTGACCGGATCGACTCGGTCAACATCACCGTGCCCGACCATTCACATGCGGCCATAGCAACCATGGCGTTGAAAAAGGGCAAACACGTCTACTGTCAGAAACCGCTGACGCGAACCGTTTCCGAAGCGCGGCAGCTGGGCTTGGCCGCGAAGCAGGCGGGCGTCGTCACGCGAATGGGCAATCAGATTCACTCCCACACCGCCTATCGCACGGGCGTGACCCTGATCCAGATGGGCGCGATCGGTCGGATCAAGGAAGTGCATTCGTGGATCGGAGCTTCCTCCAAGGGGTGGTGGGGGCCGAACGGTGCAGATCGCCCGACGCATACCGATCCTGTCCCGGCCCACCTCAATTGGGATGTCTGGCTGGGCCCCGCGCCGGAGCGTCCCTATGTCGAAAAAATCTACCACCCAATCAACTGGAGGGCCTGGCAAAGTTTCGGCAGCGCTACGCTGGGAGATTTTGGTTGCCACGTACTCGATCCCGTGTTCACCGCGCTGGGGCTGGCCGCACCGTTGCGTCTCAAGGCCCATTCGGGTCCCTTCAACGACGAGACATGGCCGGTATGGTGCATCGCAGAGTACGAGTTTCGCGGCACGCCCTACACCGCCGGCAAGGAATTGAAGGTGACCTGGTACGACGGCGGCAAGCGACCCCCTGAAGAGGTCGCCGAGCTGCCAGAGGGTGAATCGTTACCTGGTGGCGGAAGCGTTTTTGTGGGGACGGGGGGACAGATGGTTCTTGCCCATGTGGCACCTCCGAAACTTTACCCGGTCGAGAAATTCAAGGACTTTCCGATTTCCCCAAGTGAGGACGGAGACCATTACGTCGATTGGGTGGATGCTTGCCGCCGCGGCGACAATACGATCTCGGACGATTTCCTCTACGGAGGTTTGCTGACCGAGACGGTCCAACTGGGCAACATTGCCATCCGCTATCCGAATCAGACACTCCAGTGGGACTCTCCACAGTTGAAGATCACCAATGTTGCGGAGGCAAACCGGTGGCTCACCACGTCGCATCGCGAGGGCTTCGAGTTGAGCTGAGACGACCTGGTTTAATCCTGGCTATCAATTCTCCGCCAGCACACGCGGTGCAGGAACTCACTTTCGAGTGTTGGGCATTGTCCATGAATACTCCTACGAGCAAGCTCAATGGTACTAAGCTTGATTTCGGCCGCGTTGTTGACGATTCTTCAATCGCTTTCAGGCCGGCATTGTCAATTCCTACATAAATGGCACCACGTCAAGATAAGTCAAGCTTAGTGCCATTGAGCCAAGCTCGTGGGTGTTCTGGTCCAGCGTTCTATTTCGTCCCAGATTCGTTTGTTGGTGTCTCTGACGGCGCGCAACGGCGGCGACATCGTGGACCGGGAATGACACCGTTATTCGTTTCAACACCGTAGTCGCGCCCAGCGGATGTGGGTCAGGCTGGCGTAGGTGCACCACCAGCTTGCGTAGAGATCGCCGTCCCGCGTTGTCATGAGCGTCGGTGCACCGAACGCGATCGTATCGTGACTGCGCGGATACTTGTCGGCGCTATTAAGGCCAATGCGAGTCCAGCCGGTAGCATCCCATGTCTCCCCGCCATCTTCAGATAGCACTGCCATAAAACCCGGCTGTTCGCTCTTACGCCAGGTATAGATGGCACAGAGCCGACCATCCGGTAACTCCGCCGGCCAGTTGGTCTGCCCGGGAATCGTAGTCGGTTGCGGTGTGGACCATTGGCGGCCCGTCTCGTCAGCCGTCGCATAGTGTAGGGGCAGATGGACTGGTCCCTTGTCCGGGTTGGTTACGTCGGCAGACATGAACAACGTATACAGCCGACCGTCCGCAAGTCGAATGGTCTTACCGTGCCAATGGCGTTTGCCCTCGGATGCGCCTTCCGCCATCACAACCATATTGCCCCAGCTCTGACCCTTGTCGGATGAATAGAAGGCCAGCATGCGCGGCTGGTATGGCCCTGGATCGTCATAGGCGTGCCACTGGTCGAAAGTTGCGAGCCAGCGCCCATTTGCCAGCTCCACAATCGGAGCGGCCGGTGTAGCTACTAGTCCCGCAGGCAGTGGGATCGGCCGGGGCAGCGTCCAGGTGTGACCTTCGTCACGCGAGAAAAATAGCACCGGCTCGTTTTCGATCAACCCTCCACTAGGGCTGAACACAGTCTGTTCAGGCTGTGACCGGTCCGCTCGAAATGTGAATATCGCTATCGTGCCATCGCTCAACCGCGTGGGAAACCCGTCATGGTAGGAATAGGGACGATCATCACCTGAGTGGTCGTGTAAAAATCTCACGTAACGGCAGATCGGTCGGCCGTCCTGCCCGCTGGTCCAGCTCGCGGCGCGCTGCATACGTTAGCAATTGTTCCACCACCCGCGCGCCAATCGCGTCACGGTTCACGCTACGTCCTTCGAGTTTCCGAGCGAGAAAGTGATTTTCCGTAGGCGTATTGATGCTGGGATTGGAAGATGGCGACTTGGTCCAAGGCGATCTGGCCGTGCTGCGGACGCTGTATCGTCTGGGCGTGTGGCACGTCGGCCTCGTGCATGAAGGCCGCAACGCCATGGGCACCGCCACACAGGTCTGAGACGACCCCGAGATGCGCCTCTACGACAGTAATCGGGATCCCGCTGGCGGACTAACCGACGCCGGCAAGCGAGCCATCCGTGAGATGAACCGTTTGGGCCTGCTCGTCGACATTACCCACATGATTGAAGCCAGCTTCTGGGACGCGCTGGACGTCGCTCGGGCCCCGGTCATCGTCACGCACGGCAACGCCCGTTCTTTGCACGACACCGTACGGTACTTGACGGACCAGCAGATCCTCGCGGTGGCCGAGACAAAAGGGTAAAACGTTCAGGACTAAGTGAAAGTGCCATACGTCAGGAACGGTTGGCTTAAGGCAGAGACAACCAGCAGGGATGAGATCAACAAACTGCTGGCGATTGTCGATCGCGATCTCAAGGATGCGACTGAATCAATCTCTCCGGACTGGCAGTTTGGTATCGCGTACAATGCCGTATTAAAGCCTTGCACGATCCTGCTACGAGCCGAGGGATACCCTGGCATCGTTGAGTCAGCTAGATTAGCAGAAAGCCGCGGACGGCCCAAGAGAAGTAACTGAAGTCGAATGTGAAATTGAAAGTGATAGTGACGCATGAGACGACGCGATTTCGTTTTCCGATCAGGACTGGCCGCTGGCGGCCTGATGTCAGGGCTGCGGTGACAGCGCACTTGGGGCGGTCCCGGAATCTTCACCGGAGCGGCTGAAGATTCAGTGGCAACAAGACTCTCGTACCAAGCTCTACTCGGTGGTGGCCTGCGATGGGAAACCGCTTGTGGTCGAGGATTCTTCGGCGGTGCTTGCGGGCTTCTGCCGGCTTGCCTCTGAAACACCGCGGCAAGCGACCCGGTTCGACACGAAGTATCCCAGCGGAACGCACGGCCCGGTTCGCATCGAATTGCGACACAGTCTTGGCAACAGTGGTGCGGGAAACGGCGAGGACTTGCTCGAAGCGGTTCTGACTTTGGAAAACCAATCGGACAAGCCACAAATGGTTATGGTTGGCTTTGCGACTTCGGTCCAGCCGACTCCCAACTGGTCGAAACAAAACGTCCATGTGCCATTGGCTACACTGATCGGTCACCGTGGGATGGGCGAGCTCGGCGATCCGGCGCACAAGGAAGACAATTGGGCTCTGGGCACAAATGCGTTTGTTGCCCATTACTTGGAGCGGCAGGCCAGTGACCCGGCGGTGCTGGCACCCGCGGCATCTCTTTTGATACCGCTTGTGGATATCTATCATCCGGGTATCGAACACCGGGTGAGTCTGATGACGGGACCAGGCGAGGCGACTGGCGACCGATGCCGATCCCCATGGCCAGCGTAGCTGGACGGCCCAAGCTGTTTTTACTCTCGCTCCTAAACAGAAAATGGAAGACCGCTGCTTTCTGCTGATCCACGGTGGAGATACCACCGAGAGCTGGGATCTACATGCATCTTGTTGGACTGGATGATGGTTCGTCAGAGTTGTTCGCGAAACTCAGCGAGGCACGATTGGTAACGTCCGCTGGCGAGCCGATGGAGTTTCCCTGGCAGGGAATTGACGTCAAAGGCACGGCCTGGCAGGCATCGATGGCTGCGCCCCAGTGGCGCGCCCACTTGCTCGAGCAGGCCCGCTGGATCATGGAGATCCTGCAGCCTGATGCGGTTGTCATTGACGAGACGTTTGCCGGTCTGGGCTACGACGAGCATCCCCAGCGTCGCGGCCCACTGTCGGCACACTCCAGCCGAAGACACCGGCATACACCGCCTGCCGCCGGAGTTGCGAGCGAAGAAGCTTGCCGATATCGCCACGTTTTTCATCACGACACCCGCAGGAGGATGAAGTCCAGTGTGAACTGCCAGTTCCTAATTCAGCCTCCGGCTACGCAACCAATGTTCGGATTATGGTTGTTAACGCGGGAATATTTTTACAAATGAGTCAAGTTCAGGTTTCAGTGTTCAGGTTTCAGTAAGATCGTTCTCCCGAATCCTGAACACTGAAATCTGAACACCAATCAACACGATAATTGGTCTGATGCGCAGCCTCGCTATGAAACATTCAATTTCCAAAGCGCCAACGGGAAAGGTCCGGTCGGCAATGACAATGATAAGAAACATTTTGTGGAGGATCGTCCTTACGGTCGGCGTCGTACTAATTGCGTCATCGGTTGGTCTTGCGGAATGGCAGCCACATGAGGTTCGCCAACAGAATGGCAAGGACCCAGAAGTTCAGCTGCCTGCGCGGTTCCAGATTGTCACGGAGAGTTGGCACCGAGTAGTAGCCGTTCCCTATATGATCTATATGCCGGAAAAAGATCGGCTGCTGATGATGGTCGGTTGCGATTATCCGCATCGCGCATATATATTGACTAGCGACGATCGTGGAGCCAACTGGACCGAACCCCGTCCAGCGGGTGTTGACAAGGATGGCAAGCCCTCGGTTAGTCTGGCGACGAGTCTGGTTTATCTCGGCAATGGGAACGCGCTCTTCTACACAGACAATCTACAAATCTTCTACGACTTCTTCACAGACGAGCAACCCGTCAATAGCAATGGGCAACTCGTCGACACAGCTCAAAAGTCGCGCACGGGCGTGCGCTGGTTCAGCAGAGATTACGGCAAAACCTGGGGCGACCTCGTTCCGATCGGCCCAACTCCTGACGGACAGCCTTTCTACTTTTGGGATCCGCCGTTGGTCGACCGAGACCAGAAAACTGGCAAAGTCACCCGGATTGCGGAGTCAGGCTACGTCATGACCGAACAGCGATTTCATGGCTACATCCGCTTTAGTACCGACGAAGGACAAACCTGGAGCGAGACCATCAAGGTACCGCAATGGGATCGGGCCAGTGAGATTGGCCTGTGCCGCGCCGGCAACGGCGACCTGATTGCGGCCTGCAGAACAGACCGGCCGGAGGGTGAGACACTGGACCACTACGATGGGCTCGGGATCTCCATCTCCCAAAACGACGGACACACGTGGTCAACTGTCAACAAGATCTATGATTACGGTCGCCATCACCCATCACTCGTGTTGATGCCCGACGGGGACATCGTCATGACCTATGTCGTTCGCCTGGGATACATCGATAGCAAAGACGGTTTCCGGCAGTTCGGCGTAGAAGCTGTCGTCAGCCACGACCACGGCCACACTTGGGATCTTGACCATAAATACATTCTCCATGCCTGGGTAGGTAACCGTAAGGGTCCGAATGCCTGGTGGCCAAGCAACCAATCCACCGCATCACGTCTACTTCCGGACGGGTCGATCATCACCGCCTTTGGCACCGGCTATCGCATTGGGGAAGGGCAGGCCCCACGGGACGTCGGGCTCGTGCGCTGGCGGCTGAATACCGGAACTGTAAACACCGACACAACGATTCGTGACGCGGCATTCGACTCTGACCTGCGTAACATCTTTGATCCGTCGCTCTGAGGCCAATACGACCGTTATGAATATCTGTGACATTCAAACCATAGTTGTAAATTCCGAAATGCGGAACTCGGCAGTGAGCTAAAGCAGAGACCAATCGCCTTACCGAGTCGGCGATAATTGAATAATGGCCTCCATAATCTGCCTTTTTGCTTTGTCTGCAAGTAGAGGATTGTCCGCCTTTGCCAGGATCTCTTCAGCCCAAAAGTCGAGGAGTTTCTTCCCTTCTTGAGCGGCCTTCGAACCAGCTCCTTGCGGGTCATCGCCGATCGCTTGCTGCAGCAGGTAGAGATAGGTATCTTCGCAGCTCTCCGACCAGCTGTAAGTGAGCTGGCTTACGAACTTGGATTACTGTCCGAGCAATTCAAAGATCCGGGCATCGCCCAGCGTATTGGCCACGAACGCCACCCCCGAGAAATCATGATCTTGGCTGTGCTCACCGGGAACGGCAACGGTACAAGCTCCAGCAGCAACCGCTGCACGGCAACCAACCTGGCTGTCCTCCAGCACCAGCATTTCGTGGGACGAAATGCCGAATTGATCGGTCGCCTTCAGATAAATGTCGGGAGAAGGTTTGCCGTGGGTGACATCGTCAGATGTAACCCAGAAGGAAAATCGCCCGCCGAGCCGAGCGGTGTTCAGTTTCATCTCGACCAACGGTCGCGTGCTACTGGTGGCGATCGCCTTGGGGATCGACAAGGATTCAAGAAAATCCAGCAGCTCGAGCAACCCAGGCATGGGCTTCAGGCGTGTGGGGAGCATCGTCGTAAACATTTGCTTGGTCTCGTCCAGCAACTGGTGCGGCGTCGCGTCCAACTGGTGCCAGTCGATCATGACTTGCAACGCCTTGAGGTTAGGCAATCCCATCATTGCATTGACCAATTCCCGCGTGAGTTGCTTTCCATGGCGCTGGAGGATGGTTTGCCCAACTTCGACGTAGAGTTCTTCGGTATTAAAGATGAGACCGTCGAGATCGAAAGCGACGGCTCGAATCGAATGGGGCCAAGGAGTTGACATGGAGGAAAGGCCGATAGGTTTGTTGAACAACTCCTTATTCTAAGTCTTTAAACACTCGGTGGGCATACTGGGCATCCTCCTTGCTAAGCCGGTCCAACGAAATCACCGCAAATCGACCGTTTTCTTTGCGTAGTCGGAGCGTGTTGCCATTCAGCTGGATCGCCCGCGCCACCACGCGAAAGCGGCCACTAATGTCTGTCCAAGTGCGGTAACCGGATGGATCCCCAACAGTCTCACTGGCCATCGCGGAAGTCTCCGCTGACGGCTTACGCGCCGAGAGGTTTTCCAGGTGCGGCGATGGTGTAATACCCGCTCCAGAAACAGCAGGTTCGAGATCATTCTGATTCCGCTGCAGCGAAACGTCTTGGCGCCGTGAGACGTTCGCTTGTCTGGCATTGGCCTCCGCGACGGACGGTTGTGCTCGAGTTACTATCCGTGCGGCCGGGAAATCTTGATGTGTCATGCTGGAAGGAATCAGTCGTTTTGTTGCCACGCAGCAGAGCAACAGCGCTGCGCCTGCGGTAATGGCAGCGAACGAGTGACGGACCATCAAGGCCTGCTTTGATCGACCATTACCAACGTCTGACGAGTCGTCCGCAGTCCCACGTTTAAACCAACGCTGTTTTCGGCGCGGCTTGCCGTTGTCCAGCTGTTGGGATTTCACTAGGTCGGATAACAGTCTTGAGTCCCGAGCGTTAAGAAATTGGCAGCCGATCGCGTACCCCTCTGAGGACTCAACCTGCCATAGTGTTTTGCCTCGGATCTCGACCTTGCGCTGGTCATCCAATTCAATTTTCAGTTGAAGGCGCTCTCCAGGTTCGGATTTCGTTGCTGATATCAAACAGAAACCACCCCGTGAACGATTGACGATTTGAACATCGGTAGTGTCTTTGGCAAGTTCGCATTGGGCCGTCGCGCGCAGCGAGACTGGTTCCCTTTCGTGTTCTCGACGTTCGACGATGCCGGCTTCGGCGAGCTGACGCATCACGTCTTCCGGGATCGGAGGTTGAAACTTACAACCCAGCGACCACAGTTCACCAGCGGCTGGACTGACCCAGCAGACTTCGGCGGCAACAGCGATGGTCAAATCGAGACATCGAGCTTCGATTTTGACCGCCAAGATTTCCTTAGCACGGATGATTTCGCTGGTGTTAAACGTGGCACCTCCCTGCGAGATATTCACCAGTTCAACTGGCAAGGGTTCGGCCGGTGCGTCCTCTTTTCCAATTGATACGGAGAGATCGTCACTGTTCTTAACGTAGTAATGCGGAGGGCGTGTAAGAATCGTTTCTGTTAAGTCCGTCATGCGCCTAGCCTCATCGAGGAACGTCATGATTCACCTATCTATATAACTGTAGGTTATCCCGGCGGGCGAGGTACCGGCGGAGGCCGCACGACCGCTGCAACCGACACGATCCGCTGAAGATGAGAAGGCTAGTCGCAAGACCGGGAGGGCGAGGCTCCCGCCGCGCCGCGCACTGGCGTCGACTTTCCACGCGAGCAAAGCTCGGCTGGAGCCTTGCCTACTCAATTTCGAGTAGAAAACGGCGGACACGAAATCACATCTACCCAGAGAACTGCATGGAACCTATATTCATAGGACTAGGGGACGTGGCGGAATTGGCAGACGCGCTAGATTTAGGATCTAGTTCCGAGAGGAGTGCAGGTTCAAGTCCTGTCGTCCCCACTGCCTTGTTTTAAGGGGTTTTTTGATTTCCCCCTGGCCAGCTCGAAAGCTTACAACTTCAAATGTCCCTTAGTTTGTCCCTTGTTTGCTGTCAGTGCGTGGTCATGACGATGCACATAAAACTTGCGCTTTAGCGTATCACGCAGCGTGCTGTTTACCACCCCGGCGAAGCCGTTTTCGTACTCATGGCCTAGAATTCGCCACTGGCCACTGGCTGGGTTCTTCTCAGCTTCAATCCTCGCTTCGTTGCACCGATGGACTTGGACAGTGTTCTGAGTGACTCCCATGATTTCGGCCTGTTTGGTAAAAAAGCTACGCAGATACGGAAGTTCTGGTGTGCTGGCAGACTGTGATTCACAATTGTCTGAATTCTCAGGCGACGGACTGGACTCAGGAGTGTCGCTATCCGAGCCAGCATGAAGCCCGCCTGACTTTTCGGTCGTTGCAGGTAACTTTGTCGACATCGGACTCTACTCGACCGCCGAGTATTCGGGATTGGCCTTCCCCCTTCAAACTGATCCAGTCTTCATGAGAGAATCGCATCCGGGCGAAGCCCGGAAAGGATTCTTTGAAGATGAAGAAGACACGGCACACGACCGATCGAATTATTGAGAAGTTGCGTCAGGCAGATGTTACCTTGGGCAAGGGCCAGAAGGTCCCTGAGATCTGCAAGATTTTGGAGATCACCGACCAAACGTACTACCGCTGGCGTCAGAAGTACGGTGGAATGGCGCCGGAGATGGCCAAGCAGTTGAAATCTCT
>Ga0310121_10005346_pt1 | contig 11075 bp, 9 predicted proteins | sample CB27_Tmax_986_MG_FD_203504 | JGI IMG/M metagenome (GOLD analysis project Ga0310121, IMG submission 203504) | Marine microbial communities from Western Arctic Ocean, Canada - CB27_Tmax_986 | ecosystem: Environmental > Aquatic > Marine > Oceanic | place: Canada: Western Arctic Ocean | collected...
GCTGAACGGCGTGACCTGGCGGAGGAACAGCTCGCGCCGACGCCCCAGCTCGAGCCCCGCCAGAAGCGTCATCACCCCGTGCATCTTGTCCTCGAAGCCCTTGAGCAGTCTGCTGAACTCGACCCGGGCGTCCTCGGTGAGCGCGCGCGCGATCAGGAGCACTTTGTCCTCCATCGCGACCGTGCGCGGGGTGACGAGGTGGCGGCGATCGATCGCCTCCGGGGCCTCGACGAGGAGTGCCGCCTGGAAGACCTCCTCCCAGGTTGTCTCCAGCGGCGTATCGGCGGGCGCCGGGCGGGGTCGCACAGGCACGAATCCCTTCCCGAAGCGGCACGCGCGCTCAGCCTCGGATGCCTTGAGCCGCCCCACGATCTCGCGGATCTGCTCGTACTCGAGCAGCCGGCGCACCAGCTCGGCGCGCGGATCCTGATCCTCCTCGCCCTCGTGGCGCGGCAGCAGCATCTGCGCCTTGATGCGGATCAGGGTGGCCGCCATCTCGAGGAACTCGCCCGCACTATCGAGCTGCTCGGCCTCGATCTCCTGGATTGCCACCAGGAACTGGTCGGTGATCCGGGCAATCGGGATCTCGAAGATATCCAGGTCCTGTTGGCGGATGAGATGGAGGAGCAGGTCGAGCGGACCCTGAAAGCGATCGAGCTCGACGAGGAGGAACTCCTCGCGCGCGAGCAAGGGGCTCCGCGTGATCGTCAGATCCACAGGCGCATGAACCAGAAGGCGGCGTTGGACAGCGCGAACACCGGAGCGAGGAGAACCAGCAGCGCGTCCCGAAACAGGAACACGAGCGCGAGGATCATCAGGAAACCGTAGCGCCCGACCTGCTGGTAGGCCTCGGCCAGCCTGGGCGGGAGCAGCTGGTAGACCACATGCGACCCGTCGAGCGGTGGGATCGGAATCAGGTTGAAGAACGCCAGCATCAGGTTCACCAGGATCGCGAGCCTGCACACCATGATGCCGACAACCGTCACGCTGTTGACGCCGATTGCCATCAGCGCCGCGCCGAGCAGGGTGAAGAGCACCGCAAGGAGCAGGTTCGAGACGATCCCGGCCAGGGAAACCCGGATATCGCCGGCCTTCAGGTGGCGGAAGTTTGATGGATCCACCGGAACCGGCTTGGCCCAGCCGAAGAACATGCTCGACTGCGAGAGGATCAGCAGCGCCGGGAGCACGACCGAGCCCAACGGATCGAGGTGCGGGATCGGATTGAGCGTGATCCGGCCGAGCCGCTCCGCGGTGTCGTCCCCCTCCCTCCTGGCCTGCCAGGCGTGAGCCACCTCGTGGATCACGATCGACATGATGAGGATGGGGGCGAGGAGCAGGTATTCCATGTGGGCGGAAAGCTATGACCGGACTCCGGGTCGGGGCCACCGAGCGACCTAGCCGGGGACGCCCGCTCGCGGCACCGGCGGGCACCGCCCATTGTACGGATCCCGGGGCCTGCATATGTTTTCTTGTTTCCTGCCAAGGACGAACCAGGACCGTACGATGCCGAACATCAAGAGCTCCCGGAAGCGCATGATCCTGAGCGAGAAGGCCCGCGAGAAGAATCGCGGGGAGCGCTCGCGGCTGCGCACCGCCCTCAAGCGGGCCCGGGACGCCACCGACGCCGACCAGGCCGCGGCCCGGCTGCGGGAGGCCGCCGCCTTGCTGGATCAGGCCGCCCAGGAGTGGCTGGTCCACCCCAACAAGGCGGCCCGACTCAAGGGCCAGCTCGCTCGCCACGTGAGCCGGCTCATGACCGAGAAGTAGCCGAACTACTGGCTCGACGCCGCCTCCCACACGGATCTGCCCCCCACCACCGTCAGCACCGCACGGCCGACGAGATCCCACCCCTCGAAGGGGGTGTTCCAGCTCTTGGAGAGAAAGCGCCGCCCCTCGACCGTCCAGCGCGCGCCCGGGTCCATCACCGTGACGTCCGCGGGAGTGCCGCTGCGCAGCGTCCCGCCCGGTAAACGGAAAGCGCGCGCCGGCGCGCAGCTCATCCGCTCAACCATCGTGGGCAGCTCGATCACCCCGGTCGCGACCAGATGCGTGTGGAGGAGGCCGAGCGCCGTCTCCAGCCCCACGATCCCGTTCGGCGCGTCGTCGAAGGCCTGCTCCTTCTCGTCGTAGTGGTGGGGCGCGTGATCCGTGGCGAGCACGTCGAGCGTGCCGTCCTGGAAGCCCGCGACCACCGCCTCCATGTCCACCGGGCTCCGCAGCGGAGGGTTCATCTTGGCCTCGGTCCGGTAGCCTTCGCACGCCTCGTCGGTGAGAAGGAGATGGTGCGGTGTGGCCTCGGCGGTGACGCGCACGCCACGCTCCTTTGCGCGCCGGATCGCCTCGACGCCGAGGCGGGTCGACACGTGCTGGAGGTGGATGTGGCCCCCCGTCAGCTCGGCCACGAGCAGGTCGCGTAGAATGTGCACGTCCTCGCTCGCGTTCGGCTTCCCGCGGAGGCCTAGCCGGGTCGCCACCAGCCCCTCGTTCATCGCGCCGTGGCGCGACAGTCCCAGGTCCTCCGGGTGATCCGCCACCGGCACCCCGAAGATGCGCGCGTACTCGAGCGCGAGCCGCATGAGCCCGGAATCCATCACCGGGTGGCCGTCGTCGGTGATGCCGACTGCGCCGGCCTCGACCATCTCGCCCACCTCGGCGAGCCGCTCCCCCTTCTGCCCGACCGAGATGCAGCCCAGCGGATACACGCGCGCCGCGCCGGCCCGCTGACCAGCGGCCAGCACGAAGCCCACCGCCGCCGGATCGTCCACGGCCGGCGTGGTGTTGGGCATGGCGCACACCGCGGTGAACCCGCCGGCCGCGGCCGCGTGTGCGCCGGTCAGGATCGTCTCCTTGTGCTCATGCCCGGGCTCGCGCAGATGGACGTGCAGGTCGATGAGCCCGGGCATCACCACGTGCCCGCCGCACTCCACGACGTGCGCCCCGTCTGGGATGCCGAGCCCCCGGCCGATGCCCGCGACCCGGCCGTCCCTCAGGAGCACGTCGAGAACGTCGTCGATTCCCTGGGACGGGTCCACCACGCGGCCGCCCCGGAGCAGCAGCGGGCGGCCCCCGTCGCCCTGGCAGTTCACGCCTCCGCTCCAGCCTTGGCTGACTCAGCCCTCTCGGGCGCGCCGCCGGCCAGCAGGTAGAGCACGGCCATGCGCACCGCCACCCCGTTGGTGACCTGGTTCAGGATCACCGAGTGCGGCCCGTCGGCCACGTCGCTGTCGATCTCGACGCCCCGATTCATGGGACCGGGGTGGAGGATGAGCAGCTCCCGAGGTACGCGCCCCAACCGCGCGCTCGAGACTCCGTAGAGCCGGTTGTATTCGCGCAGGCTCGGGACGAAGCCGCTCTCCATGCGCTCGAGCTGGAGGCGGAGCACGTTGAGCACGTGCGCCCACTCGATCGCCTCCTCGAGGCGCGGGATCACACGCACCCCCAGCTGTTCGATACCGACCGGAAGCAGCGTGGGCGGGCCACATACCGCGACCTCGGCGCCCAGCTTGACCAGCCCATAGATGTTCGAGCGGGCGACCCGCGAGTGGAGGATGTCGCCCACGATGCAGACGCGCACCCCCTCGATCTTCCCCAGCCGGTCACGAATCGTGAGGAGATCGAGCAGCCCCTGGGTCGGATGCTCGTGCCAGCCGTCGCCCCCGTTGATCACGTTCGACGGGATGCGCTCGGCGAGGAAGCGCGCAGCGCCGGACGAGCCGTGGCGTATCACCACCATGTCGATGCGCATCGCCTCCAGATTGCGCGCGGTATCGACCAGCGTCTCCCCTTTCACCACCGAGGAGCCCACGGTCTGGATGTTCACGGTGTCCGCAGACAGCCGCTTTTCCGCGAACTCGAAGGAGATGCGCGTGCGGGTGGAGGGCTCGAAGAACAGGTTGACGATCGTTTTCCCGCGCAGCACCGGCACCTTCTTGATGCGCCGCTCGCTGATCTCCTTGAAGGGTTCGGCGGTGTCCAGGATCGTGTGGATCTGATCAGCCGAGAGCGGCTCGAGGCCGATCAGGTCCTTGCCCAAACCGGACGCAAGCCAGTTCACGCACCATCTCCGGGAGCTGCCGAAGGCGGGGGCGCGTCCGCCCGCACGATCTCGACCGCGAGCCGCCCGTCGAGGCTGGGCACCAGCACCTCCACGCGTTTGCGCGGGCTCACATCGATCTTGCGACCCACGATGTCGGGCTGGATCGGCAGCTCGCGTCCACCCCGATCGGCGAGCACGCACAGGTAGATTAGCGCCGGCCGGCCCCAGTCCATCAGCTCGTCGAGCGCGGCGCGCGCGGTGCGGCCGGTGTAGAGCACGTCGTCCACGATCACGACGACGCGGCCGTCGATCCCCTCGGCGGGGAGGCGCGTCTCGCCCACCACGGGGCGGGGGCCGATCGCGGCCAGGTCGTCGCGGTAGAGCGTGATGTCGACGGAGCCGATCGCGGGAAGGGCGCCCTCGGCCCTCTGGATCTCGTCGCGCAGGAGCGCCGAGATCTCGTCGCCGCGCCGGTGGATCCCCATCAGCACGAGCTGCTCGGAGCCGCCCGTTCGCTCCACGATCTCCCGCGCCATCCGGGAGACAGCACGCCGCACCGCGCGCTCATCCATGAGTGTGGTGCGGGTCTGCGCCATATTCGCCGGGCCGAGGTCGACAGGCCCTGCGGGCCCGTTTGCGAGGCGGCCGGAAACTGGCGCTGGGTCAGGGACGTGTCAACGCGCGGCGCGGGCGACGCGCGGCGCTGGTCACGAACGGCGCAGCCCACTCGGCATGCGCCCGCCAGCGCACAGCAAACTGCTAAGGCTCGAAGCTGCGCCCCACGCGTTCCAGGAAGCGGTCCCCCCCACCCCCGTCCGCACTCACCACCCAGTCGTAGGAGAAGAGCACGATCCCGTCGGCGCCCAGGTCGCGCGCGATCAGGATCTTGCGCAGGGTGCCATCGAGACCGGTGAGATACGATCCGATCCCGGCCCAGACCTCCACCCCCGGTGCGACGCCGACCCCCTGTGCCACCTGATCGCGGAAGCGCGCGTCCTCCACCGCGTAGGCCATGGGCGCGACCGCGTCGAGCAGTCCGGCACGGGCCCACGCGGGCCAGTCCTGGAACCGGTCGCGCCGCGCGGCCAGCGTGTCCGGCGTCACCGCCGCGGAGACCACAACCCACGGACGCCGGGTCTTCACGGCGAAGTGGAGGCGCTCGACGAGCCGCGAGACCTGCTCGCGGCGGAACTCTCCCCAGAGCTCCGCAAGCCCATCCGGCCAGGCCAGCGGGTCGCGCTCGGCCGCCCGGTCGAGCGCGCGCCGCTCCGCGGAGCCGAGCCGGGGGGCCGCCCAGTCGCGGAAAGCCCCGATTGCGCCCGCCGAGTAGTCGAAGTCGGGGCCGGGATAGCGGATGTAGTCGAGATGCACGCCGTCCAGGTCGTAGCCCTCGACCAGCTCCAGCACGACCGCCTCCACGCGCTCACGCACCCGCGCACTCCACGGTCCGGCGTAGAGCCCCTCCACCCGCTCGGCATGCGTGCGCGACCAGGCGAGCAGCCGGTCCAAGTAGCGCGGCTGATAGGGACTCGTGCGGGCGAGCTCGCGCGCCAGCTCACGCGGCACCATGAGCGCCTCCGGATGCGCGCGCGCGAGGTGGCGCGGATCGTCCGGCACGGTCGCCAGCTCGGTGACGACGTTAACGTTCACCCAGGCGTGCACCGCGATCCCGCGAGCGTGTGCCTCGTCAATCGCCAGCGCGAGCGGGTCGAATCCGAGGGGCGCCCGCTCGAGCGCTCCGAGGCGCGGCTCGAGCGTGCTCGCGTGCACCGCGTCTCCGCGCCCGCGCACCTGCACGAGGAGCATGTTGAATCCGGCCGCGGCTGCGCGCTCGACCGCGAGGCGCACGGACTCCGCGGTGGTCATCGAGTAGCGCACGACCCAGAGCCCACGCACTTCCTCGAAGCGGCGGGGTGCACGGGCGGCGCCTCCAGGATCCGGCGGGTCCGCCGCCACGGGCGGACGCGGCGCCCCCGCGGCAGGCTGTCCGATCGGGCCGCGCACCGGCGGCTCGGCCGGGGGCGTCATCCCGACCCGCGTGCATCCGGCCGCGAGCAGGAGCCCGAGGGCGGCGCACGTGTGGAGCACGAGACGCGGGCCGATCACGGGGCGGCGCTTCACGCCCGGCGCTCCCGAAAGAAACCCTTGAGCAGCTCCGCCGAGCGCTCCGCGCCGACGCCGGGGGTGACCCGGCACCGATGATTGAGCCGGGGATCCTGCAGGAGGTTCCCGAGCGACCCGGCCATGCCGGCCTTGGGATCGGCGGCGCCGTAGACCACGCGCGGCACACGTCCCAGTACCATCGCGCCCGCACACATCGCGCACGGCTCCAGCGTGACGTAGAGGGTGGTCTCGATCAACCGCCAGTCGCCCAGTCGGAGCGCAGCACGCCGCAGTGCGATCACCTCCGCGTGTGCGGTCGGATCGGGAACGGTGAGGGTCAGGTTGTGCGCCTCGGCCACGAGCACCCCCCTCCGCACGATGACGGCTCCGACCGGGACCTCGCCGAGCGCCCGCGCGGCGAGCGCCTGCTCGTGCGCGCGCGCCATCCAGAGCAAGTCGTCGGCTTCGGGGGATGAGGGGTCCAGCGGGGTGGAGCGCGGGCCGGGATCGCCCGGGGCGGCGGAAGGAGGAAGGCTCGCCGTCAGTGGGCGGTCAGGCTCACGTCCAGGGCGCGGCCGTCCATTCGGTGGATGAGCGCGCTCACCCGGCCGACCAGCTCGACCTTGGCCGGGTCCTCGACCAGCACCGGACCGACGCCCGCGCACAGCTCGTGGAGGTACACGCCGCGGCCGTTGCGGCTGATCCGGCGATAGGCGGATCCTCCGTCGTTCCTCACCATCACGACCCCGCCGTCCTCGACCTGGTCCAGCGAGGTCGGCTCCACGAGCAGGTAGTCCCCCTCGATCACGCCCAGCACCGAGAGGTCCTCACCCCGGGCGCGCACCACGAACGCGCCGCGCGTCCCGACGAGCTTGCGGTCGAGGGTGAGGAAGCTCTCGGCATGGTCCGGCCAGGAGCTGCGTCTGTCGGGGAGGTCGCGGAAGCAGGGGAGCGAGACCGCGTCCGGATTCAGGTCCATCCCGAGGATCCGGACGCCGCGGGAGCGCGAGGCGTCGCGCTCGAGGAACCCCTTGCCGGCGAGCGCCTGGAGATGCTCGGAAACGGTCTTGGTGCTCTTGATCCCGAACCGCTCGCCGATCTCGCGGATGGAAGGCTGGTAGGTGTTGGTCCTGAGGTAGGACACCATGAAGTCCAGAATCTTCCGCTCGATGTCGGTGAGAGCCGTTGGCATCCGGGACTCCGGGGGGACCGGGACGGTCACAGGCCCGCCTAGCTGCACGGGAGATCCATCGTAATGCCGCTCTCGAAAGGGTGTCAAGCAACGAAACTCGGAAGCGCGCGAATCTGCTGAAGGGCCCGATCGATCCGCGCAAGGGACCGCTCTCTCCCGAGCAGAACGAGCACCTCGAAAATTCCCGGGCTGTGCATCCGGCCAGTCACCGCGACCCGGAGCGGATGGATCAGCTTACCCGCCCCGACTCCCAGCTCCGCGGCTGTGGCGCGGGTGGCCTGCTCGAGCGACGGGGCGTCCCAGGGGACGTCCCCGAGGCGCTCCCGGAGCCGCGCGAGGCGCTCCAGGACGGCCGCGGGCTCCCGGGACCAGTGCTGCGCGACCGCCTCCGGGAGGGGCTCGACCGGGCCTTCCTTTAGATAGGGCCCGGCCATCTCCGCCAGCTCGTCCAGGGTGCGCGCGCGCACCTTGAGAAGATCGACCAACGTGCGCAGCCACGGCTCCCTCCCCTCCCAAGTGGTGGGGCCGTGCCCGTGGACTTCGAGCCGTGCCACGATGAGCGGGACGAGCCCCCCGGCCGGACGGCGCGCGAGGTGCTGTCCGTTCAACCACTCCAGCTTCTCCGTGTCGAACACCGCGCTCTTCCCCTGTACGCGGTCGAGCGAGAACGCCTCGATCAGCTCCGCCTTCTCCATCACCTCGCGCTCGTCGCCGGGATTCCAGCCGAGCAGCGCCAGGAAGTTGAAGAGCGCCTCGGGAAGGATGCCGCGCTCCCGGTATTCTTGAACAGCGGTCGCGCCATGGCGCTTGGAAAGGCGCCGGCCGTCGGGACCCAGCACCATCGGCAGGTGTCCGAAGGTGGGCACCGGGTATCCGAGCGCCCAATAGAGGAGAATCTGCTTGGGCGTATTCGAGATGTGGTCGTCGCCCCGGATCACGTGCGTGATCCGCTCGTCGGCGTCGTCGGAGACCACGGCCATGTTGTAGGTCGGACTGCCGTCGCTCCGGAGCACGACCAGATCCTCGACGTCCGCATTCGCGAAGCGCAGCTCGCCGTGCAGGAGATCGTCCCAGACCGTATCGCCGTCCGGGACGCGAAAGCGGATCGCGAACGGCTCTCCGGCGGCCGCACGCCGCTCGGATTCCTGGGGCGGAACCGCGTCCGCGAGCGCGCGCGACAGATGCCGGTCCTCGCCGCCCCGCAGTGCGGCCTCGGCCTTGAGCTGCTCGGGGGTGGTGAAGTCACGGTACGCCTTTCCTTCTGCCAGCAGACGGCGCGCGTCGGCCACGTGCCGCTCGAGGCCGTCGCTCTGGAAGATCGGCCCCTCGTCCCAATCGAGCCCCAGCCAGGTAAGGCCGCCGAGGATCGCCTGGGTGTGCGTTTCGTTCGAGCGCTGGCGATCCGTATCCTCGACGCGCAGCACGAACACCCCGCCGTACCTGCGCGTGAACAGCCAGTTGAAGAGCGCGGTCCGCGCACCGCCCACGTGCAGGTACCCGGTCGGGGAAGGCGCGAAGCGGACGCGGAAGGCCATCAGCGGACGCAGCTCATGACAGCCGCTCCTCGAGCAGCGCGCGCGCCACGTGCGGGTCGGCAGCGCCGCCGCTCGCCTTCATCACTTCGCCCACGAAGAAGCCCAGCAGTCCCTTCTTGCCCGCGCGGTACTGCTCGGCCTTCTCCGGGAAGTGCGCCAGCACCGCCTGCACGTACGGCAGGAGCGCCTCGCGGTCGCCCACCTGGCGGAGCCCGCGACGATCCACGATCGCCGCCGGGTCTCCACCCGAGATCGCCATCTCCGCGAGCACCTCCTTGGCGGCGATGCGCGAGACCTCGCTCGCATCCACGAGCGCGACCAGCCGCCCCAGCTCCTCGGGACCGAAGGGCAGATCGCGGAGCACCCTGCCGTGCGCCTCTCGGGGCAGCTCGTTGATCACCCAGGCGGCCACGCTGCGCGCCTCGGGGTGGACGGCCACGGCGGCGTCGAAGAAGTCCGACAGCGTGCGCTCCGTCGTAAGCAGGTCGGCTTCCTCCTCGGAGATCCCGAGCGCATCCTGGTAGCGTAGGAAGCGCGCTGCCAGCTGCTCGTCCTTGGAGCGAGCCGTGTCCCGCGTCTCCCGCCCGCGGTCCGGCGCAGCCTGCGCGGGTGCAATCACGCCCTTGGATCCAGCTCGCGGCGGCACGGCGCCCCGCTCCGTTCGAGCGGCTGCCGTCGCTCCCGCTCCCGCGGTAGCTCCGGTCACTGCCACCGCCCGCCGGGCGCGTTGGGCTGCCTCGTCGGCCGCGCGCTCGTTCCGCGCCCATCCGCTGCGGAGGGTGACGATCCGGTTCAGCACGAGCCGCTTGGCAGAGGAGTCCACGGGATCCGCCCAGAAGTAGCCGGTCCGCTCGAGCTGCCAGCGCGTGCCCGGCGGTGCCTGCGCCAGGCTCGGCTCCACCCGGGCATTCCCGAGCACGACGAGCGATTCGGGATCGAGGTGCTGGATGAAGTCCTCGCCCTCCGGGACGTCGTCCGGGTCCGGCACGCGAAAGAGCCGGTCGTACAGGCGGACCTCTGCTTTCTGCGCGTGCACCGCGGTCACCCACTGGATGGTCCCCACCACCTCCCGGTCGCGCGGGATCCCGCCGCGGCTCGCCGGATCGAAGGCCACGCGCACGAGCGTGACCTCGCCCGTCGCCAGGTCCACGTCGTGCCCTTGGTAGTGCACGACGTAGCCGTGGCGCAGGCGCACCTCGCGTCCCGGAGCGAGCCTCCGGTATCCCTTCACCGGTTCGACCCGGAAGTCGTCCTGCTCCATCAGCAGCTCGCGCGCGAAGGGGAGCCGGCGCGTGCCTTCCTTGCCGACGTCGGGCGGAAACGACGGTGCGTCGAGCCACTCGACCTTGTCCTCCGGCCAGTTGGTGACGACCAGGCGGAGCGGCCGAAGCACCCCCAACACGCGGGGCGCCGTCGTGTTCAGCTCCTCGCGGATCACGTACTCGAGCTTGCCCATGTCCACGCGCGTGGCGGCCTTGGTCACTCCCACCAGCTCGGCGAAGGAGCGGAGCGCCGCCGACGGCACGCCCCGCCGTCGCAATCCGGCGACGGTGGGCATGCGCGGGTCGTCCCATCCCCAGACGTGCTTCTCCTGGACTAGACGGATCAGCTTCCGCTTCGAGAGGACAGTATAGTCCAGATTGAGCCGCGCGAACTCGTACTGGTGCGTGCGCGGATCCTCGAAGCCAACCTCGTCCAGCACCCAGTCGTAGATCTCGCGGTTGATCTCGAACTCGAGGGTGCAGAGCGAGTGCGTGATCCCCTCGAAGGCGTCCTCCAGGCAGTGCGCGTAGTCGTACATCGGGTAGATGCACCAGTCATCGCCGGTGCGGTAGTGATGCGCGTGCCGGATGCGGTAGAGGACCGGATCGCGCATCACCATGTTCGGCGAGGCGAGATCGATCTTCGCGCGCAGCACGTGCTCGCCGTCGGCGAACTCTCCCGCACGCATGCACCGGAAGAGGTCGAGGTTCTCCTCCACGCTGCGGTCGCGGTAGACGGTCGGGCGTCCCGGCTCGGTCACGCTCCCGCGCGCGAGGCGGATCTCCTCCTCGGTCGAGCTGTCGACGTAGGCCTTCCCCTGCCGGATTAGGTGCTCTGCGATCTCGTACATCCGCTCGAAGGTATCGGCGGCAAAGTAGAGGTGCTGGCCCCAGTCGTAGCCCAGCCAGTGCACGTCTTCCTTGATCGCGCGGACGTAAGCCTCGTC
>Ga0310121_10005347_pt1 | contig 11074 bp, 10 predicted proteins | sample CB27_Tmax_986_MG_FD_203504 | JGI IMG/M metagenome (GOLD analysis project Ga0310121, IMG submission 203504) | Marine microbial communities from Western Arctic Ocean, Canada - CB27_Tmax_986 | ecosystem: Environmental > Aquatic > Marine > Oceanic | place: Canada: Western Arctic Ocean | collected...
GCCTCGAGATGTACTACGCGGCCGATTCCTTCAATGGCACACCGTCCGCATATCTCATCTCGTTCGACCGGACGAATTCCCTCTATAAACCGTTCAACGTGGATGCCTCGACGGTCACGCTGCGCAATTCGGGGCGGGCGGTGGTCACGGTGACCGGTCAAAACGTCGGGCTCGGGGTCACGGATCCGACGGTCCGGCTGTCGGTGTTGGGCACCGCACGCCTCATGAGTCAAGAGCCGGACTTTCCGACCAGCGGCACGAGCCTCGAGATGTACTACGCGGCCGATTCCTTCAATGGCACACCGTCCGCATATCTCATCTCGTTCGACCGGACGAATTCCCTCTATAAACCGTTCAACGTGGATGCCTCGACGGTCACGCTGCGCAACTCCGGATTGGCGGCCCTCACGGTGAGCGGCGGCAAAGTGGGCATCGGGACGGCATCGCCCACGTCGATGCTCCACGTGGCTGGGAACGTGGCGGTCGACGGCAATATTGCCGCCAAGTATCAGGATGTTGCCGAGTGGGTGGAGGCGGTTGGGGCCCCGCCACCGGGGACGGTCGTGGTGGCGGATCCGGCGGGACAGAACCGGGTCAAAACCGCCAACGCCCCGTACGACACGGGCGTGTTGGGCGCGGTCTCTGCCCAGCCCGGTGTGATCCTGGGTGAACCCGGCCCGACCAAGGTGCTCGTCGCGCAGAGCGGCCGGGTCACGGTGAAGGTCGACGCCAGCTACGGGGCCATTACCAGTGGCGACCTGTTATCGACGAGCCCCACACCGGGGTATGCGATGCGGTCCGAGCCCCTCACCCTGGGGAAGCTGTCGTGGCACCGACCCGGGACCGTGTTGGGAAAGGCGTTGGAGGCCCTGCCCGCCGGACGGGGCGAGATTCTGGTCCTCATCACGCTGCAGTAACGTGCCCGCGGCGGCTCTATTTCGCCTGGCTGCTGGAGACCGCCCCCCAAACCTCTCTTCGGCACCGCCCCGGTCTACTCGCCGGGGATCGCACTGGCGAGCATGTCGGTCAACCAGTGACCGGCCCGATCGACCTTGGCCCGAACATACGGCAGGTTGTGGCGGTTCAGGGTGCCGTACAGCGGCTGGCGGTCCACGACCTTGGTGCCACCGGCCTGCAGCGCCCGCACCTTTTCCGGATTGTTGGTCAAGAGCTGGACCCGCTCGATCTGCAGCAGCCGCAGCATCTCGACCGCCGCGTCGTAGCGCCGCTCATCGGCCCCGAACCCTAGCGTACAGTCGGCGTCAACAGTGTCCAGCCCCTCCTGCTGCAGCGCGTAGGCACGGAGCTTGTTGCCAAGACCGATGCCGCGCCCCTCCTGCGCCAGATACAGCAGCACGCCCCCGCGGCGGGCGGCGAACACACGAAGGCTGCCACGGAGCTGCTGGCCGCAATCGCACCGGAGACTGCCGAACAGGTCGCCAGTGAGACAGGCTGAGTGCAGTCTTACCGGGACGGGGTCCGGCCAGTGAGCCGGGTCGCCGATGAGCACCGCCACGTGCTCGAGAATGCCGTTGGCTTCGCGGAACAACATGAACCGCGCGTCTTCGGCATCCTCCAGCGGCACCGGGCCGTCGCTGACATGTGTCATCTCGACCCGCGCGTTCCGTGCCATCGTCTCGATCTGCTCGGTGGTCACGCCGAGAATCGCACCGCTGGCCAGTAACTCGCCCAGCATCCGCGCCTGATCACCGTTGACAGGCACGCCGATGATCGCCGGCAGCAGACGTCCAAGCCGGGCCAACGTCAGGCCACCGATCTCCGGCGGCGAGGCCGGCCGGAAGGTGAGCTGGTCGGCGGCCACTATACCAACGGCGGTGCACAGACGCAGGATCTGGTCCAGGCTGGTTAAGCCATTCAACTCGAGGCTCATGTCCAGCGGCCGGCCGGCGGTAGCCAGCCCCATTGCCCGGGCGCGGTGATGGGTTACCGTCAGATGCACCGGCTCGTCGTCGATCCGTCGCAGCGTCTCGAGCGTCTGCGGGCTCGCCGTCTCGGCGGTCGCCAGCAGCACGCCCGTGTCGCCGGGCCGCCCGGCGGGAACCTCTCCCTCCGTCACATAGAGTGGCCTCCCTTGTCGAAGATCGAACAACCCACGCTCAGCTTCGTGCATACTCGCGTCCAGCCGGCCTCGCGCACACGGCATCGAAGACGATAAGATGGAGGCCCCGTGGCGCCGCCCCTTGTGAACGAGACCGCAGCCTGGAGCCTACTCCGACGCGTCTCGACGGAACTGACCGGTCTTAGCCCAACTGTTCGGATCCATCTTAATGCAAGCGAGGACCTCTGGCTGCAACTTGACGCCGCCGGACACTGGACGACCTCGGGCCCGGCGACCGACGCGGCCCGCGATCTCCTGAACCTCTACCTCCCGCTTCTGCTCGCGTCCGACCTCGTGATCGGCCAGATCGGGCAGAGCCTGGACGGGCGAATCGCAACCGTTACAGGCCAGTCGCACTACGTCACCGGATCGGCTGACATCCGCCGATTGCACCGGCTGCGAGCCCTCGTCGACGCGGTGGTCGTCGGGGCCAGTACCGTCGCGACGGACAACCCGCGATTGACGGTTCGTGACGTCGAGGGGACGAACCCGGTACGAGTGGTGCTCGACCCGGACGGCCGCCTTTCTCCGGATCTGACCATCTTCCGTGACCGCGCCGCCCGCACGCTGGTGCTACACCGGGCGCCGGCCGGGCAGACCACACCGTCGGCCAGCGGTGACCTGTTGCGGCTGCCCGTCGACGGCGCAGCCGGGTCCGGTTCTGACGGTCGGTCCCGGTTCGCGCCGGCGATGGTGATCGAGGCGCTTCGTGCACAGGGCCTGCACCGGATCCTCATCGAGGGCGGAGGCGTGACCGTCTCACGATTTCTGCAAGCTGGAGCGCTGACCCGCCTGCACGTCACCGTCGGGCCGTTGCTGATAGGGTCAGGTCGGCACGCGCTCACCCTGCCCCCGATCGCCTCACTGGATCAGGCGCTCCGTCCCCCGTGCCGCGTATTCCACCTGGATGACGACGTCCTGTTCGACCTCGATCTTCACTGACCAAGACCACAAGGGTCTGGAGCCTGGTCGGAACGCTCGGAGTCAGTACGACCAGACGCCCGACCCCTTGTTGCGCAGGACCCCGTGTAGGGGTTCACGGCCTCCGGGGGCGCAGTAGCAGGACCACACCGCCAGGCAGGCTGCAGAGCAGCACCAGCAGACCGTAGGCAACCGACACTACGATGCCGTCGGCGGCCGTGAGACCGACGGCCTCCCAGAGCACCGCAGCGGCACCTTCGCGCAGGCCCCATCCGGCCACCGTCACCGGTATCAGCATGGTCATGAGGACCGGGGCAACCAATGGGAGGAACACCGGGAGCGGGGTCTCCACGCCGACAGCCCTGGCCGCTGCCAGGTAGGTGGTTAGGTAGGTACCGACTACGAGGGCGGCACTGGCCACCTGAGCAACGAACGCCAGACCGGATTGATGCGCCTCACCCAGGTCTGCCAGTACACGTGCCGGCAACGACGAGGAGAAGGACTGGCGAATCCAGATGAGGGTCGCAACGACGAGGAGGACCGCCGCAACACCTGCCGCGAACACGCCTTGCCACGAGCCCGACTCGAGCGTCATCGGGAGCACCAGTAGGGAGACCACCGCCACCGCCGTCATTACACCCTGGGCCGACAGACGCTCGACAATGACGGCCCGCATCGCGGGCCCACCCGGCGCGGCGAAATGGGTCTGCGCGCGTACGTGTCTCCAGCCACGAGACACGTCCCCCAGCACGCCGCCCGGCAACACCTGGTTGAGGAAGATGGATAGGTAGTACTCCCGCCACGCCGCACTGAACGCCAGCGCCACGCCCAGGCGGCCCGCCGTGAAACGCCAACGCCACGCCAGCACGGCGACTTGCACCACCGAGATGGCGATCGCCAACATTACCCACTCCAGCCGCATCTCGGAGAGTCGCGAGACAACCACGCCGACGTCGAGCCACCAGACGAGCCCGAGCAGCAGCCCTACGCTGACCGACGCCCGCAGGACACGAGAACCCAGCTTCATGACCGTGGAAGAGGCAGGGCCACCAGGTCCCGATGCCCGACTGTCAGAGTAAATGCGCCGCCGGCCACCGTCGCCCACCGGCGGCTAGCCCAGGCTCGGATCCGACTCGTGTCCGCCGGTCTGACTTCGGCTGCCGCAGCCGCCCAACCATCGATGAGCCGACGGGCGATCTCGGCGTCGGCGGCTGTCAGGCGCCACGGGCTGGGGAGGAGCAGTGTGCGGCAGCCGGTCGCCTCGAACAGTCGGACGGCGACCTGCCAAGCCGCCGGTCCCAGTGCCGGCCCCAGACCCTTGTCACCAGTCTGGTGGACGTTGACCGCCTCCCGTACCAGCGCGTCGTCCGGATCTTCCGCTCCATAGCCGGGCTGCCCACCCTCATCTGACCACCCGATCTGTCCGTCGTAGTTCAGCGCGAAGTGAGCGCCCAGGCCGTTGGCCGCACAGGCATCGACGAGGCGACCCAGCCAGTCGGCCGACACGAGATCCAGCAAGGCCGAAGCGGTCACGAGGTCAGCGCGCGCGATCGAAGCCAGACCCTCGCGGGCGAGGTCACCCGAAACGACGGTCAGACGCCGCACCGCCGGGGGCGCGCCAACCCGGGCGAGCGCCCGCAGATGGTCGCGGTCATGGTCGACCAGCACCCACTCCTGTCCTGCCGGCAACCGGGGGGCCAAGTACCGCAGGTTGGAGCCGGTGCCACTCCCGAGATCGAGCACGCGGGACCAGCCGGCCGTGCGCCACGCGTCGCACAACGGCGCGAGTAACGGCACCGCGCGCGCCCGATGATCGACCGGCTCCCTAAGTCGGAGCCACTCGGCGTCAAACGTCTCCATCGGGTGTCAGCTCGAGCACGGCCGCGGCGAACATCCTTGCAGCCTGGGTCCAACCGGGGAGCCCCGTCGCGTGGCGCCGGGCGGCGGCACCGCGTGCAGCACGGGCCACCTCGTCGACCAGCAGCCCGCGCAACGCACCGGCCAGCGACGCAACGTCCCCGGGCGGGACCAGTAAACCGGCATCAGCCGGCACCGTATGGGGAATGGCACCGGCAGTGGTGCTGACCAGCGGCAGGCCTCGCGCCAGCGCGTCGGCGAGGGCCATACCATACCCTTCGTAGTACGACGGCAAGACGCACAGCGATGCACGATGGTAGAGGTCGTCCAGCCCGTCAGGCGCGCACTCCCCGGCAAATCGAACGCGGTCGGCCAGGCCCGTCTCGTGGGTCAGAGCCTGGACCCCCGCAGCGTACTCGGGCGCACGATCGAGACTGCCGGCGCAGACGCAGGTCCAGGTCAGGGCGCGAAGCCGCGCCAGCGCCCGAACCAGGACATCCTGTCCCTTGCGAGGCGTTACAGATGCGACGCAGAGCAGCGCCGGAGGCGCGCCGTGGCCAGGTCCCATGGCCGGACGAGCTGGATCCGTGCCCGGACGAACCGCCCTCACGCGCGCCGGGGCAACACCAAACGCCCCGAGCCGAGCCGAGCTGAACTCGCTGGTCACCAGCACACCAGCGCACGCGGCGAGCGCGTCCCGTTCCAGCGCGACGAACCGCGCGCGTCGCCGTGGATCGAGCCCCGTCTCGTCGGCTAGCGGATGATGTACCAGCGACAGGATTCGGAGGCGATCACGCGCCGCCCGTACCGGCTCGGGTAGCCCGCCCATCGCCAATCCATCGATGACGACGCGGGCGCCATCGGGGATGGCAGCCAGCGTTGAGGTCATGCTGGTCCGAGCCTGGGCGTCCGCATCTGGAAACGTGCCGACGAGGTTGTGGACAACGACGCCCCAACCGAGCCCGCGGAGCTCCGCCACAATGCGGGCGTCGTAGATGTAGCCACCGGTCCGTTGCTCTAAGGGACCAGGCACCAGCACATGCAGGTCGAGCCCGCTCACACCTGGCCTTCGTAGCTGCCCCAGGCCACATGCGACTCGCGCAGCGTCACACAGATCGAGGTGACGCCGCGCGCGCCCTCGCCCAGCCTGCCGTCGCGAACCGCACGCGCCAGGCGGTCGAATATTACCCGCGCTAGAAACTCCGTGGTGGTGTTTTTCCCGACGAACGCTGGCTCCTCGTCCAAGTTGCGGTAGGTCAAGTCCGCTAGAATCGCTGCGAGCTGCTCACCCGCCAGCCCGATGTCCACCACCAGGCCGTCAGCGTCCAGATCGACGCGCCGGAACGTCGCGTCCACGACGTAGGTAGCGCCGTGCAGCCGTTGGGCGGCACCAAACGTGTCGCCCCGGAGGCTGTGGGCGATCATGAAATGGTCGCGAACATTCAGGCTATACACCGCTCACCTCACATCTGGACATGGCAGGAACACAGTCCCGCGCCGGCACCGGTTCGCACACCGGGTCGGCCGCGCGTCAGGTGTCACCCAACCGGGCTCCTACCGTACCGGATGCGACGACACAACGTGTCGCCCGGCACCAGGCTGAGTCTCGCCATGACAGCGGGCAACTCCTCGAAATCGCTCTCGCCCGTGACCAGCGAGTCGAGCCGCCCGTCGAGCAACAGATCCAGCGCTAGCCGTATCCGCCGCGCCGGGGTCCAGCGGGGTGTCCGTTCCGGATTGAGCCGACCGACCTGGCTGCTCCGGAGCGTAAGGCGGCGCGAGTGAAACGCCTCCCCCAGCGGTAGTGAGACGGACCGGCTCCCGAACCAGCTCACCTCGACAATGGTCGCTTCGACCCCGGCCAAGGCCAGAGCGCTACGCAAGCCCAGGGGCTGGCCGCTCGCGTGAATCACGACGTCAGCATCGGCCGCACGGGGTGGATCGATGAGAAACGGCAGGTCCAGCTCGAGGGCCACTGGTGCTCTCGACGGGTTGATGTCAACCACAGTAACATCCGTGCCCGGTATCTGGCGGCACAGCCAGCCAATGAGCAGTCCCACCACCCCGGCGCCGACCACGACCACCCGGTCCCCGGCCTGGATCCGCGCGTCCCAGACCGCATTGATCGCGGTCTCCATGTTGGCCGCCAGCACCGCGCGTCCAGCCGGGAGGCCGTCCGGCAACGGAGTCACGGCTGTCGCCGGCACGGTGTAGATATCCTGATGCGGATAGAGGCAGAACACCACGTGGCCGACCAGGGTATCAGGACCCTCCACGACCTCTCCCACACTGCAATAGCCGTACTTGACCGGGCCAGGGAACTCCCCTTCCTGGAACGGCGCCCGCATCGCCTGTGCCTGCGACGGTGGCACTTCGCCCCTGAACACGAGTGACTCCGTACCCCTGCTGATCCCGGAATACAGGCTTCGGACCAGCACCTCGCCGTCCTGTCTGGGAGGCAGTGCGACCCGCACGATCTCACCGTGCCCAGGAGCCCGAATCCAGAACTGGTGCGCATCCATCGTCGGGTCCCCGCCGGACACTCACGCCGGCGCTGACACACGGAGCGCACTCCCTCGCGCTGATGGTGCGAGAGCGTCCGCCTTTTGCCTGCCAGGGCGCTCGTAGGAGAATGCCTGAAGGAACTGGCGGAAGCGCCCTGGGTGATCGAAGATTATAGCCTTCACTCGCCCGTCACACCGAGCCGACACGTCGGAGAACATCGGCGCGCCTGGCCTCGGCTCGTTGACGAACGGTGACCGTCAACGCGTCGCGGGCGCTCACGAGCCGAACCTTAACCCATGATACCGGCCACTGACGATGCCCGCCCTCGGCAGCTCCGAGGCCGCGCTGCGGCTGAGCTGGCCGCCGGGCTCGCACCGCTGCTCGCGGCCGCCGGCGCAACCGCGTGGTGGTTCCACCTGCCGGTCACCTACCTGTTACGTGCCGTCGGACTCTACGCCCTGACCGGTCTCCTGATCCTCCGCCATCGGCCAGCGCCCGGGTTAGGCGCCGCCAACCGCGTGACCCTCGCAAGGACAACCCTGGTGCTGTCGGTCGCCGCGCTGGTCGCGCAGCCCCAGATCCTGCGAGACGCCGGCTACTGGTGGATCATCGTCGTCTCGATCCTCGCCATGAGCCTCGACGGGGTCGACGGGTGGACGGCGCGACGCACTGGCAGCGCCACCGCCTTCGGAGCCCGTTTCGACATGGAGCTGGATGCGTTCCTGATCCTGGTCCTCGCCGCGCTGGTCTGGCGGAGCGGGCGGGTCGGACCGTGGGTGCTGCTGCTGGGACTGCCCCGGTACCTATTCGTCGCAGCCGGATGGTGGCGGCCATGGCTTCGGACACCGTTGCCAGAGCGACTGCGGCGGAAAGCTGGCTGTGTCCTCCAGGGGATCGCCTTGCTGGTCTGCCTGGGGCCGATCGTGCCGTCGAGTCTGGCACCGCCAATTGCCGCCGGCACGCTGCTGCTGCTCCTCTCGTCGTTCGCGGTGGACATCTGGTGGCTGAGGGCACAGGCCACGCGCGCCGCCGCCACCCGCCAGGCTTGGCAGGACCCGGCCGACTAGCCACACGTCGGTCGGGACCGGTGCCGTCGCTGAACAGAACCAATCTACTCCAGCCACTCTGCCCAATCCGTGCCCAATCGGTGTAAGCTAGCTGGAATCAGGCGTCCAGAAGGAGATCACACCATGCGCCACGAGTCCTCCCGACGAACCTTATTTGCTTGCGCCCTCGTCGTCGCAGCCGCGGCGATCACACTTAATGGCCAGTACAGCCTCACCGTGAACCAGGACCGGCTGATCAACGCGCAGAACGAGCCGCAGAACTGGTTGCTCATGAACGGCGACTATGGTTCGACGCGGTACTCCCGGCTCACACAGATTGATCGCGACAACGTCGGGGAGCTACGCATGGTCTGGGCGCTGGCGCTTGGCGGCATGCAGGACACCGGGCGGAACGGACCCGAAAACGAGGTCAACCCGCTCATCGACAACGGCTTCATGTACACGAGCGACGGGTGGGGTACGGTCTACAAGATTGACGTGCGGCAACCCGACCGGGGCGACTACGTCTGGATCGCGGACCCCGGGGTGGACCATGAAGGCAACACCTCTCGCACGCGTGGCATAGCGCTCTGGGAAGACAAGGTGCTGGCGAACCTGCCGGATGGCCGCGTCATCGCCATCGACCGCGAGAACGGCGAGATCGTATGGGACGTGGAAGTGGCCGGCAGAACCGAATTCGGTCGCCGGGAACGGTTCCTCACGGCGCCCTTGGTCGCCGACGGCAAGGTAATCGTGCAGAACGGCGCCGGTGACGGCGGGACCCGGGGCTGGGTCGCCGGGCTGGACGTCGAGACCGGAGAGGAGCTGTGGCGCTGGTATGTGGTGCCGGAGCCGGGCCAGCCCGGCAGCGAGACCTGGAAAGACGATCACAACGCCTGGAAAACTGGCGGCGGAGGTGTCTGGCAGACGGGATCCTACGATCCGGAGACCAACCTGTACATCTTCGGCACTGGCAACCCCTACCCCATCTACGATCCGGAGTTCCGTCCGGGAGACAACCTCTATACGAACTCGGCCGTTGCGATCAACGTCGCAACCGGCGAGCGCGCTTGGCACTTCCAGTACACGCCGAACGACTCGTGGGACTACGACGAGGTCGGCGTGCACATGCTCTACGACACCACCATCGACGGTCAGGTCCGCAAGGTGGTCTCGCACTTCGGGCGCAACGGGTTCTTCTACTCGCTCGATCGGACCAACGGCAGCTTCATCAGGGGCGCGAAGTACGTCAACGACCTGAACTGGACAGCGGGCCTCGACCCGGTGACCGGCCGGCCGGTCGACTACGACCCGACGCTCGACGTGCAGATCTACAACCCGGAGGCGCGCGCGCTACGTGCCGATCGGGATGTGATGAAGCGCGCCTGCCCGACCTGGCATGGGGGCGTCGCGCACCAGCCGCTGGCCTTCAACCCAGTGAAGGGCATCGCCTACGGCGTCGGCACCGAGGGCTGCTTCTCCCAGATTGGTGCGGCCGTGGCCTCAGTGTCGCCAGACGGTGATGTCGACAGGGAGGCGAGCGAGCGTCGGGAGTACACCAGCGACCTGTATTACGGCGCGGTCACCGCGTTCGACACCGACACCCACGAGGTGCGTGCCAAGGTGGTCACCGACATCGAGGTCCGCTCCGGGATCATCAGCACGGCCGGCGAGCTGGTGTTCAGCGCGTTGCAGGACGGCTGGGTCGTGGCCTACAACGACGAGACGCTCGAAGAGCTCTGGCGTTTCAACGTGGGCACCCCTCTCAAGGGAGCGCCGGTTACCTACGCCATCGGCCCGAAGCAGTATGTGGCAGTGCAGTCCAGCGGCCGTCACCTGCATCCGGTGAAGTACGACAACCTCGAATCCTCGAGCTACCTGTTCGTGTTTGCGCTGGACTAGGCCCACGTGGGGTCCGCACCACGCCCCGTACCGCACCCTCGCGTGCGGGCGTGTGCGCGCCGTGGCGCCGGTGGAACATAACGGGGAGCACGTCAGGGGAACTGACGGCACACCGCCACATCCTCGCCCCAGAAGTCGATGCACGCGGCGCGGTCCATCGTGCCCTGCCCGACGACCTTCGCCAGCAAGAAGTCGGCCAGCCGCTCGACTTCCCGTGTCTGCAGGGTGACGCCCGGGTCGGGCAACTCCAGGCCCATGCGCTGGAGGTCGGCTCGCGTCCTGCCCAGACAGCGATCGTCGGTATAGGCGAACCGATCGAAAGCCGGCATGCTGCGACCGGGAAGACCGCACTTGATGACAAAGACCAGCTGATCCCGATCGAGTTGGCTTGTCCGCAGGTTTGCGCCATCGGGGGCCTGGCTGTCCATCTTGTTACCGTCCCCAGACCAGCCGTGGCAGGCCTGGCAGTCGGCCTTCTGATGGTAGAGCCGGCGCCCGGCGGCGATGCTGGCCTCGCTCGGCGTCTGGACCTGCGCGCCCCAGCCGCCCGCGACGAACAGCGCGATACCGGCAGCCGCGAGGCCCGGCAGCACCCGCTGCCGCCGCGCAGACATCCTACATGTGGTCAAGCGTCCTCCTCACCAAACGTGTCAACCCGCTCGGCCAAGTGCCGAACCAGGGCACCGCCAGGTCTCGATGCCGCCTGCAAGCCCAGATCGAGTAT
>Ga0310121_10005348_pt1 | contig 11073 bp, 7 predicted proteins | sample CB27_Tmax_986_MG_FD_203504 | JGI IMG/M metagenome (GOLD analysis project Ga0310121, IMG submission 203504) | Marine microbial communities from Western Arctic Ocean, Canada - CB27_Tmax_986 | ecosystem: Environmental > Aquatic > Marine > Oceanic | place: Canada: Western Arctic Ocean | collected...
ATATTCAGTTATATTTCTTTATAAAAAGAATTTGCTGGTTGTTAACCAAGAAAATCTGGATAGAAGCCAATTGATAAGAGTCCCATGAGGGATTAGGTACAACGGGGGGGTCAATTTGACTAGCGGTAATATAACTGAGAGCGGCTGGAGGACAAAGATAGTATATTTCTTAGCCGAAAGATCGATGCCTGTCATCATAATTTCATTAATAGTAACCGTAATCCTATTGTACCCATTATTGCAGATGTCTCCCTCTGAGCAGGCCTCACTAAACCCTCCGGGAGAGGTTTACGACCTTCAAGCAGACATTGATAGTAAATTCCCCAACCCTATTCACTTCACGTATTTCATGTTAGATGCTAGAAATGGCGATGTTCTTACGCGCGATGTGCTCCTTGAATTCAAAGAAAACAGAGATCAACTCCTGTTACTAGACTCTAAGGGAGAATTGGCTGCCGGAACTTTAGAAAAACAATCTTACCTGTACACATACTTTAATCCAGATATCGGTGTTGAAATTACGGGAATACTATCGATGTTGGAACCACTTGAAGCAACCCTATCTTCTATGGGTGCCACTCTGGATACCGCATCTGAAGAACAGATCAAGTTTGCTATTCATGAATTACTTGCTAATGAAAACACATCTTACGTAATTGATTTTCTCTCACAACATGCGAGATACGAAAAAAGAAATGTTTTGGGACAGGAAATCAATTGGTGGACATCGCCTGCAATGGATTTTTCTGCACTTGCTGATAACAGCAAATTGGGGGGAGCAGGATTGGAAATTGGCATTGGCGGAGGACCTGATGTAATCAACAAAGAGCACTTAAATCGAAAGATAAGTTCTATCATGAAAGGTAAGTCCAAATTTTATGAGGCTTGGGGTGTTGCAATTGACGCGAATTTGGAATCACAAGATGAGGGTCAAGCCTCTGCTGCATTTATAACTTTCACAATTATAGGCGCGGTATTAGTAGTAGGGCTAAGCTTAAGATCATACTGGGCTGCCGCTATATCTGGCATTGGTCTAGGCATGCTAATTATCTGGTTAAAAGGTATATCAGCCCTCGTTGGACTTAAAGGCGGATTAACCGTTGACCTAATAGTACCGATAAGTATGATTGTACTTGGTGTTGATTTTGTAGTGCATTCTGTGCATCGATACAAAGAAGAAATAGGAAAAGGATATTCTCCGAGAGATGGACTGAAAATCGGTCTAGCAGGGGTGCTAGTTGCATTACTTCTCGCTATGGCATCAGACAGTATTGCTTTTCTATCAAATCTATCTTCAACAATCGAGGCTATAATTCACTTCGGTAGTGCAGCAGCCATAGCGGTTCTCTCGGCATTTGCGATCCTAGGAATCGTTGCACCCATAGCGACAATGCGTATAGATGAGCTAATACAGATTTCCGGGAAACAGTTCAAAGGGAAACTTCATACTTCAAACCGTATATTTAGTTCGATTGGAGTGGCATCTGCATGTGGAGGTGCGGTCATTATCCTAATAGCTGTAAACACACTATATGGAATTATAACCCTCCTTGTGGCCGGCTTGATATTTATTGGTATACCAGCAGCCTATCTAGCCCTGAGTAAAAATAAAACCCAGGCCAAAACACAACTTGTGTCTGAAAATCTATCTTTAAGACCTGCTAGTCACGGACTTATAGAATCTGTCGAAAAAATCGTTACAACAGCAACATCCTATTCGCCAGTGGTACTAATAATCACTGCTATGATCACAGCAGTGTCAGTTTTTCTTGCCCTCAAATTAGAACCCACTTTCGATGTGAAAGATTTTTTCGATCCTAAATCCGATATGGTTATCGGATTGAACAAAGTAGATCAACATGTAGGCAAGAAAGGAGGGGAACCAGGAATAGCTTATATTGAAGGTGATTTGACGGATCCAAATGCTATTGTGGCCATATCGGACTTCATCGAATCGTTAAGAGACATCGATAATATAGCTGAAAGACCAAGTGGGGAAATAACAATAGGCCTTAATATAGTTAACACATTAAATATCATAATGGAAAACCCAATAGCTCTTGCTGCTATAAAAGATGCTACAGGTATTGCCATTGAGGACAGAAATAAAGACCACATACCGGATACCAAAAAACAAATAGCTACAGTTTTTACATTTGCTAGTAAGAATGGAGTACTTGGCCCAGACGGAAAACTTATCCTTAGGCCAGACCAGGTTAAAGGAGCTATATACCACTCAGATGGCGAAGAAAACCTAACAACCATCGCATTCCAAATACCCGGTACGAGAGACCAAGCAATGGTAACAAAAGCAGGGAAAGCAATTCGCCCGATCCTTGCAGGCTTAGAATCGCACCCATCAATATCTATAGCAAGATTAACTGGATCACCATTCACTAGAGAAGTCCAGCTATCCGCAACAACACGGACTCTATACACTTCATTACCCATAGCTATAGCAGCCGCTACCATACTCCTGATAATAACGATGCGCTCTTTCAAATACGCCATTATCACTGTAATTCCTATAGGCCTAGTGGTTGCATGGCTTTACGGAATCATGCAAATAACGGGATTTTCTCTTAACTTTGTTACAGCAATGATAGGAGCTATCTCGATTGGAGTAGGAATTGACTATTCAATCCATATGACCGAGAGATTCAGAGAAGAGCTAAAAAGAAACCCTTCTAGGTTAACTGCGATTCAAGGAGCTTCCAGGGGAACCGGAGTTGCGTTGCTGGCATCAGCAGCATCTAGCATCGTTGGGTTTGTAATCCTAGGGTTTGCGCCGATGCCTATGTTTGCATCATACGGGCAGCTAACGGCTGTGATGATTTTCTTAGCGCTTATCGCATCTCTGATAATACTTCCGTGCCTATTAATGTTTGTGACGAAAGAATCAGATGCTACTGGAAGAGAACTTCAGGAACCAGAACTAGCATAATGTAACTTAACGCCTATGGCACCAGATAAATGAATTTAATTCGCCGTTTGGGGGACCATTTAGGGAACGATTTGCCTTTCTAATCGTGGTTTCCCCCTTTCTCTTAAAGAGATAGTTCGTTGTGATCTGGGCCTAGTTATTGAGAAGAAATATGTATATATCTGAGTACAAATCCTGATTTTACATAAGCCTTAAGAGTCTCTTTTCAGTCACGTTTCCTTAGAATTTTTACAGCCTTGACACCCTGACTTATAATCGAACAAATGGGTTTTGACATCAGGCACTTGGGGGCAATATCATTTATACCCTTGGCTCTTACTGATACACCTTATAAATAAAACATGATTACTGATCTACTTTATGACCACACCTGTAGTAAAAATACGAGTTCACATACAATGCCATAAAAAATACCGGAACTAAAGAGAATTCGTTTCGTGGAGTTCACACAATGGAAATATCATCGGACATAGCGATACAGTTCGAAAAAGTTTGTTTTTCATATGGCAAACTTGAGATTTTTCGCGAATTAACGATCAGAATACCTAGGGGAGAAATTTGTGGAGTGTTGGGAGCGAATGGTGCTGGTAAAACTACGGCAATGCGTCTCCTGATGGGACTTCTCAAGCCAGCTAAGGGCTCAATAACGATTCTCGGCAATGGACTTCAGAGAAGCAATCGCAACAGGATCGGGTATATGCCACAACTCACCGCTCTCTATCAAGAATTATCTATTGAGGATAACGTGCATTTCTTCGCCAGAATGTATGGGATGTCTGCAAAGCATGAGAGAAACATTGCGGTTGACAAAGTTATATCTCTAGTAGATCTAGTTAATCGTCGCGGGGATTCCGTATCAAGTCTGAGTGGAGGCATGCGGCAAAGAGTGAGTTTGGCGGTCGCCCTCGTTCATTCACCTGATTTACTCGTTTTGGATGAACCTACAGTGGGACTCGACCCCCAACTTCGAGCCAATTTCTGGGACCATTTCATTTCTCTTGCCAACATTGGCATTACCATATTTATTTCTAGCCATACTATGGACGACGCAAACCATTGTCATCGATTGCTTTTCCTGCAAGAAGGCCGTATTGTCGCCGACGGAAACCCAGACGAGTTGCGTTCTGCCGTTGGGTCAGCAGGAGCTTCTCTAGAAGACGCATTCTTGCATTTTGTAGTGAAAGAAACACAATGAGCTGTGATAGAATTCTGGCAATATCGAATAGAGTAGCCCATCAAATTATGAAAGACCGCAGATCGCTGGCGCTCATTATTGTGGCACCGATTGTAGTTATGTCATTAGTGGGATTCAGTCTAGTTGACCAGGAGGCAATCTTAAACCGCATCGTCCCCGCCTTACTTGGAGTATTTGTACTATTCTTCACGTTCTTACTAACGGGCGTGAGTTTCTTAAGGGAAAGGTCTCAAGGGACTCTGGAACGTTTACATGTCACTCCAGTGTCTAGAGTCGATCTGCTTGTCGGCTACTTATTTGGATTCCTGATCTTCGCTATGTTGCAATCTTCAGTCATACTTGCTTATACGATATTAGTTCTGCCCGTCTCATATCAAGGAGACGTGTGGCAAATATTTGCAGTGTTGGTGTTACTAACTATAGTAGCTGTTAGTCTCGGAATCTTAGTATCTACGTTCGCCAACAACGAATTTCAGGTTGTCCAGTTCATACCTGTAATCATTGTCCCACAGATTTTTCTTACAGGAGTTATCGTACCAGTCGACAGTATGCCTTGGCTGCTCGAAAAAGTTTCCACAGTTCTACCTCTCAGATATGGGGTCGATATATTAGTAGGGATAATGCTGAATGGTCACAACATACTTAATTTCGGAACTGAATTAGTTGTTCTGGCTGGCTTTGGCTTCATTTTTTTGCTATGTGCTAGCCTAACGGTACGTCGATAATTAATTCTTTCAAATAATGTAGCCTCCCAACAATCATATATAACACTTTTTGGGCGAGCTTCGCTGCCATTTTATCTGGATCTCTCAATTTCTAATGCACAAGGCCTAAACATGGTGATTCAAATCAGTCTATACGTGAGTTTCTTATCCACACCTAGGATCAACAGGGTCCCAACGCAACAATTTACCTACGGCATTCATTTCAATAATTTTAGAACGAGTCTCTGCCCACAACCTACCCCATTCTTCATTATCTCTTAGTTCTGCTGACGGATTGCTCCTACTTCTGGCAATGAAACCTGGCCAAGTTAGAGGTTCCATCGATACGTCTCTGGGCCTAGAGGTGAAGGGACCTAAATGAACACCCGTATTCTGCCCAACAGGCTGGTAGCGTAAGTCAAAACTGATTCTAACATCTTGTTCACTTACATTCGACAACGATCCATGAATATTGTGTTTGTGTTGGAAAAAAACATCGCCAGGCTTCATCGGTATAGGTGTTAACCCATTCAACGACTCCTTTGGAATCCCCATTTCACCAGTCTTACGTAACTCTTCGGTGAAACAGTGTAGGACTAATCCATTCTTATGACTTCCCGGTATTACAGCGAGGCATCCGTTTTCAACGGTTGCCTCCGTTAAAGGTATCCAAACAGTCAGTAGATTAGTTGAGTCGGCATCTTCTCTAATCACTCCTTGATCTTGATGCCAAAAGGTCTTTGAGACTTGGTCGTTCTTACGCATTGTTGCTGGCAGAAGCCGTTCTGGAGGCTTGACACGTAATCGATTCACCGGATTAACATAAATCTCCGGGCCAATAAATTGTTCTACAGCATCCAAAAGAATCTGATTGGTAAGTAAATTAAACACGGCTGGGCCATGGTGTATGTTCGGGTCGTCTTCCGATAAGGTCACCATTGATCTAGACTTCAGAGCAACATCTAGGTGATATATAACCTCACCTTCGGTCTCAATAATCAATTTACCAAGCCGTTTATCGAAAGGCAGATTACTGTACGTTCTATCTATCTTACCTTCACTAAACCATTTCCTTTCTAATGAGTCGATTGCTGAAACATATTCATCTATTACCGGCCTTATATGTAGATCTATATCGAGTAACCCTCTAGCCACAACGTAACCCATTTCATTGAAATGCTCCAGTAAATCAGGTTTGAAAGCGACTACCATATTATATTCACCCTCCTAACAGAAAGAGTTGTGGGCAATTGCATTCTACCAATAGTGATAATCAATGTCGATACACAGTTGATTGTCATCACTCGCATCAGGAGGTGGCTTTAGTAACAATCAGTAGAGAATCATAATATTTTCACAGACTCTGTAAATAACGATGCAACAGTCGCTATGGCTAATAATATTTTCGTTTATCATAACTTTGATTTTTCGTGTTTTATATATCTATATATACTATTAACTCCGGAATAAATCCTGTAGTAGTTGACTACGGAACAAAGTGATGCTATCGTTTTTTTTGAAGCGTGGAATCTGTATTCAAACTGTAGTTGCTATTCTCATAGCGGAGGACTGTATCCATGTCAACAAATGATGATCGTGCAGTTGTTGTTATACAGCTTACCGGTGGAAATGACTATTTGAACACTGTAATACCCTACAACAACGAATTGTATTTCGATAATAGACCTCATGTTTATCATAATCCTGATAAAGTCATAAAATTAGATGATACTCTCGGACTAAATCCCAGCATGGGTCCAATCAAAGATTTGTGGGACGAAGGCAATGTGGCAATCATAAATGGTATAGGGTACCCTGAACCTAATCGCTCTCATTTCCGCTCTATGGATATTTGGCATACAGCAGAACCCACGAAAGTAATCAATGAAGGATGGCTTGCTAGAGCGATACGAGACATAGATCCGTCAGGTGACAATGTTCTAACAGGTCTCAACTTGGGACGTGGACTCCCAAGAGCGTTAGCCTGCAAAGGTGTTCCAGTGGCTTCTGTAGGTAGTCTTGAGAATTACGGGTTATTCCCAGATGCAAGAGATGAAGCCGCGCGCTTAGAAATTTTAAATACCTTTACTAGGATGTATGGAGGGACAGTCGGACGAGACGCCGTTTCAGAATTCATAAGCCAGACCGGTAACTACGCTATTAAAGGAGCTGATACTCTAAGAACAGCTCCTCAAAAATACATGTCTAGTGTCGAGTATTCTGCCAATCCTCTGTCACAAAGCCTCAGAGATGCCGCCCAAGTTATGTTCGCGGATCTTGGCACACGAGTGTTTTACGCGCAACACGGCAGTTTCGACACACATGGAGGCGAATTACCTGTCCATGCAACACTTTGGTCTGAGGTCGCCTCTGCAATCGGCGATTTTACAGATGATCTTAAGGAACATGGCAGATATGACAATACTTTAATACTAATGTTTTCAGAATTTGGGCGCCGTATTAAAGACAATGGATCAGGTACTGATCATGGTTCAGGTGGCGTAGCCTTCTGCATTGGAGGAGCCGTAGAAGGTGGATTCTATGGCGAATATCCCTCATTAAAGGAACAAAACCAACTCGATGGTGATCTCCGTTTTAACAATGACTTTAGAGAGACGTATTCTACAATACTGGATCGCTGGCTCGGTTTAGATCCTGTTCATATCGTAAATGGCCGTTTCGAGCAGTTTAACTTTATATAGGAGTAACCGTATGATTGCAACAGAAGGATTTCAGTTAATGGCACATTTGTTACGGCGAGCGGGATTTGGAGCCACTTACACTGAAATTCAAGAACAATTATCAGAAGGATACGAATCAACGATAGAGACGTACCTTCAGCCCTCTGACTCTGATAGTAGGCATTTGGAAGATGATGTTATACGTCGCTACCATTCAGACATTCATGAATCACGAATTCCTGAGGCCCCAGGTTCACAATGGGTTTACAGAATGGTGACGACGAATTCTCCTTTAGAAGAAAAGATAGCACTATTTTGGCATGGTATCTTTGCCACTGGTTTCAGTAAAACCCAACAGGGTCCCTCATTGTTTCTTCAAATCGAAACATTCAGAGAACTGGGATTAGGGAAATTTGATGATCTTTTATTGGCGATATCCAAAGATCCAGTAATGATTATGTGGTTAGACAATCAAGACAATCATAAAGGTGCCATAAATGAAAACTTCGGACGAGAACTCCTAGAACTGTTCTCAATGGGAATAGGTAATTATACAGAGACAGACATCAAGGAGTGTGCCCGTGCCTTTACAGGATGGACTCTAGATAACGCCGAATATATGGAAGCCCGATCTCTTAAGGCTTCCATATGGCCTTACGGAGGCATAGCGTGGCATTACGACTATCGAGATGAGGATCACGATCATGGTGCCAAAGAATTCTTGGGAGAGAGAGGAAATTTCAATGGAGACGACATCATCGAGATAATATGTCGTAATCCTGCCACAGCCAGATTTATTGCTAGACATATCTACGATTTTTTCGTTGCCGATGAAGCTCCTGTTCCCCAATGGCCGTATGTTCCACCAGTGGACCCAGACGCTATAGAAATTTTGGCTGACGCTTATTTACAATCCAATCACGATATAAGTTCAGTGTTAAGGGTATTGTTTAACTCTGACTTCTTTAAGCAATCACGTTTCGCCAGAGTAAAGTGTCCCGCCGAATTTGTCGTAGGAGCTCTTAGACTCAGTGGAGCCATATCTGAACCTACCCTAGAGATAAATGAGGCTCGGGCTGTGATTGGATACATGGGGCAATTTTTATTGAATCCTCCGTCCGTCGAAGGCTGGCATGAAGGACAAGAGTGGATTAATAGTGGAGCACTAGTGGAACGAGTTAACTTCGCCGCCAAGCAACTTAGCAATGTGGATAATCCCGGAGTTAAGAATATTATTTCAGAACTCACTAGGCAAACTGAAGAGCATTCGACTCCGGAATTCATAGTGGATCGCTGCCTTGATCTTATGGGTCCCTTAACAATGACGGAGGACGATACGAAATTCGCATTAGTTGAACATGTTGCCAACGGGGGCGATTTAAATCTTCAAAATCTCGACACTGATGACAATTCTTTACAGAGAGTTGGTGATTTACTCGGATTAATCGCTTCAACAAAGGAATATCATAGAACTTAAGAGACATGAAGCCAATTCTGGCATTAGTTTAACCAAAACACCCTGGTTAAACCCTCAATATAGAGTAGCCTGTGCGGTTTTACTTCCCCTGAGTTTTACAATATATCTGGTGCCAAACTTAAATTCCCTGGATCTAAGGACAACAACTTGACCAACACAAGTAAAGCAAATAAATTCCATTTAACTTATTTGAAGACTATAGGAATAATGAACAATAATCCGGTGGGACGAGGGTTTGGCCATCCTGTTGACTTGGCGGTTCACAAAGACGGACGTATCTTAGTGTTGAATAGGCACGATGTTTATGCTCGTGTCGGCGTCTGTACCCTGGACGAAGAATACTTGGGCGAGTTCGGCTCCTATGGACATGGAAAAGGTCAGTTTTGGCTCCCTACGGCCGTGACAATCGACAATTGTGGACGAGTATACGTCGCAGATGAATACCATCACAATATCACAATATTTGACGAAACTGGTAACTATATTAGCACCTGGGGTCAATATGGTACAGGCAAAGGCCAATTAAATGGCCCATCTGGGCTTGTAGTAGATGCAGATAATAACGTTTACGTTGTCGATCAAAAGAACGACCGAGTTCACAAATTCACGAGTGACGGTCGACATATACTACAATGGGGTGAATCAGGTTCCAAAGAAGGGCAGTTTAATTTACCCTGGGGATTGACGCTCGACTTTGACGGGAATGTATATGTTGCCGACTGGCGCAATGACCGTGTCCAAAAGTTCACACATGACGGGCAATTCTTGGCCTCTTTCGGAGAGTCAGGAGACGGTAATGGACAATTTTATCGCCCTGCCAAACCGGCCGTAGACTCAGAAGGCTACATATATGTAGCAGACTGGGGTAATGAAAGAGTACAAGTACTAAGTCCGGACGGAAAATTCCAAATAAATCTCCGTGGCCAAGCAACCATGTCTAAATGGGGTCAGGATTTCCTCGATTCTAATCTAGATGAAAGTACAACTCGTAGAGAAGCTAATTTAACCCCTGACCTACCTCCGCACATTGATTCAGCTTATAGGATTTCGGCTCAGACTGAACCTTTTTTCTGGGGTCCAGCATCAGTCCAGTTAGACGAAGAAGGCCGCCTGTATGTCACAGAGACCTCTCGCCATCGAGTACAAGTATACCAAGGATTGCATACATGATCAGCTAATTAGGTACATTACGCTACCCAATTCAAGATACTAGCTACAATAGCCATACGTTACTACCTGCTAACTAAAAACTCCTGTCGGAAACTATCATATTACACGTATACATAAACAAGTCAAACAACTTTATGTATATCAGAATACACCCTGTTATGCGTGGTTGACTACACCTCTTTCTATCGGTACTATTCCTTGAAGAGCAGACTTTATGTTTGTCTGTTAACTATATATAAACTAAACAAAAGGATAGGGGGAATTAGAAATGACAATCGGCATCCGTGGGCCCAATGAACACCTAATCGGTAAGCCGGGATCACGGCACGAGATAGGAACTCCAGCATTAATCATCGACCTTGATATTTTGGAATCCAATATAAGCTGGTTGGCAAAGCACGCTCAGCTGCATAATTATGAAGTCCGTCCAGTAGCCAAAATTCATAAATCGGTAGAAATCTCTCGACTCCAAGCAAACGCTGGAGGCAGAGGGCCGTGCTGTGCCACAATAGCCGAGTCAGAAGTAATGGTTGATGGAGGCCTTTCAGATGTCATGCTTTTCACATCAGTCGTTACTAAACCAAAACTTGAACGTCTCTCTGTCCTGAACGCCAAAGCGGATGGACTAATAGTTGTAACAGATGATCCAATCAACGTTGATCAACTTGGGGCGTCAGCACGAGCTTCTGGGAAATCTTTAAAAGTTCTTGTCGACGTAGAGGTGGGGGGAAGAAGAACAGGCATCGAAGATGAAGAAAGCGCTGTGGAAGTTGCTAAGCTCATCGCTGAAACAGACGGCCTTGAATACGCTGGAGTGCAAGGATATGCTGGAGGACACCAAGGTGCAAACGATTTAGAGAGTCGTAGGACTATTCTGGATCTGAAACTTCGACCACTAATCC
>Ga0310121_10005349_pt1 | contig 11072 bp, 12 predicted proteins | sample CB27_Tmax_986_MG_FD_203504 | JGI IMG/M metagenome (GOLD analysis project Ga0310121, IMG submission 203504) | Marine microbial communities from Western Arctic Ocean, Canada - CB27_Tmax_986 | ecosystem: Environmental > Aquatic > Marine > Oceanic | place: Canada: Western Arctic Ocean | collected...
GGCTACGGAGCCTTGCGGCAATCCTAACCCTTCTGCAAAATCCAATTGCGTCTCCGACATCCGTGTCCCTCCCAGCTAGACGAATTCGCTCAAATAAAAGGACATCTTTAAAACGCATTGACTCCGGCAAAAGTTCGACAAAACCGCGAAAAAAGAAAGACTATGTCAGGATTTCTGGAGTCTGTGGCGACCGAGAATCTTGCCCTTAACTGCCAGTCGGCGTCTCTGGTCGTCGTTGAGCAGAATGCGTTTCGGGCCGTGCTTTTCCCTAAGAACCCGGTTCTCGGTGCGAAGGTATTCGATCGCTTCTTGCTGCTGTCGGTGGATCCAGCCTGCGATTATGGCTACGTAGAGTTGCCAGGGTTGGAGAATAAAACTCATAGTCGGCCTGACGGTGAAGCATGAAAAACTTCACCATGCTGCCTGGATCGCCAAACTTCAAGGGCCAACGTCGGACGAAAACAAGGATTCGCGCGTGCCATAACCACTGAAAAGGAAAGCTGTTACGGTTCGGCGGAGTTTTTTGGCCTCACACGGTCGCCCTGGCTTTCCGCTTCGAGACTTCCAACGCCAGTACAACTTGAAACCCTGACGGTGCCAGCGGATCACTGTTTCCGGCTGCACCATGGAAAGCGCCAATCGCCAGTTAGACCAAAGTCGGGACAGACAAACCCAGAAGATACGATCGCGTGGGCGCAACTTCGGACGCTTCACCGACTGCTTGTACACAGCAAGTTGTTGACGTAGCGCGAGGTTCTCAATGGCCAATCTGGTTCGCGGCACTAGCATCGCTCGGAAGAATAGAACAAAAGCCTTAAGGACGCCCATTATTGCACCGGCATGATCGGAAATCGGTCCATTCTAGCCGAGCTACCGAAGACGCGGCGAACGACGTAAGTCCTTGAATAGCAACGACGACCGAGTTTTTGCTAGGGACAACGGTCATTCTGAGTCTGGCAGCGACCCAGGGAAGGGCGACCACGCACCCCAGGGCATCAACACCAACTTAGAGCGTTACGACACACTCATCAGACATTCTTCTGACGCCTTTTCCAGCGCCTCGATCTTGGTTGGAAGCACCTGGTCCAGTTGTTGTCGGGCTTCGTCGGTCAGCTGAGCCCGTGGCCGCCGGAAAACGTACTCGGCATAGCCGCGCTGTCGGGCAAGGTATTCAAAAATCCCACGCATGCCGAATTGCCAGCCGTAGAGAGCAAAGTCGACGAAACGGTTTTGCACGTCCATGGCCCGCTGGATGTCACCCTGCTGCACGGCCAGATACATTCCCACGAACGCCTCTGGAAAAAAGTTGTACCACATGCCGATACCACCACTGGCGCCGTACAGCAGTCCGGGTACCAGGACTTCGTCCATACCATTAAACACCACGGCATCGGGTCGATCCCGCAGGATGCGGCTGTTGTAGGTAAGGTTCCAGCCAGTTGATTTCAAGCCAATCACTCCGTCGATGTCAAGCAATTGAATCATTTCCTCCGCGGAAAGATCCACACCAGTGATCATCGGAATATGGTATACGAGCAGAGGGAGCTGTGCCGCACCCACGATGTCGCGATAGTACTCGTGTAGCTGCTGGAAGCTAAGCAACGGTGGCGGCATGCTGGAGACGGCATGAGCTCCCGCCGTGGCTGCGTGCTCCGCCAGCAGGATGGCGTCCCGGCTGTTCCGGGCGCCGACATGGTCGATGACCGTGCCGTTGTACTGCCGCGACACCTGTACGGCAATCTCAATCGCCCGTTTGCGTTCGCTGATGAGCATGTTGAACCCATCTCCGGTTCCACCGCAGACATACAGGCCGTGAGCGCCTCGATCGTACATCGACTCACATAGCGTGGCGAACCTGTCCTCCTGGAACACGTCCATTTCGTCGCATGGACTAGCTACGGGAACCAGAATGCCGCAGAATTCTCTCGACTCGTTACTGGTCATTTGTTTTGGTCTCTATCACGGCTGTTCGCAATTGAGTTGGTTGGTTGAGGTGCGGCAGGTAGGGTCTAAGGCGTGCCCCGTCTTTCGCCACCGTCCATGTAAATGGAGCTTCCGAACATGTAGGAACACGGCTCCGATGCCAGAAAGGCGACGACCTGGGCAATCTCTTGCGGCTCGGCAATGCGCCCGGCGGGCAGCTTATTGCCGAGTTCCTGTAGGATGTCCTCCACGTTGCGTCCTTCATTGTCAGCGCGAGCCTGCTGCAGAGTGCGGGCGCGCTGGGTGTTGGTCAGGCCCGGGCATATCGTGTTCACCAGGATGCCGTCTCTGGCAACCGCATCCGAGAGGGCGCGTGTCATGTTCAGAATAGCGATATTGGCAAGGCTGACAGGGATGTTCCCCTGACCAGGGCTCGTGCCCGCGCCACCGGCAATGTGGATGATCCGTCCCCATCCGTTCCTTCTCATGTGGGGAATCGCCAGTTGCGAGAGGCGCAAGTAGCTGTAGCTCTTCAGACCCAGCGCTTCGTCGATCAAGTCGGTAGAGAGCGTCAGAATATCGCCACCCTGCGCTGCGCCGGCACAGTTGACCAGGATATCGACGCCGCCGAACATTCGCACCGTCTCGTCGACGACGTTCCGACAGCCTTCCAGGGTCGTCAAATCGACGGCGACAGCATGTGCCTCGCCGCCGATTGCGTTGATCTCGCCCACGACCTCATCCAACAGCGTCTGGTCACGGGCCGCGATACAGACACGAGCCCCCTCGCGCGCGAGCGCCAAGGCAGAGCATCGGCCGATGCCCCGATTGCCACCGGTGACGATGGCTCGCTTTGCTTCCAGTCCCAGGTTCACGATGTCTCCGAACGCGATTCGTCGTGGGTGTCAAACTCGGCTGGCATGGTGATCTCCAAGACCTCCCAGTCGTCGGCATACTCCAGCACCTCGTGTTTCACGCCGGGCGCTTGGAACCAGACATCGCCAGGCTCCACGCGAATCTCTCCGATATCTTCGAAGTACATTCGCGCCCAGCCCCTGATCAGATAGACCATCTGGAAGTCCAAAGCATGGGAGTGGTAGCCCATCGGGCCGTCGCACGGCTGAGCGGCACGAATGATATGCGCCAGCACCTTGCCCTCGGTGGTATCCTTGATCCCCAGATCGCGGTAAGCGAAGTAGGGCCGAAGACCATCTCTGGCCCACCGGGCATCCTTTTCGTGCGCTGCGAAGGACTTGGTCGATTTTTCTTGGGTCATCGCGCCATTCCTCGTCTGAAGTGTCGTTTACGAGTATAACCTCATTGGGTGTTCTCCGCATCAGTGAAGCCACGGCAGAGCCACGTAAAAATATCGCGAAGCGAAGCAAGGCGGATCAATAGAAAAAGGGAAGGACTGTGCAGTATATTCGCCTGGGTCATACCGACTTGAACGTATCCCGGATCGCACTAGGGTTAGGGTTCCGTGGTCAGTCGTCCGAGAGGGAGGCGCAGCGAACTGTCGAACACGCCATTGATTCAGGCATCAACTTTATCGATTGCGCGAATAAATACCATCTCCGGACCAGTGCTCGTGACGAGCATGTCCGGTGCGAAGAAATTCTCGGTCGGGTGCTGGCAACACGGCGGGACGAGGTTGTGATTACGAGCAAAGTTGGCGCGGAAGCCGGCCACGGTTTGGACGGTGGAGGCTGTACTGCCAATAACATCATGCAGCAGATCGACCATTCGCTGCGATACCTGGGCACGGACAACATCGACCTCTACCTGCTACACGTGTTCGATCCAATCACGCCATTGGAGGAGACGCTGCGAACGATGGATGATCTCGTGAAAAGCGGCAAGGTGAGGTACATCGGGTGTTGCAATTATCAGGCATGGCAAGTGTGCCGGGCCTTGTGGCTTGCGGACCGGATGGATACCGCTTCGTTTGCTTGCGTACAGAATAACTACAGCCTGCTGAATCGCGGGTTGGAGCGAGAAATGTTCCCGTTGGTACGCGATCAACGGTTGGGGGTAATGGCGTTCAGCCCTCTGGCTGTGGGGTTGCTCAGCGGCTTGTATAAGGCGAGCAACCCGCCCGGTGCCGGTTCCCCGTGGTACGAAAGGCGAGACGAGTACGATTTAGTTTTTCGGGGCGATGCCGGCTTTGTTGTGGAAACGGCTCGCACCGTGGCGGAGCAGCGCGGCGTCACCATGCCGCAATTGGCGATCAATTGGGTGCTCGCACATGAGGAAGTTTCTGTTGCGATTTCAGGAAGCGACTCGATCAAGCAGCTGGACGACAACCTGGGTGCACTGGGCTGGGAGCTAAGCGAAGAGGAGTTGTCAACGCTCAACGAACGCTTTGTTGAGCTGACAATCTGGTAAGCCACTCTTAGCGTCTTTCACCGTAAGAGGTGGCACCGGTCTTCCTACTTCGCCGATTAACGAATAGGGTTCAACGTGCTTCGGGGACATCGTTCGATGCGGTCAAACGTGCGCGCTCTGCGTGCGTCCGTCGTCCCCTCCTCTATCGCCGAACGCTCGACGTTGGGGTGCGTCGGTGTTCACGCCCGCTAGGCGAAATGGAATTCTCCGAAAATGCTGCGAATGCGCGCGTGGAGTACGAAACCGTATTCCCCTAAGTGCGATCGGTGAAATCGCCCAACGGACGGAACGGGTGTTAGCTAACTGCGGGAGGTGTGACACACCTCCCGCAGAAACGGCAGCTCGTGAAATTGCCTCGATTGACCAAATTGAGCCATAAATCCGGACGCCTGTTGGACGCGGCGGTGTGCTCATCCGCCGCACCCAAATCCGTGCTGCGGGCAGTTCCACCGCCGCGTCTTGGGCGAGTTCCAAAAGTGCTTCGGCGTTTCACGCCGAAGCAGGTTAATTTCGTCGGTCTAACGAATAAGGTTCTTTCCGAAGGCAACAGAGGTGAAAGTTGCATTGAGTTGGTCAGCGTGTGACGAGGTGAGGGAAAGAAGGGCCCTTCGGAAAGAACTCGTTGAACGGGCGCAGCTATGTGGATTGCTTTGGCTGGAACGCTTGAGGTGGGGCAACCGAAGCGCCGAACGGCAGGCTAATAAGCGGTCGGTCGATTTCGCCGACGGACTCTAGCGAACTGCCGTTTCTGCCGGCGGGCTTGTACCGCCGCACGATATTGAGGTGCATTTCGGCGCGGAGGAGGGGGCGACCTAAGCATCGAACTGCAAACTGCTTTGGCCTGCTTAGGCGCGGAGGTGGTTTTTACCTCCGCGCGCAAATGTAGTTTGCTAACTCGCTTGGCGGTGTGGGACGAACGCCAGTTTGCTATTTGCAGTTTTGTCCGGCGGGCGATTTCACCGACCGCAGTTAGCAACCAAGATCGCCGCGGTTAGCAACCAAGATCGTTGTTCATTTCGTCGGCGACGATGAACAATACGATTTGGGACTTTGCTGCAATGCCCGTATGTGACGGACACACGAGCCAGGCCGCTGAAAGGCAGCAGCACATTGAGGGGACTCCCATTATTCTACATCTGCTGTTGACTCGAACAGATCTCTCCGCTCGACAGCTTTCAAGGCGGCGATGGCGTTGTCCACGTGCTCGCACGTGCGCGCCCCGAACAGCGTGCACGTGACTTGCGCGTTGCGGGTCACCCATGCGCCGGCCAGGTAGGCCATCGACAGCCCGAGCTGCTCCGACCGGGCCCTCAGTTGTTCAACCGCGCGAAAACCGTCGTCACTGAAATAGACATCGCAATGACCGGGAATCACGTCGAAGCGCGTGCCGAGTGGCAGCTGCTGGCGGTCCGGCGTGTATTTGCCGGTCAGAAAACCGGCACCCAAGGGGCTGTAGGCGATAAATGACACGTCCCGCTCCACGCACACGGGAAACACATCAGTCTCCGCCTCGCAATGCGCTAGGTTGTAGTGGTTTTCGATGACCTCAAAGCGTGCCAGGCTGAGACGGCGGCTCGCCTCGAGTGCCTCGCGCAGCTGACCGCCGCTGAAATTGCTGCAGCCGATGATGCCGACACGACCGGCCGACACCTCGGCGTTCAGCGCATCCAGGGACTCGTCGATCGGCACCTGATCGTCGGGAACGTGCAACATGAAAACGTCGATCCGATCGATGCCAAGCCGTTCCGAGCAGTCACGGACCGCGCGGGCGATGTTCTCCGGGGCGTTGCCGCCGTCGACTTTCGTACATACGATCACATCATCGCGACAACCGCGAGCGAGGAACCACCGCCCCAGGGTAAGCTCGGAAGAATGCATTTCGCCAGATACCTCACGGACGTCGTCCGCGTCCAGATAGCCGCGACGATAGGCCTTGGCGTTGCCTCGGCCGTGTCCAAGAAGTTGATGCCAAGTTCCACTGCGTAGTCGAGAAGGCGAAAGGAAGTTCGCTCGTCGATCTCGCGGCCGAAGGTTACGCAACCCAATCCGATCGAGCTGATCCTGGTTTCCGAACGTCCGCGTCTGCCGTGCTTCATCCGTCTACCCTCGCTACCCAGTGGCGGTACAAGGGCCGAACGTTTTCCGGGAGTGACCGCCATACCTGCGGTTGAATACGCGGCACGATGTTTTCGTGCCGTCCAGGTTCGGTTACGAGTTGCCGGCGCTGGTCCGAATCGGGGTCCAGCGGCTCGAGGTTCAACCACCAGGGGGCGTAACGAACACCCAACGCCACCCGCGGGGCTTGTGAGGGATTGCCGGGAGGGCAGTGCCATAGGCGGCTGTCGAACAGGAGCACACTGCCCGCAGGGCCGGTCACGCAATACTCAGTGGGACAGGGTAAACTGGGATCGATGCCGAGACTCTTGTCAGTCGGGTTGCTCGAAGCACGGTGACTGCTAGGAACGACCAGCGTTCCGCCGTTCTCCTCCGTGAAAGGAGAAATCATGATCAGCGCGGTCAGGTGCATGAGCCGATCCGGATAAGGCGCGGGGACGTGACAAGCGTTGTTCTGGTTGAATGGCCAGTCGGCGTGCCAGGTCGTGCGGAGCTTGCCTGGTTCGTTGATCAGAGCCGACGTGAACGAAACGCGAATATTTGGGCTCAGCAGTCGCTCGGCGAGAGCCAGCACCCGCCAGTCGGCCACGTAGGGTGCAAACGATTGATCTTCGTTGATAACACAGGGAACGAACAAGACACGTTTGGCAGCTGGCTCTGCTGCGTGGCAGCGCTGGGCTACTTTGATCAGTCGATCCCGGATCCGCTCGCACTAGTCAGACGCCACGACTTGCTTGATAAGACAAAATCCGTCGCGTCGCAGCTGTCGTTCGTGTTGTTGAAGTTCGTCCATCGCGGGCCCTTTGGAGATGGTCTGAGTATTGGATAATCCTAACGTCCGACGGTCGAAATGGCCACTCATTAACTGCCGGCGGTGTGCACGTCCGACGGAAGAAACGGTAGGTTGCGAAGCGCGTTCCAATAACCGCGTGTCGGTCACCCTCCGACCCGCGGCTCGGTTGGGCGCGGAGGTGATTTTCACCTAAGCGAGTTACGGTACTTCGCTAACTGCATGAGGTGGCGCACTCCTCCGCGCCTTCGAGCAGATTCAGATCGGCCCTTGAACACGGGATCTTGGCCCCATTCGGCCGGACTCAACAACTTGCCACTGATTCCTGTTTGGTCAAAAAACTCCGCAGATGTGGAAGTTCCGGTGTGCTGGCAGGCTGTGATTCACAATTGTCTGAATTCTCAGGCGACGGACTGGACTCAGGAGTGTCGCTATCCGAGCCAGCATGAAGCCCGCCTGACTTTTCGGTCGTTGCAGGTAACTTTGTCGACATCGGACTCTACTCGACCGCCGAGTATTCGGGATCGCCACGATACGCGGGATTACGGTAGTAATAACGCAGTGTCCCGCCCAGTCGTTCACGACAATGCACTGGTCCTGTTTGGTAAAAAAAATCCGCCGATGCAGAAGTTCTGGTGTCCTGCCATGTTGTGAAGCGAAGTTGCCCGAAATCTCAGTCGACGGTGTGGGCGGAGGAGTATGCTGTCGCGGCCCGCGTGACTACCGGGTTGTTGCCCACAGCGACTTCGGACTCCGTCGGAACGCCGAGCATTCCAAATCATCGTCACGCGGCATCACGCTAGTAGTAACGCAGCGTCCCGCCCAGTCGTTCACGGCAATTCACGACACCACTGCCCTGCCCCACTTCGCCGCCCGGCTCGATGATCCGATTGTTCACCAGCAAGAAACCTTCATCGCAGTCGGTAAGGTTGCGAGCTACCTGCTGCATCCATGCCTCATTGGGATTCGGCGTGCAGCCGGCGAAGTGGACTCGTCGCGATTTCAACTTCATGACGAACAAGAGATAGTAGATGACCAAGCCACCTCTGGTCCATACTTCGAGAGTGGTGAAGTCGATGGATGCCAGCACGTCCCAATGCGCCTTCAGAAACGTCGGCCAATCCACCGTGCACTTTCGACTTGGCGCTGGCTGGATACCGTGGTCTTTGAGAACGTTGCCAACGGTTTGGTCCGAGATATCATGCCCCAAATTGGCCAAGGCTCCTTGTATTCGATCATATCCCCAAGACGGATTCTCGCTGGCCATCTGGACCACGAGATCGACGATTTCTTGGCTGGTTCTTGGTCGTCCCGGAGACTTACGACGCTTCGAGTAATCCCATTTCTGAGCGACCAATTGGCGGTGCCAGCGGAGAATTGTATCGGGCGTAAACAGGGTACCGATTTCCTGAAGCCGTTTTCGGCCCAGGATCTTTCCCTTGACCGCTAGCCTCCGTCGCTGGTCATCGTTGAGCAAAATGTGTTTGCAACCCAGCTTTTCTTTGAGGACTTGATTCTCCGTCAGCACATAATCAATCAATTCCTGTTGAAACTTGGTCATCCAGGCGGACACGATGATGATCAATAGCTGCCATGGCTGCAAAACAAACGACATCGGATTTTCTTTCTGAAACAATTGAATTGCGGCCGAGATTCTTGCGTTTCAGACTACGTAAGTGCCGCGCCGGGTGCAACTTCCACATCGGCGGAGTATTTTTACCCTAGCAGTATGGCCCTCCTTTGGTCAAGCTTTCTTCCGCTGGTTGTCCGTCCTTCTCGCGTCATGACGCGATCCGGCTAGAATTGTACGTCCCGGGTGCTACGTTGTGACGTGGCAGTCCAACTCGCGCGTGACCTCATCCGTGATTTGTTGGTACACTGTTGAAGCAGCCGCAAACCTCGTTTTTTTGGAGTAAAAGAAATGCAACCCCTCCGATCTCTTGCTCTGTCCAGCCTGTTGTTGGTCTTCTCTACTGTAGCCTCAGCTGGCGATTGGGCTCAATTCCGTGGTCCTGGTGGTCTCGGGATCTCTGACGAAACCGGTTTGCCGTTGACGTGGAGCTCCGAGGAAAACCTTGTTTGGAAGACTCCCCTTCCCGGCTACGGCGCATCGAGCCCGATTGTGGTCGGCGACAAGATATTCGTCACCTGTTACAGCGGCTATGGCGTGGGTGGTGAAGATGCTGGCGACCAGGCCAACATGAAGCTGCACCTCGTCTGTTGTGACCGTGCCAGCGGCGAGGTCGTCTGGAACAAGTCTGTCGATCCCCAATTGCCGGAGAAGCCCTATCAGCAATATCTACCAGAGCACGGTTACGCCTCCGGTACGCCCGCTTCGGATGGAAAAGCAATTTACGTCTTCTTTGGGCGTAGCGGTGTTTGGGCCTTTGACCTCGATGGGAACCAGCTTTGGAACGCCGACGTCGGTTCGGAAACCCATGTTTTCGGTACCGCCAACTCGCCACTTTTGGTTGGCGATTATGTGATCATCAATGCCAGCATTGAGAGTGGCAGCTTGGTCGCGCTCGAAAAGTCAACGGGCGAGGAGGTCTGGCGGGCCGACGGCATCGACGAGTCTTGGAACACTCCGGTTCTTGTCAATCTCCCCAACGGTGAAACGGAAGTGGTGCTCACCATCACGGGAAAGATCCTCAGCTTCGACCCGCGAACCGGAAGCTCGCTATGGAACTGCGAATCCGCGGAGACCTATATCTGTCCTAGCGTTGTCGTTCACGACCAGACGGTCTTTGCGATTGGAGGGCGTGGACCTTACGTAGCAGGGGTTATGGCGGGAGGACGTGGCGACGTGACGCGGACGCATAGGCTCTGGTTCGCCGAAGAGGGCTCCAATGTGCCGTCACCAGTCTATCATGACGGCCACCTTTACTGGGTGAATGAAGGCGGGATTGCTCACTGCGTGAATGCCGAGACTGGCGAAACGGTGTACAAGCAACGAGTCGACGGGGCGGAGAAGACGTACGCTTCAGCTCTACTTGCTGAAGGACGTCTCTATGTCGTCACCTGGCACAACGGCACCTTCGTATTGGATGCCAAGCCCGAATTCAAGGTGCTAGCCCGCAACACGCTTTCCGGAGACGACAGTATTTTTAACGCCAGCCCGGCCGTGAGTCATGGCCAGCTGATCCTGCGCTCGAACCAATTTCTCTACTGCGTTGGCAACCAGGAGAATTGAAGGCGGTGATAGTCCGATTTCACGGCAAACACAAGACAAACTCGCGTCATCATGAATTCCCAACAGGGGTTTGGCCTTTATCGCCGGCTCTCATCGGATCGCCACAACATGCGATTCAGTTTCGGGAACAACTTCAGCGCATTCTCGCGCATGATTTGACGCCCGATGTAAGCCGCGTGTGTTTCTCGTAGCTCACCGCGTTCCACTTTCTCGGTCAGGGCTTCGGCCAGACATTGCCGGGTGAACTCGGTGGCCGCGTATGCGTATCGATGGCAGACACCGCGTCGAGGGAGGCCTTGATGCGACCATACAGAGCCGTCTGTTTAACATCCTCGGCTCGGCTAGCGCAGGCTCCCGAGTGGAGGAGCAAGACCGGAACGGACAAGAGAATCAGCTTTCCGCAGATCGGATTCATGTGGTTTTTCCGTGCGTAGCACTCAAAGTCGGAAATCATTGCGCGATGGGGGCGGCGCATCTGTTATTGACGGTCCTATTATGATTTGCAGAGGCTACCGAATACGCTGTCTTGGAAAGAGAGACACCTGGCTCGTCTCACCCAATCACTTCATGAATCACCTCAGCCGGCTGCACGCCGGTGAGCTTGTGATCCAAGCCGCCATAAAAATAGGTCAACTTTTCATGATCCAGCCCCATCAGGTGGAGGAT
>Ga0310121_10005351_pt1 | contig 11069 bp, 5 predicted proteins | sample CB27_Tmax_986_MG_FD_203504 | JGI IMG/M metagenome (GOLD analysis project Ga0310121, IMG submission 203504) | Marine microbial communities from Western Arctic Ocean, Canada - CB27_Tmax_986 | ecosystem: Environmental > Aquatic > Marine > Oceanic | place: Canada: Western Arctic Ocean | collected...
CCGATCACGATCCGCGGGCGCACCCAGACCGTACGGTTGTGAGCCTTCTTGATGAAATAGGTGAGCATCTTCTCCGTGATTTCGAAGTCGGCGATCACCCCATCCTTCATCGGCTTGATGGCGACGATGTTGCCCGGGGTGCGCCCCAGCATCTCCTTCGCCTCACGCCCGACGGCCTCGATGTGACCGTTGACCTTGTTGATGGCCACGATCGACGGTTCGTTGACGATGATTCCTTTCCCGCGCGCGTAGACGCACGTATTGGCAGTACCGAGATCGATGGCCAGATCACTGGAGAACAACGCGAACAACGAACGGACACCCAACAAAAACCGTCCTCCCCGCCACCGGCAACTCGCTCAGGTCGTAGCCTACGCCACCGCCTGCGCCAGTTGGGTGCCGTCTTTCCCATGCGCCTTCACCCAGTACATCGCGTCATCGGCCGCCTGCAGCAGATGATCGACCGTGGGTGCCAAATCCGGCAACGTCGCCACGCCGGCTGACGCGGTCAGCCGACAGTTCAATCCGTCCTGCGCGAGAAATTCGTACGCCGCGATACGCGCCCGGACGCGATCGGCCACCACCATGGCGCCGTCGCTGCCGGTATCCGGCAACACCACCGCGAACTCGTCGCCCCCGAACCGAGCCACGATGTCGGTCTCACGCGCGCAGTCTCGAATAACCGCGCCAGCCTCGACGAGGGCGCGGCTGGCATACAGATGCCCCCGGGTGTCGTTGATTTCCTTGAAACCATCGAGATCGATGAACAACAACGAGAGAGGCTGCTTGGTGCGGACCGCCCGCTTGCCTTCGCGACGAAGCACCTCGGACAGATACCGCGAGTTGAAGAGCTGCGTCAGGTCGTCGGTGACCGTCAGCGCCTGCGCCCCCAAAGCGCAGACCACGGACTCGAGTTCGACGGGCACATGCGAGGTCGCCAACAGGGCCGGCGACCCGACCGCATCCGGGCCGACTACCGCCCACTGCGGCGCTGGCAGCCACGATGCGACGCGGCCCACCAGCGCGTCGGCGACCGGCATCGGGTCGAGCGGCGCCGCGACGTGACGGGCAATCTGGGTAAACATCGGGACCTGGCCCAGGAACCGCAGCAGCGGCACCTCCGCCTGACGCCATCGGGCCGTGAGGTCGCAGGGCGCGGCGAGCGCGATCTGGTGGGCGACGTCGACCGGATTCAGGGGGGTCGTCAGGTGGGTGGCGAAACCAATGTGGCGAGAGCGCTCGGCCACCGCCACGGCCTGATCGGCCGAGTAGGACACAATCGGTATCCCGCCGGCGATCGTCCGGAGGCGACGCCAGTTCGGCCGGCGCCCGGGCGACAGCTCCCAAAACACGGCGCCCACCGCGTCGACGCGCTTCGGGGCCAGTCCCGCGGATGCGGCTTGTTGCGATCGACAGACGACCCGATACTGCTTGAGCCGCCGTAGCGGCGCCACGTGGGTCTCGACGTCTGAGGTGGAATGGTGGAAAACCGCGAGTGTCAGGCCTGAGCGGAGCACGTCATCGCGTCGTCGTGCCGTCCTGTTGTGCCCCCGTGCCGGCATGCTAAGTCGCCCTGTGTGCAACCACGGCGGTGTGGCACCGCCGATACATCCCGCAGCAGGGTAGGCGAGCCCCCGCGGAGGCGGGGTTGAATACGGCCCGGTTCTCTCCTCGACCGTGCTGGACGGAGCGGGCGTCTTGTTGCCTCGGTGCTACACCGCAATTGCGAACGGGACCGCTTACAATTTTGTTTCTGTCAGTTCCCCTAAGTCCTTCACTCTCTGCAAATATAACATATTTAGTGGTCGAGACCGCACCAAACTAGTGCATTCCGAGGGCCAGCTGAGCCCGTCCGGCCGCCCCAACCCGGCGTCGGGCGGCCGGGTGCCCCGGGTCTCCCCCGATATCGGACAGAATTTCGCTCAGATTTGGCGCGACGGAATGCCGGCAACCAACGCGGCACGGTCGCCGCACGGCGCCATCCGGTTGCTGCCGGACCACGGGCTGAGTAAAATAGAGTGTTGAGCCACGGGTTGATGATGCCCGTGTCTGGCGCCCGCCGCGGCGGCAGGTGACCAATGGGACTGACGGCCTCGCCCGCCACGTGCGGGTGGCGATGCCGCACGAGCGCAGCCGGGCGAACGCCGCGCTGCGCACAGGAGTCGACGAACGATGACGATGCTCGACCGCATGCGTCAGCACAAGGGCTGGCTAAAGTGGAGCCTGGCGCTGGCCGGTTTCGCGCTCCTGATCCTGGGGTTCCCCCTCATCCAGCCGCAGTCGGAGCTGACCGGCGGCATGACCGACGTGCTGGCGCAGGTCGGCGAAGAGGAAATTACCGTCGGCGAATTTCGGAGCATGTATCTGCAGCAGCTCCAGAGCTACCAGACGCAGTCCGGCGGCGAGATCACGTCCGAGATACTGCAGTCGATGGGCATCGACCGTCAGTTGCTGCAGCAGATGATCGACGAATATGCGGCCCTGGCGGAGGCGGAGCGGCTGGGCTTCACCGTGACGGACGCCGAGATTCTCGAGCGGATCGTGTCGTTGCCGGCGTTCCAGCAAAACGGCCAATTTGTGGGCGAGGAGGCGTACTTACAATTGCTGCGGATCCAGCAGCCGCCAACCTCGCCGGAGCAGTTCGAGGAGAACGTGCGGCGGTCGCTGACCCTCGAGCGACTGCAAGCGGCGGTCACCAACTGGATCACCATCAGCGACAACGACTTGCAGCAGGAGTACGTCGACCGCAACGAGCAGGTCCGTGTGAGCGCGATTTCGTTCCGAGCCGACGATTTTCGTGAAGGCCTCAAGGCGACCGACGAAGACGTCGCGGCCTTGTACGAGCAGGACGCGACAGATTACCTCGTGCCGGAGAAGCGTCGTCTGCGTTTCGTGCTCATCGACGTCCCGTCGCTCAAGGCGTCGTTCACACCCAGCGACCTCGACATTCAGTCGTATTACGACAACAACCTCGACCGCTACACCGAACCCACCACGTTGCGAGCGAGCCACATCCTGTTGCGAAACAGCGGCGATGACGCCGCGGCGGTGCAGGCGCGCGCGGAAGCGATTGTGGCCGAGGCGCGCGCTGGCGCGGACTTCGCGGAGTTGGCCATGGAGCACTCTGAGGACGTGGCCACCAAAGACCTGGGTGGCGATCTGGGCGTGATCGCACCCGGCCAGTTGACGCCGGAGGTCGAAAACGCCGCCTTTGGGCTCGAGCAGGGCGAGATCAGCGACCCGGTGACCAGCTTGATCGGCGTCCACGTCATCACGGCGACGGAGAAGACCGGCGGGGTGTCGCAGTCGCTGGCGGAGGTAAGGGCGAGCATCGTCGACTTGCTGAAGCAGGAGAGCGCCGACGCCCGCGCGAGCGCCCTGGCCGACGCCATGGCTCTGGAGATTACCAGCGCAGCGGACCTGGACACCGCCGCCACCCGCCGCGGTCTCGAGCCGCAGGAAAGCGCGTTCGCCGCGCCGGGTGAGCCGATTCTCGGACTTGGGTTCTCCTCTGAAGTCACCAACCAGGCCTTTCAGCTCGCCGAGGGGCAAGTGGCCGGCCCGATCCAGACCCCGACCGGTCCGGCGTTCGTGACCGTCACCGGGATTCAGGACCCGTATGTGCCGCCACTCGAAGAAATCGAAACCCGACTGCGCGACGATGTGATCCGCCGCAAGGCATTCGTCGCGGCGCAGGCACGGGCGGCCGAAGTCGTCACCCTCCTCGAACCAGCGGCAGACGACGAGTTCGAGGCCACCGCCCAAGAGGCCGGTCTCGAAGTGAACACCAGCGGGCTACTGACGCGAGGCACGGCGATTCCGGGCGTTGGACTCAATGCCGCGGTGGAGGCGGCCGCCTTTGCGCTCACGGTCGGCGAGACGAGCGCGCCCGTTCTCACCGGCAACACGGCTGTCGTGCTGCGCGTGCACGAGCGCCAGGAGGCGTCCGATGAGGGCTTCGAGACCGCCCGTGAAACCCTCCGCACTCAGCTTATCTCCGAACGGCAGAACCAGTTCTTCGCGGCCTATATGGAAATGGCCAAGACCAAACTCCTGATCGACATCAACATGGCCGCCTTCGCTCAGGCCGTCGTGTAGGGTCGCAGGAGCGGGGCATCCCGCGGCGAGGCGTTGCACCCGTGCGGCGGGAGCCGGCCTCTCGGTCCGCGAACCGGTCGACGAGCCGTACTCTCCTCACCTTGGCCCCCAAAGTGCTTGGCGCGGGCTAACGGGTGCCTGATCCCAACACCGAGGAAAAAGCGAGCGCCTGGCTGGTCCGGGCTCCGGTGGTGAAACTCCGCGCCCGCGCACGGTGTCCGCCGGCGGCGGTGCCGGCATCCGGGCTCGTCTCCGACGGTTCGCGGACCGAGTGGCCCGCTCCCGCCACACGCCCTGAGGTGGCTCCGCTGAACCGATTTCCTGCCGAGTCGTTCGTCTTCTGAGGAAACGCAGGAGCCGGCCCACCTCGACCGAGGCAAAGATCTCAATGTGGCGCACGGCTTCAGCCGTGAGATCGTAGCAAGCCCCTTCAGGGGCGCTGATCGTTCAGCGGGCCTAAAGGCCCTTGCTACGACCGCCAGCTGCGCGTGACCCGTTTCCTGCCCGCGGCGTCCCCCTCTGAGCCGATACTGCGACATCCGCCCCTTCGGAGGCTCGCCAGGAAACCTCAGGGGGTGAACACGCTTGGCATAAGCGCCAGCGGCTCGCCGGCCCGAAACAACCGCATCGGCGCGGTTGCTGCCTCGATTACCGCGGGCGGCACGGGTAACCACCCGAGCTGGGCCGCCGCCTGGGTGACGGTGAATCCCTCGTTCAACAGCTCGAACAGGCTCTTCGGCCGCGGATAGACCAGCAGCTCGACCTCTTCGTCGGCGTCAATGCCGACATGCTCTTTGGCGATCGCGATGGCGCGACTCAGCCCGCCCAGCTCGTCGACCAGCCCACGCTCCTTGGCCTGCCGCCCGGTCCAGACTCGCCCCTGCGCCAGCTCGTGGATGGCGTCACGGGTAGTGCCCCGTCCCTCAGCCGCCTTGCTGATGAACTGCTCATAGATCGCGTCGATGTGCTCTTGCATCTTGGCCCGTTCGTCGTCCGAGAACGGCCTGATCGGCGAGTAGATCTCGGCAAACCGCCCCTGGCTCACCGGCTCGATGTTGATCCCCACCTTCTCGTAGGTGCCCCCGGTCGTGATCTTGCCGGCCACGACTCCAATGGACCCGGTCAGCGTCGCCGGCTGAGCCACGATCGCGTCGGCGCCCATGGCAATGTAGTAGCCACCAGACGCTCCAAGGTCGGACATCGACGCGATGACCGGTTTGTCTTTCTTTGCCAGCATCACTTCGCGCCAGATCACGTCTGAGGCGACCGCCGACCCACCGGGACTGTCGATGCGCAGCACGATGGCGCGCACGGAGTCGTTGTTGCGAGCGGCGCGGATGGCCGCCACCAATGTGTCGGACCCCAGCACCTCGCCGCCGGTCAGGCCGACCCCGCCGCTACCGGAGTTGATGGCGCCAATGGCGTAGAGGACTGCAATGCCTTGGCCTCGGTTCAGGCCGACCGACTTGAGCCCGATCTGTCGATAGTCGCGGTCCGCGATGACGCGCCAGTTCACTTCGTCGAACGGCGCCTGCTGCTTCACCTCGTCCGCATAGACCAGCGCGTCCACCAGACCCGCGGCCAGCGCATCATCCGGCAAGAACGGACCTTCGTCGATCAGGCGACGCACCTCGGCCTTCGTCTTCCCGCGGCCGTCGGCGATGCCGTTGACGATCTGCTCGTACAGGTCACGGTTGAGCGACTCCGCCATCTCGCGATGGGCCGGCGTCATGGTCGTTTCCGTGTAGACGTTGGCGGCCGTCTTGAAGTCGCCCGAGTTCAGCATGTCGGCGTCTGCCCCGACCTTGTCCAACGCGCCACGGAAGAACATCTCGTAGCTCGCCACCCCCACCAGATCCAACGGGCTCCCTGGCATCAGAAACACCTTGTCTGCCGCCGACGCCAGGTAGTACTCCTGCGTCCCGCCGTATTCGAGGAACGCCACAATCGGCTTGCCCGACTCGCGGTAGTCGAGCACCGCATCCCGTACCTCCTGCGCCTTCCCCCACAGCGGTTGGGGACCGGACGGCAACAGAATCACGCCGCGGATCCGGTCATCCACCTTTGCCTTGCGCAGGCTGTTGACCACCGATTGCACGGTGGGGACGTCACCCATGAACGACGTCAGCAACGGATTCGCTTGACGCTCGGACAGCCCGCCGGGCACCCGTAGCGTCAGCACGGAATTGGAGGACACCGTTGGCGCGCTCGAGACCATGAAATACATGGCGAACAGCCCGGTCATCGACGTGACCACAGCCAGCAGCAAGAATACGACGATGAACCGGACACCGCGGTTGGTACTCACGGCCTTCCTCCTACCGCGCCGACCGTGTCGACGCCTAAGTCACTGCGAATACGGCCCTTCACGACCGCCTCGGGCTAAAAAATACCCTAGGCGGCCGGGGCACCACCGGCGACCGAAGGGTCACACTTGAGTATACGTGACCGATCGTGGGCGGTTCGTGCCCACACGTCGCCCGCTGGTGTCGACGCCACTGTCTTCGGTATACTGCGCGTTCGGCCGATCGGCCGTGTTCCCCCCACTGCGGAAGTGGCGGAATTGGCAGACGCGCAGGCCTCAGGAGCCTGTGAGACTTAGTCTCATGGGGGTTCAAGTCCCCCCTTCCGCACCAACACTCTAGCCCGTAAAGACGGGCCTCAATCGACATTTTCGCCACCGATTCGCGGGTCCCGCGAACGGGCTGCGGATTGGCCGATGTGCGACGAATGTGCGACAGATTCCCGCGCCGCGACCTGTGGGTCTCGAATTTCCAATTCTCTCACCGAATGGAGCACAGGAGGAACCTCGCGTGGCGCGAGGTTCTCGTGTGCGAGCCCGCGGCGGGCGATGGCGGCCTGGTCGGGGTTTGGTACGAACGGCCCCGAGTCCAGTTCTACTGGGCTGGACGCCGACTCTCAGCACCGTCTGCTCTGGATCTGATTTTCAGGGCCGTAGAGGGGTTTCACGCGACATCGGGTTCTTAGGACTCCCTGCGAAGACCTTCACGGCACCGTCATGGAGCGACCCACAGGCCGCTGAGTTGCCAGACCACGCCGACGGCGAGTGCAACACCGAACAACAACGCAATCAACCACCACATGGCACGTAGCCGGCGCACGTCCGTGGGGTAGGGCGGCCGGGCGGTGAACGTGAGCGCCTGGCGCTGGGTGAGCCGCATGCGGGCATTGATTGCCCATCCCGTGCCCTCGAGCATCGCGCTCAAGTCCCGCTGGCGCAGCTTGAGAAACGCTCGAATCGCCGTTGGGAGCATGAGCACGAGAATCGCCCCCGCCACACCGAGGAGGATGCCCAGCGGGTTCTCCACGACGACCTTACCCACATACGCCAGCGCCGACATCAGCGCTGCCACAGCCACTCCGCCACCCAGCAGCATGCTGCCGGCAGCCATGCCGCCGGTTGCCGCTCCCTCGGCTGGAGCCGCGGATGGCGTCCCGGCCGTACTCACGGCAGACATGGTTCGCTCCGCGCGTTCGTCGAATTGCTTTTCCGCGGAGCTGGTTAGCGCATCGACCTTGCCCACGAACATTCTTGCGATGCGCCGGTAGGGCGCGGCGATCGCGGCGCCGAGGCCGATCGGATTCTCGATGATCTGTACGATGCGGGCGTCCCAGTGCTGTCCCTCGATGTCTTCGAAGATGCCTCGCTTGCCTTCACAGAGGTTGCCCTGGCCACCGGCGGTCACGGGCACTGCCACGCAGGGTCGGTCCTCTGAACCTCGGCGCGCAAGCTCCAGATACATGACGTAGATGCCGCTGGTCGCTGCGACCGTGACGTGCGCTGCGCGATCTTTGACTGCGACGGCGAAGGTGAAGCGGCGACCATCGATAACCGCCGTGCCCCGTTCGAATACGGCGCGTCGCGCTGGGTCGTACAGATCGGGAAAACTGATGAAATTGTTGGCCAGCTGCAGGAGATTGGCCTGAAACAGGATCAGTTTCTCCAACACACGAATGTTGTCAAGGACGAACGCGCTCTGCTTGCTCTGCGCGATCAGGTCGCGCACCGCGTCGGTCGTTCGCGCCTCGACGTAGTGTCGGACTTTCTCGGGGCCCAGCGGGCGCAACTCGGCTCCGTGTGGATGGCTTGACCAGGCTTCGTAGGCGGCGAGCGTCTGTTTCGTCTGCTGCCACTGCTGGTAGGTAAGCTGGTCTCCGTTGCCGAACATCGGCCGCACAACATCTTGGCGCAGACGCACAACGGCCTCCGCGTACCAAGGGTTGATCGGATCGTCGAAGCGAAAAGTGCGCTCCGCGCACGGTCGGCTCAGCGGCGCGCGCTGCAGGAGAGCACGGAGGTCCCCGAGGTCGGCGAAATCCGTCTGGCTGGTGTCGGCGACCCCGGTGATGCGGTCCACCAGTCGATCGTCGAGCTTGGCCGCCTCGCATTGAGCGAAGTATTGATCGAGCTTGTCGCGCACGCCGACGAACGCGGCAAACGCCGCCGCGGTCGCCGGACCCAGCGGGAGAATCTCGGTGGAGCTGTGTTCGTCTGATGACCTGCCCTGCGCATCCCAGGCCAGGTAAGCCTCGGCGGTGGCAAGGAACTGACTGAGGTGCGCCTCGTCCAGCCCCGTGGCGCCACTCGGATGCGTAACCCCCCCCACCGTGGCGACGAGCTCTTCGACAAACTGCCGAATCGTCTGGTCGTCTGTGGCCCGGGGCAGCACGATGCCCGCTTCGCTCACAGCCAGGCATTCGATCTGTCGACGAACGTGCCGCACGTGGTCGAGCGACACGTGGACAGCGGTCTCGTCCGTGTCGTCCACGAGCAGCCTGGTCGCTGCCTCATGGGCTCGTCGTCCGTCCTCGGTTCGGGTGTTGATTGCGGCCGGCGCCAGTGCTTCGTCACCGGCATCGAGGCCGCGAGTATCGCACAACACCTCCAGGCACCAACGGATGGCGTCCTTGAACTCCGGTGGTTTGATCCGACCGTCGTGGTCGGCATCGACAAGTTGCAAAAAGAGGGCGTCGAGGTGCAGGGTGTCGATGGGGGCGCTGGTCGCAACCCACAGAGCCTCGTCGAGGCCCAGGGCGTTGCGCAGGTCTGCCGCCGTCGCGATGTCGAGGTGGTAGGCCCGCCCAGTTCGCGTGAATCTCACTGAAGTCGGTGACGCGAGCATCTAGCCTGCGACGATATCGAAGACACGGCCTGTCGGATCAGGGCATTGTTACACCGAGACCGTCTCCGCGCGCTAGATTTCTTCCACCCAACCACCACGCTGCAACGCGTGGTCCACAGGAACTCGATGGGTCCTTCGTCGCCGGACCGCGCTGTGGCAGATCGCGCTCGATCCGTGGTAGCGAGCTCATACACGACCTTCATGGCCGGTTTGAGCCAGCATGGTGAAGGCGATCTCTTCCTGCGACGCTGCGGGCGGCTCGTCATGCTGCTGGGCCTCGCTTTGTGTCATCGAATGGTGCATTACAGGACCCGACCGAGCGCGCCCCGGGCCCGCCCTCAAGATAGATGCTTATAGCATGGCACGGCGCCAACTGTACGTTGAGGCAGGCTTGTGGGCACGGGCGGACCGGCTGGCCACCCGCTTACTGCTGGACGGCTGTCCGGTCTGTCGAGAGGACGAGGAGCGGGTCCGGGTCTGGCGGAGGGGCCCAAGACCCTCTTTTCTCCGTGAAAATCCAATCCAGAGCAAACGGTGACGAAAACACGCGATTGAGGCCCTGAAACCGAGCCTCGGACCGTTTGGACCAGAGAGCGTACCGCCCATCACCGCGAACGACATCGAAGGCTGTCAACCAGGCGGCGACAGTCAGCACGGTCGGCGCCGTCTCGACCGTGAGGTAGGCCGACTCGAACGAGGGTCGCGAGGCTATCGCGACGTCGAACTCGACGAGTCGCGGAGCATCAGACGTAAACCCTAGCCCATGGCATTCAGCGAGAGGCGGGCTGCCTGTACTCCGGGCCGTGTGCGGACCATTTGTACGCTCTCTGGTCCAAACGGTCCGAGGCTCGGTTTCAGGGCCTCAATCGCGTGTTTTCGTCACCGTTTGCTCTGGATCTGTTTTTCGCGGGGAAAAGAGGGTCTTAAGCGTACGCAATGTTGCTCAAGCGCCAGATTCGGCAGGAAATTAGGAATTCGAGACCCACAAGTCCTGTTCGCTTCCTGGCGGACGGACTACTGCACATCCGGATACGCCGGGAGCGTCGTGAGCCGAGTGTCCTCGACAGGACCACCGACCGTGAAGTGATACAGGTCCTGGTAGGTGGTGTCCTCGAGACCGAGGACGTCATGCATCGCATCGTCGAAATAGCAGCCGATGCCGGTGCTCCGGATCCCGGCCGCCTCCGCTTCCAGATAGAGTACCTGACCGATTGCGCCCGCCTCCCAGAACAGACGGGGGTAGAACCAGGCGCCGTGGCGCACCAGCGGACGCTCGAACTCCGCGATCATCCCGAGACTGAAGCATCCATCACTCGCGATGTCCTGGGTGCAGGAGACCGCCTGCGAGGTGCGCCTCGTGTCGGACTGATTGAGACACCACAGACAGAGGTCTTCAGGGCAGCCAGGGGGGCGCACCCACGACGCGGCGCGAGTACAGGCCGCCTCCAGCCCCGACTGCTGGGTTCGGTCGCGTACCAGCATGTACAGACCGGGAGCCAGACCATCCACGCGGTGCACGAAGATCGCCAGGTGGATGTGCGGTGTCCAAGGCAGAGTGCTGAAGGGGATCTGACCCGGGCTCGCGACCGTTTTGTGGAGCATGCGATAGAACAGGTCTCGGTCGATCCGGGTCTGCCCATCCATGGCCACCGCGCTCCGCCGCTGACGGATGACGGGCCGAAGCGGGACCGGGCGAGCCTGTAATGACCCGGGTGTCCGCGACTCCTGCGACCGCCCGCTGGGACTTGGTCCACGGGGTCTCCGGGCCGCCGTCGCCGGTGCGTCCGTCCCCCAGTCCACGTGATCCGGACTGAGAGCGTTGGGCGT
>Ga0310121_10005352_pt1 | contig 11068 bp, 7 predicted proteins | sample CB27_Tmax_986_MG_FD_203504 | JGI IMG/M metagenome (GOLD analysis project Ga0310121, IMG submission 203504) | Marine microbial communities from Western Arctic Ocean, Canada - CB27_Tmax_986 | ecosystem: Environmental > Aquatic > Marine > Oceanic | place: Canada: Western Arctic Ocean | collected...
TGATGACTGAGCGTGAAAACGCCTTCGCCCTGGTTGCGGCGGGCCTTCGTGGCCTACGCATCGGATTCGCGCCGGTTCGCGGCGGGGCCAGCCTACCACAGCACTGCGGCAAGCAGGTCCAGCCACGTTGGTTGCGGTCTGCGGCCGCGCCTAAGTCTATTGGATTCGGTCCCTCGCTATTTCAAGGCGTTTTGTACCGCACCGTTATCGCGGGCCCCGGCCAGAGAACTTCGAGCATATGATGCCTTGTTTCTGAATGGATTTGAAAAACGTTATCGCCGCTCTTAAGGACGGATGTCGGAATGGCGATGACGTCATGATCGTAGTGGTGGTTGTTCCCCTCGTTGGGGTGCGCATATTCGTTGATTTTGAACGGCGCATGGTGACCGTCCCAACCGTGCCAGGTGCGCAGGTGAAGCCGGGCCTCCTCCGCACGGCCGACGCTGTCGCTGGGAGGAATCGGAATCGTGCAAGACTTGCTCTGACCAACGCGCACGCCGAAGCGCTCCGGCACGTTAACGGCCGTATAAACTTTGACGGAATAGCCCTCCCTCACCAGGCTCAGCTCCGTCACGACAGGCGTGACGGACCAAATTCCATGCGTGTCTTGGACGCGAGCAATTAGATTGACCGAGCCAGGCTGTTGGTCTGGCACAAAACGTGTGTTCCAAGTTGCTTGGTAGGGCGCCTCGGTGATGGTCCCCACGTGATCGCGCAAGCCTGCCGGCGCGCCGCGGGATGGTTGGTGATAGCTCTCGTGCCACTCGTCAAATACACCGTTGCCGTCTGCATCGAAACCGTCGTACCACGCCAGCACGTCAACACGCTTCACCTCAGCGCTCGAATTCTCAATTTTGACAGTAGGGTTCTCCGCCAGGGTCGCGCCGGTCGCTGGCGAGACGATACGGCCGGTGACATGTGGTTTGGACTTCCGATCGTAGTAGATCCTCAGGATCAGCGAATACAGCCCCCACTGCCCCCAACCACTACTGGGGCCGCATGTCCCGGCGAAGGTGTTTTCACCAACCTTCAAATGGTCGAGCGGCACCGAGACGACTGGATTGTCTTGAAAGTAATACATTTCGGGGCGGCTTCGCGCAGGCGTCGTCGATAGTTCCGGAACCGTGATCCAATCGTGACCGTTAAAGCGAATCCGTTTCGAGGTTGTACCCGTATGCCCACCCCAACGGTCCAGCAGCGCTTCTGCACGCACCGCTCCTTTCAAATCATCAATGTTAATCCTGAGGACGGGATTGGGCAGGAACGCGCGGGCGCGCGGATCCTTCACCGTGGGGTCCGTCACGCGCCAGTCGGTACCACCGCCGTTATTTGTGGCGTATTCGCGGTAGACGTCGCCTGGCTGCGGTCCGCGCCTGACAAACTGCGACCGAGGCCTGTCGTGAACTTTCTTGTGCGTGGGACTGCTCTGATCGGCGTTCGGCTTGGTGGCTAGCCGAGGCGATGCGATCGGCTCTGAGCCGGCAGCTGACAACAGACCTACCAGCAGCAGCAGGCCCGTACTCTTCGTCGTCGCTCGTAGGTCAGTCATCATTTCCCCGTTGGGTCACGCCACAATTTTTTATTCACCCGCGCAAGCCCTGCTCCGCGCGCACTAATTGCTCCAATACATGGTACGGTTGCGCACCGACAACGGTGCGCTGGCCGACAACGTAGGTCGGGACACCCGTGATACCCAACTCGCGTGAGCGCTGCCAATCTGCGTCCACTGCGTCTCGTAACTGCCGAGAATCCAGCACTTGACGTGCCTGAAATTCGTCGAATCCCATTTCCCTAATGACGCTCACCAAGTTTTCAGGCTGCGCAATGTTCAGCCCGTTCACGAAATACGCTCGATACAAGGCGGCGTGGATGGCGCCGCCGCCGGCTTGCGCTTCGGCCCACTTGGCCAGCTCTTGGGCCAAGCGGCTATTGAATGTCATATTACGCTCGCCGTATTCCAGACCCTCGTCGGCCATCAGCCGCTTCATCCGAACTTGGGCCGCCTCGAGATCAATATTACGTCCGGCGAACAGTTGCTCAAGTGTCAAGCCTTCATGGGGAGTATCCGGGTGCAAAGGAAACTGTGTCACCTGAATCGCAATGTCAAAGTTCGCCCGCAATCGTTCAACACGCACGGTGCCGAGGTAACACCACGGTCAGATGTAATCAGAGAACACTTCGACGGTGATCGGGATTGGCATTGACTCACTCACGCAGTGACGCGTCTGCATCGATTGGTCGATCCAGACAATACGCTAGTACGTTCGACGGGTTCGAATTGCTCCAAGTCGGGCACACCTTCCTCGGTGGCGAACGCGGCACCGCTGAGTCCCACCAGGCATTCGCTGAGCTCGAGCTTCGATCACCGTACTTGGCGCCGCGTCCGACGAATCGCCCTCTGGCGTTTTCAGGATCGTCGGAACGGGAGTTGGTTCGTTGTCGAGTGCGTGGTCAGTCATAATTCCGAGGTGTCGCAGGGTGTTCAACTAAAAGATGTGAAACTGAGATGGAGGTCACGTGAGATTATAATTCACTTCGTAAAGATAGGGCAGACTGCTAGAACAGGAGTCGGGACTGAATGGCTTCGAGCAGCGAACGGAACCAGACGAAACCGATCGGGCGGCGACCGCATTCGATTTTGGCGATGACCGTGGTGCCGGGTCGAGCCCCTGACGGAGTCGGATCCGCGAGACTAGCAAAAGCCGTCACCACGGCGCGGCCCTCATCGTCGATCTCCGTGAAGCTGCCGATCTCCCGCAGCTGCGCCTCGCAACGAACGCCCGGCTGACCGAGCCGCAGGAACGAGACCGGCTGCCGTCCAGCAGCCTTGTCCCACGCGGCGAGGACATGCCCGACCTGGTCGTCGTCGATCTGCAATTCCAGCTCCCAGGGGCCTTCCAAATCGGCCACGGTCATCAAGCGGTCGCCACGTCGGACGGGGCGGTCGGCCAACAATCGTTTCAGATCGAACGACAGCAGTCGACCGGCGATCGGACTGCGAATCTCTAAGTCTCGCTGCTGCTGGCCCAGGATCAGGAATTGGTTGTCGAGTGAATTCAGCTCCTGTTGCAACTGTTGTTCGTCGGCCGAGAGGCTTGTCGAATCGACACGAGTCTCGGCCGAACGTTCGTCTCGCATCCGCGCCGCCTGGACGGCCGACAGTTGCTGCTGGACCGTCCTCCGACGCCCTTCCACTTCACTGAATTGCAGCTCCAACGCGGGACTGCGAAGCACGGCCAGAGTCGTTCCCTGCTCGACCGCGTCCCCGTCACTTCGCGGCAGTGAGATCACGATGCCGTCCTCGGGCGCAAAAATGTGCTGGCGATTCTTCGGTTGCAGCTCGCCACGCGCGCTGATCGAAAAATCTGCGGGGATAACAGCCAAGGCGATCAAGACCGCAACGAGCACACCGGCGAGGGTTAACGTCCACGGCAGGCGATCGGCATGCAGTGACCGGGCGGCGCCGCGCAGCATGCGCGAGAGGGCAATCCGTCGAATTCCAACGCATTACCCAACGCGGTTGTGGCCTGGCCCGCCACAGCCTCCAACCGGACTGGCAAGTCGTCCTCCGCGCCGGCCTTGAATCGCTCGACGACCAATGCTCCGAGCGGTTGCAACTGGTCCGATTCCTCTTCATCACGGCGCTGCAGCGGATGGATTTTCAAACGCAGAACATGGGCCTCGTCCAAGTACGCATCTAGGGAGGTTACGATCTCGGGCGGCAAGTCGCTCGCATCGTCCGGGTACGACAGTGCCTGTCCGCCGCGTAACGACAATTCGATCAACTGCTCCAGTCGGCGCACCAGGTTGGCGCGGCGCTGAATCGTGTCGATACCGGTGATGGCAACCAAGTGATAGCGCCGGCCGCGACGCACGGCCACAGCCAACCGGTCACAGCCGAGCAGGCGACTCCCCTCGTTGGCAATCGTGTCGGAGGTGGCCGAGAGGTCGGGTGATTTGTGAACGGCTTCGGAAAACTCGCGGAAACGAAGCCAGAAAGCTTCTTGTTCGACGAGTCGCCGCAGGCGGCGGTCGCGAGAGTAGTCGCCCGCCAATTCCGCCGCTGCCACCGCGATGCGGAGATAGCCTTGTTGTAGCTCGCTACGCGGCTCGGGCCGCTGGAACAGCTCAACGATCGCTACCGGACGGTCACCATCGAACAGTGGAATGAGAATCAAGAGGAAAGGAGTCGGATTGCCAGCCACGTGGTCTCCCGCTTGGGGCGGGATCAACCGTGCGTCCTTGCTAGCGGCGATCGCGGCGAGAAGTCCCGCGTGGCGACGATGGTCGTCCTGATTGGTCTGGAGTTCCAAGCGATCAAGGTTGATCTGGTATTCCAGTGCCCATTGGCCGCCGACTGGCGTCCATATCGCACCGCCCATCGCTGCTAGCCCTCGGATCAGACGATCCAAAAGCAGCGAGTTAAACTCCGCGGGCGACACGTCCGATCGGGCCGCTTGTGCGATTTCCTCCACCAGCGCCTCGACTTGCTGCCACGCCTGGTCGGTGTGCAGCGCGGGCTGGGGCGTTTGGGACGGATCGGTGATCATGCCCGGAGTATATGTCCTTTTAGTGTTTGGGTGGGTCAGGCAGGGATCCAAGCGAGAGAGTGAGTGAGTCCCCCGTCAACCCACTCGCTTGCGTCTTGCTTGTATCGTAGATAGAACACGCCGACACGCTACTTGGCTGTGAAAAAATCACGTGGATGCGGCGTCCACGTGGAGGTTCGCTCCGCGAACGAGCGAAGAGATACCGTAAAACCAAGTGAAACCGGCAACGAAAACTCGGAGTTGAGCAGTGCGCCAACGCTCGTTCGCGGAGCGAACGGCCACGTAATGGATTTTTTCGCAGCCGCTACTAGGAGACCTTCGCGTTCGCGAGCGTAATAGCGCCTCGTGCGGATGTGCCCGAAGCGAGTGGAATCAGCGCGCAGCGCAGGTGAATGGCAAACATGGGAATTGCGGTGGTTTGCGGTAATCAGTAGGAATTTGCCGTTTTTAGGGATTTTGCCGGTTGTTTTGACTTGTGCTGGCCGATTAATAGGCGACATGCAGCGCATGTTGTCCTGGCTTTTCGGGGTGCTATTGGCGGCGTTCACGGCCGGCGGCTGCATGCTGCGCCAACCCGGAATCGTTTTCGACACGGATTTGTCCCATTTCCACACAGTTGCCGCCGGGGTCGAATTCCCGCAGGCCGGGGAACTGGTGACCGGCCAGGAACTGGAGATGCCTGGCCCTCCAAACAGCATCGCGGATGGATCGCTGCGGCCCCCACCGTGGGACCTGACGCTGGAGGAAGCGATCACGATCGCGATCACCCACTCGCCTGTCATGCGGGACTTGGGCGGCGCGATCGTTCGCGCGCCGGCGACCGTGCCGACCATCCACGGTCCGGCGATTCAAAGCAGCGATCCCCGTCAGGGGATGGAAGCGGCACTCAGCGCGTTCGATACTTCGCTCGCCACACGACTGTTCTTTGAAAAGAACAATCGCATGATCAACAACTTTTTCTCAGCTGGCGGAACCAACTTTCTAAAACAAGACTATGGGACACTTCAGACCGAACTGAGGAAACATTCGGCCGGGGGAACTCAGTTCGCGCTGCGCAATAGTTTCGTGTTCGACCGGAACAATGCCGCTGGCAATGCGTTGCCTCAGGCCTACGACTCGATTTTCGAAACGGAGGTGCGACAACCCTTGTTGCAAGGAGCCGGAGTCGCCTTCAATCGAATTGCGGGCCCCAACGCGGTCCCAGGTGTGATCAACGGCGTGATGGTAGCGCGTTTGAACACGGACATCAGCGTGCTCGAGTTCGAGATGGCGTTGCGCGATCTGGTCAGCAACGTAGAGAATGTTTACTGGGACCTCTACTTCGCCTATCGGGATCTGGATGCGAAAATCGCGGCCCGTGATTTCAGCTTGGATGTGTGGCGAAGGATGGAGCAGCAGGTCAGGTCAGGGCAAGCAGGCGGCGACCCCGCACGGGAAGCCCAATTTCGCGAGCAGTACTTTCGCTTTCAGCAGGACGTGCAGAACTCCCTGACAGGCCGCTTGTTGGACGGCACCACCACGTACAATGGAAGCAGTGGCGGCACATTTCGCGGATTTGGCGGCGTCTATGTATCCGAGCGGCGTCTGCGTATGATGCTTGGCCTGGATGTCAACGACCGGCGTTTGATACGTCCCGCCAGCAGCCCCTCAATGAGTAAGGTCAGGTATGACTGGGAAGCCTCGTTGACGCAAGCAATGACACGCCGAAGTGAAGTCCGCCGGCAGCGACTGAAACTTCGACAGCGCGAATTGGAATTGATCGCAGCCAAGAACTTCCTCCTTCCCCAACTTGATTTGGTTGCCCGCTATCGCCAGCGGGGACTGGGCCGTAACTTGCTCGGCGATTATGCGGGGGGCGGCCCGCCGGCCGTGTTCGAGCAAAGTTCGCTGGAAAACTTGTTTGATGGCGACTTCCAAGAATGGCAATGGGGCGCAGAACTGACCTTGCCCATCGGATTTCGTCGCGCGCATGCGGCCGTCCGAAACGCTCAACTGCAAATTGCGAGGGAACACGCCGTGCTGGTCGAGCAGGAACGGCGGATATTGCATGATCTGAGCAATGCGATTTCGGATACGGACCGCGCCTACGAGATCAGCGGAACAGCCTATAATCGACGCATGGCGGCCAAGGAACAAATCGACATTTTGCTGTCCCGGCAGCGGACAGGAACTCAACCAGAACCTAACCACGACCAGCTGATCGACGCACAACGCCGGTTCGCCGATGCCGACACGCAATACCATCGGGCTCTGGCCGAGTACATGATCGCGATGAAAAACGTGCACTACGAGAAAGGAACCCTGCTAGACTACTCTCAAGTGCATCTGGCCGAACCAAGCGGGATCGGCGGCGACTACGCACCGCGTACCAACAGTGGTTGGTTCCTGGGCAAACGATTCAACGTCCCGGCGGAACAGTTGTTTTTCGAGCCCTCGGAATCCGCGGTAGTTGTTCCCACAGAAGAAGTGCCCGAACCGACACCAACAGCCGAGACGATCGCGCCGCCGGTGCTGTTTGAACCGCTCGAGGATGGCTTCACGCCCTAAGAGCAACGTTTGAACCGGGCTGCTTGTTCGATGTATTTGCTCTGCAATGAACGGCAACTGGCTGGCCGGTCGGTCGGTCGGTAGACGTTTTTGTCTCTTGGGTTTTCGAAACAACGAGCGTGGCATGACCAGATTTCAGCAAGCCCGTATCGCGATCTTTGTCTGTTTAGCGGTTGGCTCCGAGGCGTCTCTCTGGGGCGGCGAATCGGCTGCGGTGCCCGTGCTGGTTAACGTGTTGGACCAGGTCGAGGTGTCGCCCAGGGAACCGGGGTTGCTGATGGCGATCGAGGCCCACGAGGGGCAGCACTTCAAGCAAGGCGAGATACTGGCACAGATCGACGATACGCAAGAGCGTTATCTGCGGGCTAAAGCCAAGTTGGAATTGGAAATCGCCGCCAAGCAGGCCGCCAGCGAACTCGGCGTGCTGAACGCGCAGAAAACAATGGAAGTTGCCCAAGCGCTCTACACGCGGGCCCGCGACGCGGAGGCGAACTTCCCTAACAGCATCCCGCAAAGCGAGCTGGAACGATTGCTGCTGAATGCGGATAAGTCGGAACTGGCCCTCCGCCAGGCGACGCACGACCAGCAGATTGCCAGGCTCGAGCACGACTTGAAGAAAACCGAATTCGATTTTGCTTCGCAGCGGGTGGAGCGACGCAAGATCGTCGCCCCGTTCGACGGAATGGTTGTCGAAGTGAAAGGACGACGCGGCGAATGGGTTCGACCGGGAGACAAGGTGATCCGCATGATCCGTCTCGATCGGCTACGCGTCGAAGGCTTTCTGAATTCCCGCACGGCTCAACGGGAATTGGAAGGCAGCTCGGTGCGACTGAGCGTCGAGATGCGCGGTCGGTCGACATCTCAGTACGAGGGTAAGCTGGTCTTTGTGAGCCCCGAGGTCGATCCGGTGAACGACCAAGTGCGCGTCTTTGCGGACATTGAGAATCCCGATCTGACGCTGCGGCCCGGGCTCCGTGGGACCCTCCGCATTGAATCCTCTGGCGTTCGTTGAGGGCTGATTCATGCCCAATAACAACGATTCGAGCGCTGCCAGCGAACGACCGTTGCCGATGAGATTGCGTGAGGATCTGGTCGTACGTACACAACAGTACGGCGGGCAATCGCACTGGGTGGTGAAGGATCCGGTTTCTTTGCGTTACTTCCACCTGCTGGACGAAGAGTACTCGATCCTGCAGATGCTCGACGGTCGCACAAGTCTCGGAGAGATCCAACGTCGATACGAGCAGCGATTTGCGCCTCGACGCGTGCGCGCATCCCAGCTGCAGAGCCTGTTTCACGAGTTTTACCGCAAGGGTTTTTTGCTTGTCGACGCTGCGAATCAGGATCGGCAGCTGGGCGAGCGGCGACGACGGCAACGGCGGCTGCGCTGGCTGGAGGCGGTGAGCAGCGTGCTGGCGCTGCGGCTGCCGGGTGTGGATCCCGAGCCGCTGCTGCGGTGGTTGCAGCCGCGCTGCCGCTGGCTGTTCACACGCGCGGCCTGTGCGGCATGGTGGATCCTGGCATTGTCCGCTGGGGGACTCGTCGCCGTTCACTTCGACGAGCTGCTGCAGCGATTACCGGATTTTCGAGGCTTTTTCACGGCCGGGAATCTGCCTTTGGTTTTGCTGGCCATGGCTCTGATCAAGGTGTGCCACGAGCTGGCTCACGCGGTGACCTGCAAGCACTACGGCGGCGAGTGCCATGAGATCGGCGTGATGTTGCTGTTGTTCACGCCATGTCTGTATTGTGATATCTCCGACGCGTGGCTACTCCCCGACAAGCGGCAGCGCATCGCGATCTCGGCAGCCGGAATCTATCTGGAGGTGTTCCTGGCTTCCGTCTGCACGTTTCTGTGGTGGTACACGCAACCGGGATTACTAAACAGCCTGGCACTGAACGTCGTCATGCTCTGTTCTGTGGGCACAATCGTGTTCAATGGGAACCCGTTAATGCGGTTCGACGGTTACTACATTTTCGCGGATCTCGTGGAGATTCCAAACCTGCAGGCTCGTTCCCGCCAGGCCTTGTCGCGGCGCTTGGCAGCGTGGGCGCTGGGGGTCGATTTGCCGGGCGATCGGGTGTTTGCCGAACAGCGCGAAGTGCAACTGACGACCTACGCGGTCGCATCGTTGGCCTATCGGTGTGTCGTGATCGCAGGCATCTTTTACTTCTTGGGAGAGGTGCTGAGGCCATATCGCTTGCAGTTCTTGGCTCAAGCATTCATCCTGGTTGCGATCGCGGGGATGATCGCCTTCCCTGTTTGGAGTCTGTCGAAGTTTCTACGAGAGCCGCTGATGAGGGGAAGAATCCGTCGCCGTCATCTGATCCGTTCCGCAGTCGTCTTGCTGGGGCTGGCCGTCGTCACAGTGGCCGTGCCGCTGCCGTACCGAGTGAATGTTCCGGTGTCGCTGGAACTGAAAGACGCGCACCCGGTCTACGTCACCGCGGCGGGGATCGTGAAAGAAACGGTCGCTCACGGAAGCCGGCTTTCGGCCGGGGACTTCCTCGCGCGCCTGGTGGAACCCAAAACCAAAATTCAGGTCATCGAGTTGACCAGCCGCCGCGACAGGCAGGCGCAGCAGCTTAACCACCTGGAAGTCCGCCGCGGCTTGGATCCGAACGCAGCGTCGCAGATCCCATCGGCTCGTCAGATGCTGGCCGACCTGGAGGAGCGGCTGCGGCAGCTCGAACGCTACGAAGACTTGCTGGAATTGCGAGCACCGGTGGCCGGCCACGTGATTTTGCCCCCCCCCGGTTCGCGCGTCCCAAGGCCCGGCAGATCGCCTGAAGAGTTGGTCCGGCACACCGTTGGACCGAGTCAATCGCGGCTGCTACCTGGAAGCTGGGACGCTGTTCTGCCTCGTCGGAGACCCGGAGCGGTTGGAAGCCGTGGCGATCGCAGACCAAGCGGATATGGACCTGATCCAGCCCGGGCAACGCGTCCAGATCCGTCTGGATCAGTGGCCCTCGCGGACCCTTTTGGGAACGGTTGTCGGGACCTCTCGGATCGATCTGGAGGTTGCGCCACGTACACTGGTCTCCGCAGGAGACATCCCGTTTCGGACGGACGATTCAGGAGTGTCGCGGCCGCTTTCGACGGGCTACCAAGTCCGCGTCGAGTTGGATCAAAGCGGCTTCCGCGTTTTGGCCAGCGCGCCAGGTCGCGGCAAGATCCGCGTGGCACCCCAGTCGCTCGCCAGACGCCTGATGCGTTTCCTTAGCCGAAACTTCGGCAGCACCTCGTAAGACGCCGTTCGAGGATTCGTGCGCGTCTGAGGACGATCGTCGCACGTTTCGATTCAAGTTCAGGGGATCAAAAAGACCAGGCCCATCACTGCGGCGGCTTGAACGGTCGCGCCATCCAGTCGCAGCCGCGACCGCTGCCGCCGCTCGCGCGGGGCCGGCGCGCCGGGTCGGTATTGGTGGTCAAAGTAGGTGCAAAAGCCGGGACGCTGAGTGGTAAGCCGATAAGGAAGCAGGGCCACGTTGGCATAGAAATGTGCGGCAGAAACCAGCGGCTGCACCATGCCCGCGGATCGGCCGTAGCGCTCGAGATTCGGCTCCTCGAAGTACAATGGTCGGTAACCGAAATTTAGCGGTGGGCCGTACGCGGCGTCGCAAAACCAGGGCCCGTTCGTCGCGAGATCGCGCGAGAATGCAGGCTGGTCTCTGGATATTCCTCGGGAAAAATCTTCGGGCATCTTGAGCGGCTGTCCCGAACTGTCCAATTGAACCGGAGGAGAAATGTGGATTCCGATATCGCTCATTGGTTTGATGCCGGGGTCGTGTCTCTGCCTTACGGTCTCCGCTGCCGGAGCTGACGGAATCGATTCTGGCGAGTTTAGCCGGGGCTGCTGAGAAGTCTGTGCAAGGTGATGTTCTTCCGGAACCGCAATGATTCTGAGCGGTATCGACCGAGGGGTCTCGATGTCCTGAAGTTCAGGGCGCTGGGCGAGGTAGACCGTCCGCCG
>Ga0310121_10005354_pt1 | contig 11066 bp, 10 predicted proteins | sample CB27_Tmax_986_MG_FD_203504 | JGI IMG/M metagenome (GOLD analysis project Ga0310121, IMG submission 203504) | Marine microbial communities from Western Arctic Ocean, Canada - CB27_Tmax_986 | ecosystem: Environmental > Aquatic > Marine > Oceanic | place: Canada: Western Arctic Ocean | collected...
GCCAAAGTGTGCCAAATCCTGTCAGAGGCTAATAACGGCGTTCCTGAGATGATCAGGAGCTAGGTGGGCGTACCTCTCTGTGGTGGTAAATGAGGCGTGCCCAGCTAACACTTGAACTGTTCGAAGGGGAACCCCCGCCATAACTAGATGTGAGCAGTAGGTATGTCGAAGACAGTGAAGTGATCCGTCCAGTCCAGACCTTTTGACATCCCTGGAGAATGCTCTGGTGAATGAGTAGGGAGTTAGCTGCGGTACGGTTGAGCAAGAATCGAAGTCTCAGTTGCAGATAACATCTATAGCGTGATCTGCAGCGACACCGACAAAAGAGTACGAGCATCCGGCCTGATCACACGCGGCCGGTGTGCTATCTACGTCGAGAAGGTCGACCACTCCGGAATTAACAGTAATGGTAAAGATCTGATCATCGCCTTCATTCACAGACACATTGCCCGATGGTGAGATCGCGCAGTCTCCTGCCAGGACTGAGGCGACAATCGTGTAAGTCGTCACCGGTGTGGGTGCAGGTGTGGGTGTGGGTGTGGGTGCAGGTGTGGGTGCAGGTGTGGGTGTGGGTGTGGGTGCGAAATTCACACTGACACTTTGGTCAGCATGGATCTCGGAGATTCGATAGTTATTGTCAACTGTCAAAGCAATCGGTGTGCCGTTGATAAAAACACTGGCTACCTCGTAACCGGTGTCAGGTAGAACCAAAAAATCCAGACTGTTGTAGCTCTTGAGATTAAATACATCCGCCACAGAAGTTCGTTCACCTGGCTCATCCAGCACTGGGGCAACGCTGCCATTTGCGGACGGAGCCACTGTGACGTCAAAACAGCCGGTATACAGCCATACCTTGCCGGATGCATCAAGGCCTGAATTGGGTTTGGGCTCTTGGCGATAGCTTTTCCCTGGATGATTACCCGGGCTACAGTTACCGTTGTTCAAAACTGACACCGCCCCGGTAAAACCGGCTGCCCGGTATCGCGCAGTCGCCTGCTCCACCGTCAGGTCCTTAAGTTCAGGCATGACCAAAGAGAGCTGTTCGGCCGCGACTTGCTCGACCCCAGTGTCAGTAGAAGGCTTGTTGTCAGAGCACCCAGCCAAAAACAGGGCGAGGCCGGCTATCAGCAGTACGTCCCAGACGCCGCAACACCGACACGGCCTTTGCCTCAAAAGCACAGCTAGGTTAGTTGCCGAATTGCTCATTGGTGTTTGACTTGGGCCGCCAAAATGGTACGGCATTTGAAAACTCGACTATCTATACTATCTTATTTCTAGTAAATTAGTGTAATTAATTGTTTTATATATGTTTTTGGTTTTGAACGATTTGATTCAACGGTATCCGTCGGTCGCTCCCCTGACGGGGCAGCTTGATGATCGGGGGCGTCACAAACTGGAAGTCGTGGTGTGGACGGATGTACTCAAAGACCCAGGTTGGGTGGAGCATGAAGAGGTCGAATGTCCAACACTGACGAGCGTTGGTTGGGCTGTTTATGAGGATGATAAGGTGCTGAATATTGCGGATACCTTAGACGAGGAGGGCACTGGATTTGGCATCATGGCACTCCCAAAGGGGGTGATTATGTCCAGGAAAGAGATCAAATAGTGAGGTGCCTTGTGCCATTTCGTTGTCACAGGCACCTCCTAAGTCATTGAAAACAAACTGAACGTAACGCCCTTTCACGGCGGCAACAGGGGTTCGAATCCCCTTGGGGACGCCACTTAACCAGGAATTGTGAAGGCCCTCTATTGCTAGGGGGCCGGGTCGGCGCTACGCTGTGGTGATGATCAAAGGGGTCTCCATTGTTTCGCATGCCGATATCATCATCATCGGTGCCGGCATCATGGGTGCCAGCATCGCTTTTCAACTGAGTCGGCAATCTGATAAAACAATTGTCGTGATAGACGCAAGACCCCCAGTCGGGGGTATGTCCGGCCGCACGTTTGGGCAGATTCGCCAACATTACTCAAACGCTCTTATGGTCGAGTTGTCCATCCGTGGTTTTGACACCTTGGAGAACTGGGGCGACAGGGTCGGGTTCGGTGATCCCGGCTACGTCAAGATGGGGTATATGCTGTTTGTGGCCTCTAATCAGATTGAGGCGCTGAAGCGTAATATCCAGCTCGGCCAGGATTTGGGAGTAGACACTCGGTTTGTTGGGCCCGATGAGATCAAACACATAGAGCCCGGCCTGACTGTAAACGGTCTTACCGGAGCGTGTTATGAGCCAAATGGAGGCTACATTGACGTCACCCGTATGGTGCTCAGTTGGTTGAACGCTGCCCAGACCTTGGGGGTGCAGTTGTTTACACCTGTATCGGTTACAGCTTTAACAACCGAATCCGGCCGCATAACTGGAGTGGAGACGGATCAGGGGAGGGTCACAGCTCCGATAGTGATTAATGCGACCGGCGCCTGGGGCCGTGAATTACTCAGCGCTCTTGAGCTTGAGGTACCCATGAAGAGCACCCGGCTGGATATGACTTACATCGATACAGAAACACAAGGCTCGGTTATTGGCAGTTGTGTCACCGACGGCGTCTCTAATGTAGTCATGCGGCCTCATTGGGGCAGCACGATGCTGGTGGCGGCTTACCCTCCAGACCCGATTCCTGTAGAAGACCCTGTTGGGCCGGTTGAAGAGTACGCATACCAGATGCACCATGCGCGCATGAGGCGAGCATTTGATGACCGTATCCCTCAATTAAAAGACTTCACGGTCCTTTCTAATGTCAGCGGCGCATATGACGTGACTCCCGACTTTCACCCGATTGTTGGTTGGGCGCCCGGCGTCGAAGGACTATACCTGGCCATGGGTTTTTCGGGGCATGGGCTCAAACTGTCGCCTGGTATCGGGGAAGCGGTCGCGGCAATGGTACTGGAACGCCCGGCGCCAATCGATATCAGCGCGCTTCGTTACGAGCGGTTTGCTCAGAATGATCTGATGCATCTGGCGTATGGCCCAAGCGCACGGGCGTGACCCAATCAAACACTGCCCCTTTGCGCCGGTAATACCGATTTTAATTCGCTTTGGGACGTCACTTTTACGACCTGACACATCCCGACCAATCGCGTTGATGCCAGGTTAGCCGGGCAAAAACTTACCAGGAAAGACTGTCGAGCCACACGCTGACTTCCTCGATCAACAGATCGCTTGCGCCTGTAAAGTAATGGTCTGCTCCCGGCGCAACGATTTGACGTGATGCCGAGTTGCCCGCTTGCTTGATCAACTGCAGTCGCTCTGGTGCCATGCGGTGTACGGCCGGGTAATCATGCTCACCATATAAATCCAGTATCGGTACTGTGAGAGATGCAAAAGGGAAGGACCGCTGCATCGGTTGCTGATAATCGGTAGCACCCATACCGATACCGATGAAGGCGTTAATACCTTCATCGGTCTGCTCTTCCATCCACGCCATGGCCATGTGTGCGCCGCAACTGTGCGCCAACAGCACCACTGGGGAGATCTCCTGGCCGGCAAGATGGACCAGCGCCGCGCTTATTCGCGGAATACCCTCTCCAAGTATGGGAAGGTAATCGAAGTATTTGGCCGCTTTTTCCAGTACCGGCATCTGCAGTGAAAGCGTATGCCAGCCGGCTTCTGAAAGCCCGACTCGAAGCGGGCCTATGTTCTCGGGCCAGTCAGCATGAAAACCCCGGCCGTGCAGCAAAATAACCGCGCCGCGGGTGCTATCAGTCTCTGAGCCCATCTCCACAGCTGCAAAGTCTGTCCCTTGTGCATTCAGCATGATCAGTTCGCCCGAGAAAAGATTCGCCTCAACTTCGTCGATGAGGCGTTGCTCACGCTCAAGGTCGCTGGCGCTAACTGAGGCGTAACATAGGAAAACCAGTCCCAAGAATATCGTGATGCAATTAAAAAGTCTGAACTGCGCCATGCTGTTATTCTCTGATTGCTGGTCTGCATTGGGCCGGGCCCGTAATACTACTAAATCCAGAAGATTTTCTGGTAAATACACGCCACTCGAACTCACGCTGTGAGCCACTAGTTTGCGAGAATAGTTACTTGCCCCGGCGCTCGAATAAATCTCTGGGCATTTAATGATGAAAGTTAGGCTCAAGCAACGTGGAGATCTGCGAACGTGACTAAAACTGATGATCTTGTTGAGCTTGCCAGGCAAGTTGGGCAGATCATACTTGAGCGTGGCTGGCGGCTTGCGACCGCCGAATCGTGTACCGGCGGGTGGGTAGCCAAGACGATCACTTCGGTACCGGGTAGCTCGCTTTGGTTTGAATGCGCTCTGGTGACTTACAGTAATAAGTCCAAGAATGCCTTGGCTGGGGTACCAATGGAGCTCATCGATACCCACGGTGCAGTCAGCGCTCAGGTGGCGGAGGCTATGGTGGGTGGGGTTATCGCCCGAAGTAATGCGAGTGCGGGCCTTGCGATTACTGGGGTCGCTGGGCCAGACGGTGGCAGCGTGCAAAAGCCTGTGGGCACAGTTTTTATAGCCTGGCAAGTGCCCGGGCACGATGTATGCTCGGAGCGCTTTCAATTTCATGGTGATCGGGATGCTATCCGCCGCCAGTCGGTAGCAGCGGCACTGGCCGAGCTCATCAGCCACGCGGCCCACCCAGTCTGAGAGTCAGTTGTGATGCAGTTCGCTGTGTTCGTCACGCGGTTTATGAAATAATGCCTGCTAGCCTGAAATTACCGATTTTTGCCTATCCTGGGATCAACTGAGCCGGAGTAGCAAGGCCGATAATTGCCGGACCCCGTGCTGGCATCAAAAGGTCACAGCAGTGTGCTGGATAAATAGTCAAATGTGCAATGGAGCTTTACATGGATAACAACAAGCAAAAAGCCTTAGATGCTGCCCTCGGGCAGATTGAGCGGCAGTTCGGCAAAGGATCTGTCATGCGGCTCGGCGATGCCGAAGTGGGCAAGGGCATCGAAAGCATTTCAACCGGTTCGCTGGGCTTGGATATCGCGCTCGGTATCGGCGGCTTGCCTCGCGGACGGGTGGTCGAGATATATGGGCCGGAATCGTCGGGTAAAACCACATTGACGCTATCTGTGATTGCTCAGGCACAAAAAGTCGGTGGCACCTGTGCATTTATTGATGCTGAACATGCGCTTGATCCTTCTTATGCTCAACGGCTGGGCGTCAACGTCGAGGATCTGCTGGTATCCCAACCCGACACCGGCGAACAGGCGCTAGAGATCGCCGACATGCTGGTGCGATCGGCAGCCATCGATGTGGTCGTGATCGATTCGGTCGCCGCACTCACCCCTAAAGCGGAGATCGAAGGGGAGATGGGTGACCACCATGTGGGTCTTCAGGCCCGACTCATGTCCCAGGCCTTGCGTAAGTTGACCGCAAATATCAAGCGCTCCAATACTATGGTGGTCTTCATCAACCAGATTCGCATGAAGATCGGCGTTATGTTTGGCAATCCCGAGACCACCACGGGCGGTAATGCCTTGAAGTTCTACTCCTCGGTACGATTGGATATCCGCAGGATCGGTGCGGTAAAAAAGGGAGAAGAGGTCTTGGGTAATCAGACCCGCGTTAAAGTGGTCAAAAACAAGGTCGCACCGCCATTTCGAAAGGCTGAGTTCGATATTCTTTATAACGAGGGGATTTCCAAGGAGGGCGAACTCATCGATATGGGTGTGGAGCATCAGATCGTTGACAAGTCCGGCGCCTGGTATTCCTACAACGGTGAGCGTATCGGTCAAGGTCGGGATAATGTCCGCGATTTTTTGCGCTCCAACCCTGATATCGCGTCGAATATCGAAAATGTTGTGCGCCAGAAAATGGGCCTGGATTCCCTTGGCTCCAGCGATGTCAGTGCGCCCGAGAGCGCGCCGGCGAAGGTGCAAAGCGCCGAGTCCTGATGGCCTCGTCTGATGCGGACCTGCTGGTGCAGGTTCGTGAAGTCGCTATGCGCTTGCTGGCACGGCGGGAGCACAGCTGCGAAGAACTCCGGCTTAAGCTCGTCCAGCGCGGTTTCGAGATTTCAAGTATTGATCCGGTTCTTGTTGAACTGATCGAACAGGATTACCTGTCTGATGCCCGCTACGCCCAGGCGTTGGTGTCGCATCGGTCGCATGGTGGCTACGGACCCTTGTACATTCGCCGCGAACTCAAAGAGCGCGGGGTAACAGCCGATTTGATTGAATCGGCCTTTGCCCAGGCAGACGTATCATGGGACGATGTGGCCAAGGGCCGCTACCAGAGTCGCTTCTCCAATCAGCCTGTTGACTCTTTCAAAGACTGGGCACGTCGCGCCGCTTATATGCAGCGACGGGGGTTCGGCAAGAGCGCGATACGCCGGGTACTCGGCGATTGGCAGGGTCGCGGTTAGAATTGACATCGCGCTGGTGTGTATACAGGCCGGCAGTTGCGCATTATTGATCAGATCATTGTCATGAAAACTCGCGATATCAGACAGCAATTTCTCGATTACTTCGCCGCTAACGGCCACGAGGTGGTTGCCAGCAGCCCACTGGTACCGCATAACGATCCCACGCTGCTTTTCACCAATGCGGGAATGGTCCAGTTCAAGGATGTGTTTCTCGGCCAGGACAAGCGCCCCTACCAAAGAGCCGTGACCGCGCAACGCTGCGTGCGCGCCGGTGGCAAACACAATGATCTGGATAACGTGGGCTACACCGCCCGGCATCACACCTTCTTTGAGATGCTTGGAAATTTCAGTTTTGGCGATTATTTTAAGCCCGAAGCAATTCAACACGCCTGGGCACTGCTCACCGACGGCTTCGGCTTGTCACCAGAAAAACTTTGGGTGACCGTTTTCGACGAGGACGATGAGGCTGCGGATATATGGCTGGGAGAGATCGGTATTCCTCGTGAGCGCTTTGCCCGCATTGGTGCCAGCGATAATTTCTGGTCGATGGGTGACACCGGGCCGTGTGGGCCTTGTAGTGAGATTTTCTATGATCATGGGCCTGAAGTCGCAGGCGGACCCCCGGGAACCCCCGAGGCCGACGGCGATCGCTACGTAGAGATCTGGAACCTGGTATTCATGCAATTTAACCGGGATGCGAGCGGCATCGATACCCCCTTGCCGCGGCCTTCAGTAGATACCGGCATGGGGCTGGAGCGCTTGGCCGCGGTTCTGCAAGGGGTCCACAGCAACTATGAGACAGATCTTTTTGTCGCTTTGATCAAGGCATCTGCCGAGGTAACTGGCTGTACTGACATAGATAACAGCTCATTGCGGGTGATCGCTGATCACATCCGCTCCAGTGCGTTTTTGATAACTGATGGCGTGATTCCATCAAACGAAGGCCGCGGCTACGTATTGCGCAGAATTATTCGCCGCGCTATTCGCCATGGTTATCAGACTGGGGCATCGGCGCCTTTTATGCACAAATTAGTGGCACCGTTGGTAGAGCAAATGGGTGACGCCTGCCCCGAACTGGCAGATGCACAGAGTCGTGTTGAGGAGGCTTTGGCGCAAGAGGGAGAGCGCTTTGCTCAGACTCTGGGCCAGGGTATGCGCATTCTCGAGCACGAACTTGCGGATCTGCCCGGCACCACAATACCTGGGGAGCTAACTTTTCGGCTGTACGATACTTTCGGTTTTCCCGCAGATCTGACTGCCGATTATGCTCGCGAGCGCGGGCTTACGGTCGATATGGACGGGTTTGAACAGGCTATGGCCGCTCAGCGCGAGCGCGCGCGGGCTGCCAGTCATTTTCACATGGACGGTGCAGTCAGCGTCAGTGTTGAAGAGCGCACAATTTTTACCGGCTACGATGAATTAAATGGAGGGGCAACCGTATTGTCTGTTGTAAAAGACGATACAGAAACCGATAACCTGCCCGAGGGTTCCGAAGGCTTAGTAGTGCTCGAGAGTACACCTTTTTATGCTGAAAGCGGTGGTCAGGTTGGCGATGGTGGCGTGTTGACGTGGCCGGGCGGAAGTTTTGAAGTCACTGGCGCACGTTATCTCGCCCACAAGGTCATTGCACACGCCGGACGGGTAGTCAGGGGCGCTCTTAAACCCGGCATGAAAGTCAGTGCTGCGGTGGCGCAACAGGGTCGGGTAACAACAGCTGCTAACCATTCAGCCACCCATTTGCTGCATGCCGCTTTGCGCCAGGTGCTTGGCGAGCATGTTGAGCAAAAGGGTTCACTGGTTGAACCGGAGCGTTTGCGATTTGATTTTTCTCATGGCGAGCCTACGTCTGCAACTCAACTGGATGAGGTCGAGCGTATCGTGAATGCGCAGGTTCGCGCCAATAACGACGTTAACACCCGGCTGATGGCTTTGGATGATGCGCGAGAAGAGGGTGCTGCTGCACTTTTTGGAGAGCGTTACGAGGAGCAGGTTCGGGTGGTGGCTATGGGAGATTTCTCGCTGGAGCTGTGTGGCGGCACCCATGTTCAGCGCACCGGAGATATTGGCATCTTCCGAATACTGTCTGAGAGTGGCATCGCGGCCGGGGTACGTCGCCTGGAGGCGCTAACCGGAGAAGTGGCACGACAGTACAACACGGGCGAGACCGCAGCGTTGTCGCGATTGGCGGCCTTGCTCAAGACTGGCCGGGCGGATCTTGAAGAGCGAGCCGTTGGGATTTCCTCGCGGGTGCGTGAGCTCGAACGAAAGGTCGAGCAGTTGCAGGGGCAACTTGCCACCGGCGGCGCTGGAGATGACACGGCCAGCGAAGTACAGCAGGTTAATGGCATCAATGTATTGGTAAAACGTTACGATGGTGTCGATATCAAGGGGTTGCGCACCATGATGGATCGGCTGCGTGATCGGCTTGGTTCAGCCGTTGTGGTTATCGGCGGATCTCATGATGACAAGGCCTTACTTATGGTGGGGGTCAGCAAAGACCTAACAGACCGCTGTCACGCCGGCGATCTGGTCGCTGAACTGGCCGCGCGGGTGGGCGGCAAGGGCGGAGGCCGCCCTGACTCCGCACAGGGTGGCGGCACCGATATCTCGGGCCTAGATGAGGCTCTTGCGGCGGTGTCGTCGTGGATTACCTCGCGCTGAGCGCAATCCCTTTCTCCCCCAAAGCCTTTACCGCGCCGCCCAAAAGGGGTTTAATGCGCGCCCCAATCGATAGTTAACGTAATGATATGTTTCTGGCGGTAGAAAAATACGGAGGCACTTCAGTCGGCTCGGTCGAGCGAATTAACGCTGTGGCTGACCGGGTGGCGACAGCCAGACAACGAGGCGAGAGCCTGGTGGTGGTCGTCTCGGCCATGGCGGGTGAAACTAACCGTCTGTTGGATCTGGCATCACAGATCGATCCTGATGCGCTCTCTCGCGAGATGGATGTGCTGCTCTCCACTGGTGAGCAGGTCACCATCGCGCTATTGTCAATGGCATTGCATAAACGGGGCATTGAGGCACGCTCGTATACCGGTGGGCAGGTTCGTATCCTGACAGACAGTATTCATGGTAAGGCGCGCATTCGCGATATCGACACGGCCAGGGTTCGTACCGACCTCGAACTGAATCGGGTGGTGGTCGTGGCTGGGTTCCAGGGTGTCGACGATGACGGCAATATTACTACCTTGGGGCGCGGTGGATCCGATACCACGGCGGTGGCGATGGCCGCTGCGCTCGAAGCCGACGAATGCCGCATCTTTACCGATGTGGACGGTGTCTACACCGCTGATCCGCGCATCGTACCGGAGGCAAGGCGTCTGGACCAAATCACTGTTGAAGAGATGCTGGAGCTGGCGAGCCAGGGAGCTAAGGTATTACAGACACGCTCCGTGGAATTCGCGGGAAAATATCATGTGCCGTTACGGGTGCTATCCTCATTTGAGGATGGCCCAGGCACTCTGATCACACACGAGGTAAGCGATATGGAACAGCCGTTAATCTCAGGAATCGCCTACAACCGAGATGAGGCTAAGGTAACAATACGGGGTGTGCCGGACCAGCCAGGTGCTGCGTCACGTATTTTTGGCCCGATCTCAAAGGCGCACCTGAATATCGATATGATCATCCAGAATGTCGCCCAGGATGGCACTACGGACGTTACCTTTACTGTAAACCGGGACGAATACCCCCAGGCAATGGCACTGCTCAATAAAACTGCCAAGGAACTGAATGCCCGTGACGTGGTTGGTGACGACACCCTGGCCAAGATTGCCATCGTTGGAGTCGGCATGCGCTCGCATTCTGGCGTGGCGGCGATGATGTTTGAGGCCTTGGCGGCTGAGGGTATCAATATTGAACTTATTTCAACCTCGGAGATTAAGATTTCCGTGGGCGTAAACGATAAATACCTGGAACTTGCCGTTCGAGCTTTGCACAAGGCATTTGGCCTGGACGGCGAAGGCACCGAAGAGCAACTGGTCGAGGCTAAAGACATCTGAAGCATGGTCGAAAGCCCTTGGGTCGTGGTGTAAAATGACCGCAGGGTGCGCCTGGGCTTATTTGCAGGCCAAGGAAGTGAACGTGATCCTCTTCTGGAGGGCGATACCAGGCAACGGAGGGTAGCCAAGATGCTGATTTTGACACGGCGGGTAGGCGAGACCCTGAACATCGGCGATGACATCCAGGTAACAGTCCTGGGCGTCCGGGGGAGCCAGGTACAAATCGGGATAAAGGCACCCAAGGATGTGGCTGTACACCGCGAAGAGATCTTTGAGCGGATACAGGATGCCGACAAACAGGGCGCAGAGATTCCGGACGAACCGGGGCCCTGAAGAAATGTGTTAACGGAGAGGTGGCCGAGCGGCTGAAGGCGCTCCCCTGCTAAGGGAGTATGGGGTTTATAGCTCCATCGAGGGTTCGAATCCCTCCCTCTCCGCCATTTACATCTAACCATTGTCCGGGTTCCATTTTTACGTCTCGCGAAAGATTGGCTGCCCGGGTCGAGGTCTCGAGATTTGGGCCAGATTCCCTAGTACTCTGTCTGGACGGGCAACACTGTCGCCAGGTGACGGCGCAAAGCGTCGCTTTTCACATGGTAGAATCCGCGGCCTTCCTAATACGCGCCCGTAGCTCAGTTGGATAGAGTGCGTGGCTACGAACCACGAGGTCGGGAGTTCGAATCTCTCCGGGCGCGCCATAAAGCAACGGCTTACACGCCCTTAAAAAACAGAGT
>Ga0310121_10005355_pt1 | contig 11064 bp, 8 predicted proteins | sample CB27_Tmax_986_MG_FD_203504 | JGI IMG/M metagenome (GOLD analysis project Ga0310121, IMG submission 203504) | Marine microbial communities from Western Arctic Ocean, Canada - CB27_Tmax_986 | ecosystem: Environmental > Aquatic > Marine > Oceanic | place: Canada: Western Arctic Ocean | collected...
ACCCGAACCAGGCCGTACCACTCGCTCTGGCATGGAAAGAAATTGACGCCGACGTAGCGGTTGACATCATGGTCTCGACGGTGGGGGCATCCGAGGATTTATACCAGGACAGGTCAGATGCCGGTCAGCGCACTCCCTGCGCGTGGCCCTGCCTCATCGTAGCAGTAGAAATCGCCTGCACGGGGGAAGATACGGACACTTCTCTCATCAACCAGCTCCTTCCCACCCTGCATGGCTACCTGGAGCGGGCGATCCGCTATTTCGACGCGGAAGAAAACGGGATGGTCACCTGGAAAACCGCCGATGAATCTCTGATTCCCGACGCCTTCGACGCAAATCTCGGATCGGCTGGTCTTTGCGCGATGCTCCTGGCGGAACTGGACTCATTTTCGAGACTGACCGAACTCGCCGGCCGAGAAACCTCTACAGACATGTCTACGTTAGCAGCGGCCCAGGATCGCTTCCAGAAGGCCCTGGTGATCACTTTCTGGGACTCGGACCGGCGCGTTTTCAGCGACCGGTACATCGGGGGCGACCCCGTCGCCCGACTTACCCTCTCCGGCCTCATGGCCATCTGGAACCGGTCCATCGATCCTATCCATCGAGAGGCGATCATGCGGTGGATCCAGGATCCTCGCTATTTTGAAGGACCCGACGGAATCCCGCTTTGGCAGGAGTGGGAAAACGATCCGGTACCGCCTCCGGTCCCTCCGGTTCATCAGATTTTCGTCCTGGAAGCGTTGAGGCGGCACGATCTGCAGGAAACAGTAACCATGTTCGAATCCAGGATCATGGGAGCCATGCTCAGGCATACCAGCCTCTCCCACCTGCTTCCTGTAGATCTTCACACAGGAGAACCTGCTGATTTGCAGATCTCCGAGCCGCACTGGTATGACAGGCCCGTTATGGCGGGATGCTTACTGGTCCTAACGGCCCCTAACGTCTATCGGCGTCAGGCCAGCGAAATCTCGCCCTTGATGCGGACCTTGGATAAGAACCGCTACCTGGTCGTCGGCTCTGTACTCGCAGCTTTCGGCATTGTGATCGTCGCGCTGTCGATGGTTCTCACCAGTATTGGCCAACGGGAAGGCCGGGAAGCCAGTCCAACGGAGCTAATCAGGTACCTTATCGTACAGAATAAATTCGACGAAGCCCTTGCCCACCTTGAAAAACATGCCGAACAGAATCCCGACAGCAGTTTCGAGTTTTTGAGGGCCAATATTCTGTTCCGAGAGGGCCGGTATCCGGAAGCGGAGCCCATTTACCGTTCTCTCATCCAATCCGGTATCGAAGTACAGAAATCCACGCTGAACCTGGCACTATCTCTTTTCCGGCAAGGAAACTTCACTGAGTCGGAGTTCACGTATGAAGCTTTTACCGATCAATTCGAAGAAGCATCGCCAAGAATGCAGCTGATCGCTCAGATTGCGGCCGAATACCTGCAACAGAACAAGACCTCGCTTTCGCTGGAATTGATGGAAAATCAAGACACTGAAGAGTAGAATCGGCGATCTTGAGCCGAATCCGTCCTGAGTCCCTTGTTTTCTGCACTGCGAATCGAGCAAGAACTGAGGATTCGGTATTTGCTCTGTAGCAAGGAATTACGCATTTATCCGGATATAAATACGCCTCGGACTTGCGGGTCTGGGGAAGAGGAAAAAAAGGAAGGGGGTTATGCGCCAAGGAGGTCGGGGTGAGGAACCCCATGAGGGAAACGCACATCCGCCCTTCCGTCAGTACAATAGTACGGACCCGCTTCTAATGCAAGCGTAGAGTTATCCACCAGCAAACTTTCAGGAATCAGCAAATTTTCAAAGGAATATTGACAAAAACAAGGCACTTGATGCAGCATTTTCCAATGAAACTCACAAGATGTTAACAGTTCGCAAACAGATTTTCCCATGTCTCCTCCTTTGTCTTCTGGTGGCGGCATCGATTTCAACAGGATGCGGCGACATAAAGAAGACTACCGGAAAGATGGTACGGTTCAGGAATGACGACAAGGAGGTTACGTATCACGTTCCGGTAATGAAATCCCAGGAGTGCAGCGGCTACCTTCTAAACCTGTTGCGCAACGTAAATGGCATTCATGAAGCGAGTCCCGATATCGAACAACAGCAGCTCACGATCTCGTATAATTCCCGGCATCTCGGCCTGAAGAATATTGAATACACGATTTCTGGAGCGGGATTCGATGTAAACGACACCCTTGGGGATGAAGCGGCGAAGGCAAAGCTACCGGAAAACTGTCGTTAAATGAATGAGCACTGAAATCCAGGCGGACCTGCCCTCCGCAATGACACAAATTGAACTTCCGGGGATCGATCCGGTCCGTAGCGGAAAGGTTCGAGAAGTGTACGATGCCGGAGATTCCTTCCTGTTCGTCGCGTCCGATCGCATTTCCGCATTCGACTGCATCATGCCTACAGGAATTCCCGGCAAGGGATACATATTGAACCAATTGTCTGCCTTCTGGTTCGACAAACTTGAGCACATCGTTCCCAATCACATGGTTTCAATGGATACCGCGCGGTATCCTCCCGGGTTCGGGCCATTCACCGCGCTCTTGAAAGGACGATCAATGCTTGTGCACAAAGCGGAGATGTTTCCCGTCGAATGTGTTGCCCGCGGTTATCTGGCCGGTTCCGGATGGAAGGATTACAAATCATCCGGCGGGCTTGCCGGCCATCCCCTGCCCACCGGACTGGAGCAGTCTTGCCGATTGCCTGAACCCCTCTTCACTCCCGCGACGAAAGCAGAGTCCGGTCACGACATCAATATCTCATTCGACGAGATGGCGAATACGATTGGAACCGACACCGCCAACCGCCTACGGGATATCACCATGCAGCTATACGGCGCCGCGGCAGAACATGCGGCGAAACTGGGGATCATCATTGCCGACACCAAATTCGAGTTCGGCATGATCGACGGCGAGATCATCTGGGCGGACGAAGCGCTGACTCCTGACAGCTCGCGATTCTGGCCTGCGGATCAATACAATAGTGGCATTTCTCCCCCGTCCTTCGATAAGCAGTTTCTGAGAGATTACCTGGAGACGCTTTCATGGGATAAGACACCTCCCGCCCCCGTACTTCCTGACGAAATTGTCGCGCGAACTCAGGAAAAATATTTTGAGGCATACCGCCTGCTGACCGGATCGGAACCACGATGGTAAACGCTCTTATGTCTCTTTTTCGGATAAAGGGTGTTTATTAAGCAAGCCTCATTCAGAATCCGATGCTCACCCCGACAGGGACTATCTTCGCTTTACCTTTTCAATTCCGGCCGGCGCTATGAGAGTGCTCGTAGACCGATTTCTAGATTTCGTGATGCTGGAGAAGGGACTCAGCGAAAACACACGTGAGGCCTATCGGTCAGATCTGGTTCGGTTTACGGATTTCCTGATGCAGAATGGAACCCGGTCGCTGAACCTGGTGAAACGCGATGATGTCGTCTCCTATCTCATGTCCGAGAAGGATCGGGGTCTTGGCTCGCGTTCCCTGGCCAGACACCTCGTCTCTATCAAGATCTTTTTCCGATATCTCGAACAGGAGGGGCTCTTACAGGGTAATGTTACAGACGTAATGGATTCGCCCCGACTCTGGAAAGTGCTGCCCGATACGCTGACACCCATGGAGGTGGACCGACTTCTCGCCTCACCGGACCCGGAATCTGCGCTGGGCAGGCGGGACCTTGCGATCCTGGAGACGTTTTATGCCGCGGGCCTGCGAGTTTCAGAGCTGTGCTCCCTGGAACTCGACGATCTGCACATCGACATGGGGTACCTGCGGTGCACCGGAAAGGGAAAGAAAGAGCGAATTGTCCCGATCGGCAGGCAGGCTATTTGCGCAATCACGGACTACGCCAACGAAGTTCGCCCTACCCTCGCCCGCGACGGAACCGACCGGACGCTCTTTCTCACCCGTCGAGGCACCGCATTTTCGCGGAAAGGCATGTGGAAACTGATCAAGCAACACTCACGGTCGGCCGCCATTACGAAAAACGTTACTCCGCACACCCTGAGGCACTCCTTCGCCAGCCACTTGTTGGCACACGGGGCGCCACTTCGGGTAATTCAGGAAATGCTAGGCCATGCCGACATTGCAACAACCCAGCAGTATACCCACGTGGACTCCAACAGACTGAAAGAAGTTCACGGAAAATTCCATCCCCGTGCATGAAAAATCCGTACAAAAAACTCGAAAAAAAACTAGGATACAGCTTCCGCAAGAAGAGTCGCCTCCGAAAAGCGCTCACTCACCGCTCCTACCGCTTCGAGCGCCAGTCCGAGGATTCGGACAATCAGCGGCTCGAGTACCTGGGCGATGCGGCCATCGGCTTCGTTACCGCCGCCTATTTATTCAAGAAATATCCGACGCTACGTGAAGGGGATCTCACCAAGCTGAGAAGCCGGATCACCAGCGGCAAACCGCTCGCCGACATTGCGCAGCGCTGCGATCTCGGGGAATACCTCCTGTTGGGTCGCGGCGAAGCCCAATCCGGCGGCCATGCCAGGCCCTCCAATCTCACCGATGCGATGGAAGCGATCATCGGAGCGGCCTACGAAGATGGCAGCACCAAGGCGGTGGAGAAAATCTTTCGGAAACTCATGGTGCCCTACATGGAAGAAGTCCAATTGGTTGAAGATGCCGACAATCCGAAAGGACAACTCCAGGAACTTGCCCAGGGGCGATGGAAAACGACACCCCGGTACCGCATGATTTCCGAGGAAGGACCATCCCATAGAAGGGAGTACACCGTTGATGTCCGGCTCCAGGATCACATCGTCGGAACCGGGTCCGGGCCGAACAAACGAGAAGCCCAAATGGCAGCCGCCAAGGCAGCATTGGAGATCGTGGATTCTCTAAAGGAATTGCCGGAGGAGTGCGAGTAGCGGGCGGGACGGAGTTTTTGGTGTTTAGTTTTTAGTAAGTAGTGTTCAGGTTTCAGGATCAGAGTATGCCGGCTGGCAGCAAAAAACCCTGACACCTGACACCCATCTTGTCTCTCATCGTTCAAAAAACCCGCCCCACTAAAAACGGTCGAGTCCTGATTTGAAGTTGTCACATTGTTGGGTTATGTGATTGTTGTTTCAATGGTGCTTTCCCCGAACTTGGGAATTCGACATTGCGTATTCGACATTGGACATTTCCCAGGTTCTGCCTCCTTGAGGAGCCTGCACGGCGTCGGAAATGTCGCCTATCGAATGCTCAATATCGAATGTCGAAGGAGGTGGTCCCCCTACTTCCCCCTACTCTTCCGATCCAGCAAATCTCGTTCGGCCTGGCTTAGGCTTTTCATTCCGCCCTTGTCTATCTTCTCGAGAATTCGATCGATTTCTACAGTCTCCTTATCGGTGCTCTTTCGAAGGGAAAATGCCCGGCCTCGATCCCGGGTCGCGGCTTCGCGATGTTTGCCTACCGCCGCCGGGTTCATTCGGAGCATCCAGAACACGTACACGTACCCCGCTACCCCACCGCCCAGATGCGCCGCGTTCGCTACTCCCCCGCCGAAGGGCTGAAAGACCAGGAACAGGATCTCCAACCCGCCCAGGAAAAGCGCAAGGGTCCGGGCTTTCATTGGCACCTGGTAGACAAAGAGCAGCAACACCGTGATTTCCCGGCGCGGGTACAAGGCGGCGAAAGCTCCAATGATCCCAAAAATTGCACCCGAGGCACCAACGCAGAAGGCCTCGGAATCACCCGCGCTAATCATCAGCCAACCGACCCCGGCCAGAACACCGCTTAGGATATACATGAAGGAAAACTGGCGCCACCCCATTCCCCGTTCCGTCTCCGGTCCCATCATGAAAAGAACGAACATATTGAGAACGAGATGAAGCAGACCGCCGTGCAAAAACATGTAGGTGAAAAATTGCCAGACCTCTCCGCTCCGTATGCCGTCCGGACTGAGCGCAAATGTACCGGCCTGGGAGGCATTAACCTCTTGCAGGAAATACTCCGGGTAGACGAATATACCCACGTTTGTGAGGATCAGCAGGAGAACCACAGGCGCAATCCTCGCCACCGGGGCTGCACAATCTCCAGGCTTGATGTCGTCCGTCATGGATGCACGGTTCAATTAGATTCCCCTGCGGCATGATTTTGAATTGCGAGCCCGCATTGTTCACACTTTCTCGTCACGAGGGGATGGAGGTCACACCAAATCAAAGAGTTATCCCGACGCGGCGGGCAATGGCAGGTAGGCACACGTAGAGGCCGCCGCGTCGGGATAACTCTTTGATTTGGTGTGACCTCCATTCGCCTAGTAGAAAAAGTGTGAACAATGCGGGCTAGTTCTGAGCGGACAGGTTTCGAAGTGTAAGCAAGGTCAATTCCGCCGGGCAAAACGCACGCCAGGGTACAGCCCCCTCTCCCAACCCGCGGGACACGTAAAGATAGCGGCCGCGCGTCAACTCGAACAACCCGGACGCATACCGCGTTCCAATATGGGTGCGGGTAAATATCGCGCCGTTGCCGGGGAAGCAGATCTGTCCTCCGTGTGTATGACCAGAGAGCATAAGATCGAATCGCGTCTCATCAATGTGAAGGATCGTGTCGGGATTGTGGGAAAGCGCAAGAGTGAAATCAGCTTTTCCGCCTGCAAAGGCACTGTCGGGATCGAACGCACCCAGGTGAATGTCGTCCAGTCCGGCAATACAAAGAGAAACATCTTCACGCTTCAGGATTGCCGACTCGTTTCGAAGAGGAATCAGTCCCGCATTTCGAATCTGCTCCTCGAACAGCGCCCCGGATCCCCCCTTCGCATAATCCCAATTTCCCGGCACGGCATACCGGGGCACGTCCGTAGGTAAGGCGGAGAGCCACTTCACTGCAATCGGCCAACTCCCAGGGCAGGTCACCGTGTCTCCGGTGCAGACAATCAGGTCGGGGGCCGACTCTTTGATCAACTGAACGGCCGTTCTTATTTTGCGCCGAAACCAAAAACCGGCATGGACATCGGAAATCAACAGGATCTTGAGACCGAGGATGGGCTCAGGAAGGGCCTGAAAGGGAACATCAACTTCTTCAAGTATGATTCGAGCCATCTTTTTCGATCTGATGCCTCACCGTACGGCATCCGGGGCGTCACCGCCATAAATTCTAACCACAAAATACTCCCCTGACCCGCGAGAAGCGGGGAAACCTCCGCTCTGCAACCGACCGAATTTAACCAGGGAGCGCACGGAGGGGATTGGGGGTCACTCCCTGGGCTGCGTGACTACGACGCAAAAGAATTATTGGGCGATGGCTCGCTGCGAACTGAATGATGTCCGCATCTCCTGAACGCGGAATGAATTCCGCGCTACCGGCGACCAGTACGAGCCGCGGCAGGAAGTCAACACTACGTAGTATACTATATAGCGTTTTCACCGAGGAGTTTTTTCGGTGTCATTCTGGATGCCCCTGATTGCAGGATCAGAGCGGATTCAGATCCGGCGCGCTCGGCGAATCGCACAGATCCCTCCCGCTACGACGAATAGCGCTACTGGCGACGGTTCGGGCATATGGAAATAGTTCATTTCTTGTGAGGGACCACCGGTCACATTGATCTGCACAATTGAGGCAGGATTGATGGGAGGATTTGAAAGGTCAACATCGTCCAGCATGCTCAAGTGCATCGCTGGGGATTGGTACCACTCTTCAAATCCCCGGCAGTCTGAATTCCCCTTGCCAAGAGTTCCGTACTGATCGTATGTTGGGGCAGTGGATAGAGATCTGTATTGTAAGCAGCACCGCGGGAATTCCGGGGGTGCTGCGAGCGGGCTTCAATTTCCAAGGGCGAGCCGGTAGCTCAGCTGGTAGAGCAACGGACTTTTAATCCGTAGGTCGAGGGTTCGAGCCCCTCCCGGCTCACCATTCCTGACCCACGGCGTGACCGTGATTCCTCTCCGTGGACTTCGTGCGCTCCGTGGTTAATATCGTTTGGTTTCGGAACCGCAGTTTCCCCGCTTTTCGCAGGGCAGGCGTGTATTTCGGGGTTTGGGTTCCTGATTGGCGCGTACCCGCTCCGGGGCTGTTTCGTGGCTCTGTCAGGCTGGTGTGTCGCTAATCGGATGTCTTGGCGACTTCCGCTACATGGGAATCCGTTCAATTTGAAATCAAAAATCCTCCTTATTCCATGCGCCATTTGAGACTCTTTACGGCGAGTTCGGACTTGTGCGTCGCCGATCGGAAGTCTTGGCGACTTCCCGCTACACGGGATTCCGTGCAAATCGAAAATCAAAATTTAAAATCAAAAATTTGTTGCCGCTTTGCCGCCATATGTATTTCGTGGTTAACTCATGTGTTCGCTCAAGAAACTGCGCTGGAAAATTGAGGTCCTGCTGACCCGACTATGCCTGTTGGTGGTTCCTCGCGTTCCGCGCGGGGGAATCGTTTGGTTCGCCGGTTGCCTGGGCCGGGTCGCCTATCACCTATTGGGAACCCATCGCCATATCGGCGAAGCGAACCTGGACCTCGCCTTCGGGTCTACAAAAACAGCGGAAGAGAAGCGGCTGATTCTGCGGCAATCTTTCGCTTCGTTCGCGACCGTCGTGCTCGATGTATTCTGGTTCACCCGCAATCCCAGGGAGCGGCTGAGCACCCATGTACGGTTTCCGGAGGGGGCGCTCGACACGGTGGGGCACGGCTCCGAAATTTTTATTACCGCGCACCTCGGGAACTGGGAAGTGCTGGGGCAGGCGGTTGCCAACGCCGGTCTGCCCCTCCATAGCGTCGCCGCGCCGATGTCAAACCCGTGGCTGGACTCCCTCTTCATCCCCAGCCGCGAACTGACCGGGCAGCGAATTATCTCGAGCGAAGGCGCGTTGAAATCCCTGATTCGCGTCCTGCGCAACGGACAGTGCTTCGCCATCCTTCTGGATCAGAATACGAAACCATCTGAAGGCGGCGTCTTCGTGCCGATTTTTGGCGTTCCCGCCCCGGTGTCCATGAGCGCGGCCATCTTGGCGCTTCGGACCGATAGTGAGATTGTGTTCGGATTCGCGCTGCTCGAGAGTGACGGGTCATACCAGGTCGTATCGCCGCGGCGAATTCGACGCGAAGAAATTGAACGAATCAAGACCGAGGCCGGCGCACACGCAGCGGACCAACTAACCCTGTTGATCACACAGATCCTGGAAGATGCAGTGCGAACACATCCAGGCTCTTGGCTCTGGACCTATAAGCGCTGGAAGCACATCGCACCAGGTCACGATCGGAACGCTTATCCACACTATGCAAAGCGGATGCAGGGGGATGAATTGGCGAAGGCGCGAGTTGTTGGGGAGTAGGAAGTGTTTAGTTTTTGGGATTGGCGATTGGGGATTGGGGAAATTTCGAATATCGAATGCTCAATTTTGAATGTCCAAGTGAAGACAGGCCCAAACTTCGAAATTGGACATTGAGCATTCGATATTCGACATTCCCCCAATCCCCAATACCAATACCGAAAACCGCTCTCCCCCCCTAAATCCGTGTCCCCGCGGGCACGATGCTGCCCTTGGGAACGACGACGATCCCGTCTCGCATGGTGCAGAAATCGTTGGTGGTGTCGTCTTCCTTGTCGTCCGGAGTAATGATGCACCGGTCGCCGATTCGGACGTTCTTGTCAATAATCGCATTCTGAATAATACAATCCCGGCCGATTCCCATTTTCGGCGATTCAGACTTCGCTGGATTCGTGTCGTAGTAATCCGCCCCCATAATCACACTGTTTTCAATAGTGGTGCCTTCCCCGATGATCGAACGGATTCCGATGACGGCAGACGAAATCCGCTCCGCGGACACAACAGAGCCTTCTGAGAGCAGGCACCGCTCGGTCTGGCAACGGTTGATCTTTGACGGGGGCAGAAAGCGCATGTGCGTGTAAATCGGCGAGGTCGCCTCGTAAAAGCTGAATTCCGGGACCGGTTCCGCAAGACTGAGGTTTGCTTCCCAGAAAGACCGGATCGTCCCGATGTCACGCCAATAGCCTTCGAAAACGTGACTGTACACCCGGAAATCGTTAATGGCGGAGGGAATAATGTCTCTGCCAAAATCGCTGGACTCGCTCTCCAGAAGTCGGCGAAGCACCGGTGTGTTGAATACGTAGATGCCCATACTGGCGAGGAACTGCTCATCCCCCTGGTGCGACGGAGAACTCAATGGATCGAGGGCCTCCCCGCAACCGGGCTTTTCCACGAAATTCACGATCTGCATGCCCTGAGTTACCTGCATGATACCAAGATCGCCTGCCTCCTCTCTCGACACCGGCTTGGTGCAGATCGTTACATCGGCATTCGTTTCCAAATGCTGTTGAACCACTTTTCGGTAATCCATGCGGTAGAGCTGGTCTCCGGACAGAACGACGATCAATTCCGGATGGAAATCCATAAAATTGTTGAATGTCTTCCGGACCGCATCCGCCGTTCCAAGGTACCAGGCATCTGATTCCTGCGTCTGCTGTGCGGCGAGAATTCGGACGAAACCCCGGTGAAACTGGTCGAATTTGTAGGTATCCTGGACGTGCTCGTGGAGGGAGACGCTGTTAAACTGGGTGAGGAGATAAATATCCCTGAGGTTACTCCGGATACAATTGCTGATGGGAATGTCCACCAGTCGGTATTTTCCTGCTATGGGTACCGCCGGTTTGGCTCGCTCCCGCGTCAACGGCCACAGCCGCTCTCCCTGGCCTCCACCAAGAATCACACAGGCAATATTCATTTCTCCGTTTCCCCTCACAGCCGCATACTCCTTTAAGCACCATACTAGTGCTTTTATTTCAATCACATTCTATTAGGATTCGGGCTGGAGCATGTGTGGCGGACCGGACCGGAGATTGAGATGAAACTTGGAATCATAGGTGGAAGCGGACTCTACGATATTGCAGATCTTCAAAACACATCGGAAGTAGTCCTTGAAACTCCTTTCGGCTCGCCCTCTGACGCATATCTCAGCGGTACCCTCATGGGCACTCAAATTGTGTTTCTTCCCCGGCACGGTCGAGGACACCGGTATCTCCCTTCGGAGATTAATTATCGGGCAAATATCTTCGGATTCAAGCGGCTGGGGGTGGACGCGATCCTCTCCTTCTCCGCGG
>Ga0310121_10005358_pt1 | contig 11055 bp, 15 predicted proteins | sample CB27_Tmax_986_MG_FD_203504 | JGI IMG/M metagenome (GOLD analysis project Ga0310121, IMG submission 203504) | Marine microbial communities from Western Arctic Ocean, Canada - CB27_Tmax_986 | ecosystem: Environmental > Aquatic > Marine > Oceanic | place: Canada: Western Arctic Ocean | collected...
TTTGGTAATCATTCTGACACTCCAAATTGTTTTAAGGTACACAAAATGGAGCACATGGCTTCTACTTGGTGGCTAGTTGCAGAACGAGATATAAAAGCAGGTGAAGAAATTACTTGGAAATATACATTATATAATATAGAAAGTGAAACGAAACATGATTGAATTAACGTATATAAAAGACCACGAAGAGCTAGGAGGAGTGATAGAAGGAGCTCCAACAACAAAATATTTTAAAACATGGAAGAGTCTAGACAAGTTCGTGAAGAAAGAAAAGATCGACAAATATAAAGTAGAAGGACAATCAGCAGGGGGAAACCTGCTACAGTACACCTCTGTATTATGGGAAGACTTCATGGCTAGTCACGGATGGGTAAGGAGATAATAATGGATAAAAAAGAAATGAAACATCTATTGTAAATGTACTTAACGCTACTATAGCAACCCTTGAATCCCGTGTAGAAGAACTTGAAGAAACCACTTAAGAAATGAAGATATAATGACCGCAGTATTTCTAAGAGAAACCGAATCAGACCCCACACCATCTTGTTGTGTATGTAATAGACCATATAATGAGAGGGAATATGGGTGGATATATCGTGCAAGATTTGAGGTATATACTTGCTCAAATGAGTGTTATACAAGTGAACAGTATAAGCAATTATTGATAGAGTGGGGAGGGTTATAATATGCACAAATACAACTTTGAGAACGCTACAGAAAAAAGACAAGCTGATAAAGAACTAGGTCATATCACAATACCTCTTCCAGATGGACAAGTCAAACACCCCGAACATCTACAGCAACACGAAATGCTACAAGTTCTACAACGAGAAGCATTAAATGAAAATTGGACAGTCCTTAGATCCATGATTGCAGAGCTTCCAGAACATCAAAGAAAGGATACAATCAATATGTTAAAGCATACTTGTAATGATCCTTTGATTGGAAAGAAGTTTCCTGATGAGTTTTGGTTCCGAAAAAGAGCTAATGAAGACCCAAACATTGAAGAAAGGAACTATGGAAGAGAAGGATAAATTTTTAATGCACCCCAAAAGGTTTGAAGCTCTAGAAAAAAGGGTGGAAACTCTAGAAAAAAAACATCAAGACTTGATAGATAATTTACGAATATTCATGGTAAATGACGAAGAGAAGGAGAACGAACATGGATAAGAACGTAGAGAATGTAGTCACCCAGCTCCGTGATAGGGAAGAAGAAGGACTACAAAAGTATGGTGTGAATACTGAACGTACAGATCTCACCTCATTAGAGTGGTTACAACATCTTCAAGAAGAGCTGATGGATGCCTCTGTATACATAGAAAAACTAAAGAGTGAAATGAAAGAAACACAAGCTGAAATGAGTGGTATGAAATGGAAAGACTAGCACATCTTGTCTATGAAAAGGGACTTGTCACAAGCATAAAAGAACACTATAAATCTAAGTACGAAAAACGTATCAAGTATCTAGTGGAGTTCAACAATCAACTCATGAAAGAACTAGAACAATACGATGACTCCCTGTCTCCAGAAGAGCATCGTTGGAAGAGGGATATGTTATGAAAAAGACACGCCACGAAGGGGATGAATCTACCGTAGCATTCTGGTTGTATATGAAGGCACTCTATAAGGAACACAAAGAATAAATATAACAAAAGACGCCAAAAGGAGAGTCATATTTTGCCAGTACATAAACATTTAATCATTAGGGCAGAGGTGAATAACCCAATAACAAGTGAAAAAGAAATTAAAAAATGGCTTCGAAATGTAGTAAAGAAAATAGACATGAACATCATCAAAGGTCCGTATGCTTCCTATGTACAGAAAGAAGGTAATAGAGGTATCACAGGTGTAGTGATGATAGAGACATCCCATATAGCGATACATGTGTGGGATGAGGAAAGACCCGCACTAGTTCAATGTGATGTATATTCGTGTGACGAGTTCAGTAGTAACGAGGTGTTGGCGGAGTTTCTTCCTATGGATGTGGTTAAGATAGACCATATTCTGTTAGACCGTGCTAGTGAAATAAATATAATATGAAATCATCATCAAGAGTATATCACATTTCACCACAAGGGAAGGTGGATAAATAAATAACATGAAAAATATAGCAGCATTAAAATATAAAACTGTCAATGATGAGGTCTTTGCTAAGTATATTAAGCTCAAGGAAGAACTCAGTAACATTAAAGAAGATAACAAGGTCAAGGAAGAAGAAAAAAAATTGGCCAGCTGGGAAAGCCTTTTTGCAAAAATAATTGGAGAAGTAGAAGAAGAAGAAACCCCAACATTCGAGCAGTTTCAATTACAATTCCGAGAAGATGATGATGAAGAGGAAGAAGAATTGCAGACAAAACAGGAAGAAACTGTAGAATTACCAAAAGAAGAGGAAGTTATTGTTATTCCAGTAGTAGAAGAAGAAGAACCACCCGCCGAAGAAATCATATTATCTGGACCTGACATTGCCGAAGAAAAAACAATGGCAGATAAAGTTTCAAAACTTATTACTAAACAGGCACCTAAAGTAAAAGAAAAAGTTAATCCTATTCAGGCAAAGATCAATAAACTTGAACATAGAATCAATGAACTTTTTAATAATGCTTTCGGTGGAGGTCTAGATCCAAATAAGATTTCTGCACATTTAATTCCTACAACTGCAAATACTTTTGATTTAGGTTCTTCTGATAGGCCGTGGAGAGATGTTCATCTTAGTGGTGCTACTCTTGTTATTGGTGGAACCGAATTAGCAGCCGGAGAACTTACTGTTCTTGATAATATAACTGCAGGAACTGTTTCAGCAAGTAAAGCAGTTATTGCTGATTCTAGTAAAGATATTACAGGATTTAGAAACGTAAACGCGGTTTCTTATTCTATTAATGGAACCGCAATTGCATCAACTGCTGCTGAACTCAATATTCTAGATGGAGTAACATCAACTACGGCTGAACTTAATCTCTTAGATATATCTACCGCAAGTGGTGCAAGTTCATCTACTTTTTTGAGGGGTGATGGATCATGGCAAGCCCCATCTGCATCTGGGCATACTATTCAAAATGCAGGATCAAACCTAACAACAAGAGCCAGTTTAAATTTTGATGGAACTTATGTCATAGGAATTGATGATTCTAACAATGATCAAACGGATGTTACACTTCATTCAACTTTACAGGGGTTAGCATCTGTTGCTGCAACTGCATCAGAACTTAATATTATGGATGGTGTAACTTCAACTACGGCCGAATTGAATCTTCTTGATGTTTCTACTGCATCTGGTGCAAGTTCATCTACTTTTCTCAGAGGTGATGGATCATGGCAAACTGTGTCTGGTGGAGAAGCATCCCTTACATTTAAAACATTTTCAGTTTCTGGCCAGAGTGATGTTATTGCGGATTCAGTCACAGATACACTTACTTTTGTTGCTTCCGGTGATGCAACTATTACAACTAGTGCTGGTAGCGACAGTATAACAATAGATTCTACGGTTACTTCAGTAGATGGGGGAAACTTTTGAAACCTATAAATATATCAGTATAAACAGATTTATTTTGAAATTTAGGAGAGATAAAAATGGCATTAATTAAGATAAAACGATCAACAGGCGGCGATCTTCCTGGCAGTCTTTCGGCTGGAGAATTAGCGGTCACTTATGGAGCGTCTGGTACTGGCCCTAAAAGACTTTTTGTAGGAAATGCTGCTGGAAACGGTCTTATAGTAGTGGGTGGTGAACTTTTCACAGATATGCTTGATCATACTGTCGGAACACTAACAGCAAGTTCTGCTCTCCTTACTGATGCACAGAGTTCATTAAATGTAGTTAAAGTTGGTAATAATTCATCTGCCGCCGGTACTGTTGAATTTCTAGAGGGCACTACTAACGGAACTGCAAAAATTATTCTTGCTGGTGTTGCTGATGTTGGTGCTTCAAATAAAACTGTTACCTTACCTAATGCAACCGATACATTAATCGGTAAAGCAACTACAGATACCTTAACAAATAAAACAATTACGAGTGCCACGTTAAACACTCCAACTATTACAGGCGATACAACTTTTAGTGATGGTGCATATGATTTTGATATTGCAAGTCACGATGGAAGTAATGGATTAGCGTTGGCCGGAACAGTTGTTACTGCATCTGCTGTTGAATTGAATTACAATGATATTACTACTTTAGGAACTTCTCAGGCATCTAAAACAGTAACAGTAGATGCAAATGGTGATTTGGTTGTTCCAGATAGTGACAAGTTTAAATTTGGGGCATCAAGTGATATGCAAATATATCATGATGGTTCTCATTCCTATATTACCAATGGAACAGGTGCACTAAAACTTGCTACCGAAACTTCAGGTATTGCAGTATCAATAGGACATACAACTTCTGAAACAACTATTAATGACAATTTGACAGTTACTGGAACGTTAACAGGAACATTAGCAACTGCAGCACAAGGAAGTGTTACATCTCTTGGAACTTTGACCACACTTACCGTTGATAATGTTATTATTAATGGAACAAAAATTGGTCATACTGGTGATGATGATTTGATGACTCTTGCGAGTGGTGTTCTTACGGTTGCGGGTGAAATTTCGGCGACTACTTTTGATATCGGTGGAACAAATATCACATCAACTGCCGCAGAACTCAATATTATGGATGGTGGAACTTCTGCCAGTTCAACTACATTGGCCAATGCAGATAGAGTAGTAGTTAATGATGCAGGAACCATGAAACAAGTTGCAATGACTGATTTTGAAACATTCATGGAGAGTTCTCTTGATACTCTTTCAAGTGTAACTACTGTTGGTGCTTTGGCTAGTGGATCAATTGCATCTGGGTTTGGAGCAATTAGTACTGGTAATGCTATAACAACTACAGCTGCAATTACTGGTGGTTCTCTTGTAGCTGATAATATCACAGTTAATGGTAATACATTAAGTTCAACGAATTCTAATGGTAATGTTGTTATTGATCCTAATGGTACTGGAACGGTTGATGTTAATACTTCAAGGATTACTAGTGTAACAAATCCAACTGGAGCACAAGATGCTGCAACAAAGGCATATGTCGATGCAGTTAAAACAGGTCTCGATGTAAAAGATTCGGTTAGGGCTGCAACTACTGCAAACATTACAATTGCAACCGCATTAAATAATGGAGATGCACTCGATGGTGTAACTCTTGCTACTGATGATAGAGTTTTAGTAAAAAATCAATCTACAGGTTCACAAAATGGTATCTATGTTGTAGCTGCCTCTCCTGCACGAGCAACAGATTTTGATGCAGATGCAGAAGTGACAGCTGGTGCATTTACATTTGTTGAAGAAGGTACTACTAATGCTGATTCTGGATGGGTACTAACTACAGACGGAACAATTACAGTTGGATCTACTGCTACAGCATATGCACAATTTTCTGGCGCTGGAGCAATTACTGCTGGAGCCGGTCTTACTAAATCTGGAACAACTATAAATGCGATTGGTACTGCTAATAAGATTACAGTTGCCGCAGATGCTATTACTATTGCTACTGGTTATGTTGGACAAACTTCACTCACAACTCTTGGAACAATTACAACTGGTACTTGGCAATCAACGGATATTGGTGTAGCATATGGTGGAACTGGTGTATCGACTTTTACTTCTAACGGTATTTTATATGGTAATGGTGCTGGAGCTGTTGCAGTAACAGCGGCAGGAACTAGTGGTTATTTTTTATATTCTAATAGTGGAACTCCCGCTTGGACAAATGCAATTGATGGTGGTACATTCTAATGGCTATGATAATTAAACCAAAAAGATCATCATCTTCATCATCGGTGCCTACTACTGGTGATTTGGCTGATGGTGAAATAGCAATCAATTCGGCAGACCAAAAAATATATATTCGTTCTAGTAGTAGTATTATAAATCTAGGAACTGGTACGACTGCTACTGCTGCCGAACTTAATATTTTGGATGGGGCCACGATTTCAACGGCCGAACTTAACTCAGCTGCATCTGCCGCAACTACAGGAAAATCAATAGCTATGTCTATTGTTTTTGGTGGTGGTTGAGAGTGAACAATAAAAATAGATATTGAGGAATTGTATCAATGGCAAATCCAAACATAGTAAGTGTAAGTTCGATCTATGGTGAATCCGTAGCTGTTCATTTAACAGCAACATTGACCACCACTCTTATGACCGTTTCTTCTAATAAGCTTTTAAAAATTAATAGCATTACTTGTGCGAATGTGGATGGAGACAATGATGCAGAATTAACTTTGTATGTTTCAAAGGCAAATTTTACACCTAACGGTATTGCAAATTTTGATACTTCTGGAGATTTTTATATTGTGAAAAGTATCGGGGTTCCAGCAGGAGATGTTTTACATGTTATTGAAAAACCACTTTATATAATGGAGGCCGATGTTTTAAAAGGTGGAGCGAGTGCTGCTGGTGACCTTGATCTTTTTATTTCATACGAAGTCATAGATGACGCTTAATAAAGGATAACAAAATGGCAAGTTTAGTTTTTGAGTATCAAACAAAATTATATGGTGTTAGTGCATCAGCTGATGAACTTAATATTCTTGATGGAGTGACATCAACCGCCGCAGAACTCAATATTATGGATGGTGATACTTCTGCTACTTCAACCACATTGGCAGATGCAGATAGATTGGTTTCCAATGATAATGGAACCATGAAACAGGTCGCATTAACGGACTTTGAAACCTATTTTGAAACTTCTCTCGACACCCTTTCAAATGTTACTACTGTTGGAGCATTAAATGCTGGTTCAATCACTTCTGGATTTGGTACAATTGATACTGGCTCTTCAGCAATCACTACAACTGGATTAATTTCTGGTGGATCTCTTGATATTGATGATGTTCTTATTAATGGCACAACTATTGGTCATACAGATGATACGGATCTCATAACAGTCGCAGATGGAAAAGTAACAGTTGCAGGAGAACTTCAGGCAACGACACTTGATATTGGTGGAACTAATATTACTTCAACTGCAGCAGAACTCAATCTTTTAGATGGTGTTTCTGGTCTTGTTCAAGCTGATTTGACGAAATTGGCTGCAATAGATGCAACGGCCGCAGAAATTAATTTGATAGACGGTGGAACTTCAAGAGGAACTACTGCTGTCGCTTCTGGTGATGGTATTTTAATTAATGATGGCGGTACAATGGCAATGACTAATGTTGATACTGTATCAACATATTTCGCAAGTCATAGTGTGGGTGGTGGAAATATGGTGACAACTGGAGCATTAGATTCCGGTTCAATCACTTCTGGATTTGGTACAATTGATACTGGCTCTTCTAATATTACTACAACTGGTACCGTTTCAGCAGGAAATCTTACTGTAACTGGAACAACTACTACTGTCAATAGCACAGTAATGACAGTTGTTGACCCAATCATAAATTTACAAACCGCATCTGGTGGTGGTGCAATAGCTTCTGACACAAACAAGGATGTTGGACTTGCTATGCATTATCATACAGGAAGTGCTGCAAAAATTGCATTTCTTGGATATGATGATTCGGCAGGAAAATTAACATTTGTGACGGATGCAACACTTTCTTCAGAAGTTGTTTCAGGAACAGCAGGAACAATTGTTGCAAATCTTGAAGGAACTGTTCAAACTGCTGCACAGGGAAGTATTACATCACTTGGAACTCTTACAACTCTCACAGTTGATAATGTAATCATTAATGGATCTACCATTGGACATACTGGTGATGATGATTTGATGACAGTTGCAAGTGGTATTCTTACGGTTGCTGGGGAAATATCGGTTACAACTCTTGATATTGGAGGAACTAATATCACATCAACCGCTGCAGAACTTAACATTATGGATGGTGTTACTACAACGGCTGCAGAACTTAATTTGATAGACGGTGGAACTGCAAGAGGAACAACCGCTGTTGTATCTGGTGATGGTGTCCTTATTAATGACGGTGGACAAATGAGAATGACTAATGTCGATACTCTTGATACATATTATGCTGCAAAAGCGACAACCCTTACTAATAAAACACTTACGAGTGCAGTTTTAAATACAAGTATAAGTGGATCTGCTATATCCGTAACTGCTGGTTCAACTTCAATTACAACCGCAGCGAGTGCTATTACTCTCAATACGCAAGTTCCAGATACTCCCACAGGTTTTATTACTCTTGTTATTAGTGGAACTTCTTATAAAATTCCTTACTATGCTGCATAAATACAAAATATGAAAGATAGAAAAACTATAAAGCAACAACGAAAAGACATGCTAAAAAAATATGAAGGAAAGCTCGAAGGACCTCATGAGCATCTAAAAGAAGGTGTAGATTACCTAGATGATATCCAAAGGAATAAGGAAAAAAAGAGATTTGAACAAATGATGGCGGATGTAGCATAATAAATGATAGATTGGACTAGATCATCATCTAGGGTATATCACATAGCTCCACTATACCTCCGGAATTTAGGGATGGAACGATATGGTAGAGGAGGGGTAGGAAGACATAGGGATAATGCTTATGATGGTAAAGAAGAAACGAAACATTTGACTAGAGAAGAAAGAGAAGAAAGATATGATACCCTATACGAGTCAATTAAGATGGATGGATTTAACGAAGAGTTTCCAATACTCATTATGTTAAGACGAGAGAACAATGTGGATATGATCTTTGAAGGTCATCATAGACTGAATATAGCGATAGAACTAGGGTTAGAGACTGTCCCTGTGAGGTTTATTGAGTGGCAGAAGGAATATAATGCGAAAGGTAGGTGGGTAGATAAATGACATTTAAATCGGTATCTGCTAGTCATCTTACTTTACAGTCACACGCCCCTGAACATCCACGCCCCAGTGACTACACCACCCCCCACAATAAACACCCATAAAAACAGCTATTAAAAGCCTACTATAACACGCCCCCTTTCTCCACGACCCCTATATACAACATATAGAGGAGTCGAAGTGGGGGAACTTAGTGTGAGAAGCCCGAAGTAGTAAGCTAGCACAGACTGTGGAACAGGTACATTGTTAACTCTGTACATCCAACCCCACAGGCACCACCTCTCGGCCCCTCTTGACAAATAGGAATAGTGTGGTATAATAAGGTGTAGGCCAGTAAGAGTTAACCAAGTGAATCATTGGGCCTAGGTAGAAAGTAATGAAAAGAAATAAAAAAGATTAATAAACACTTGACTTCCTGACCCAGTAGTGGTATAATATACCTGTAACAATGAGTTAGGAAAGAAAAATGATCTGAAGGAAGATGACCGAATAAAATAGGGGTGTAGTGATTCTCTGATATACCCCCGCTAGTCACCTACAGAGTACCGATGCGGAACATACTCGACTAAGGGGTATGTGTAAGGCGTGGAGTTCGGTGTGTAGACGGCCGATGTGACGGCGATGAGATGAGTACCAGGGATCAGAAGGGGTGAACAAGACCCCTAGACAGAGTGAAGGAAGATGTGTCGCAAGAGTACTTCACCTGTCGCAACGATTTAAAAGTCCATGTGAGGCGCATGGTATGGTTCGTTGGGGTTCTCCTAAAACCCCTCCTCAAATAAAGAGACAGAAGATGTAAAGAAGGAAGGCAGATCAATTGCCAAAATATTAATAGTGGTGTAGAAGGGGCCTTCGGGTAGCCGCAGAAGTTTCCAGAGATTAGTAAGTATAATTAAGACTGAGAAACCAATATCCCTTTGATCGAAAGATAGTACTATGCAATATAAGGGTGCCTGCAATGGTGTAGTTTAGTGACGGCATAGTTAAGAACGTAATTTCCCCTGGACGATATCAGGAGAGTGAGTGTCACCCCGAAGCTGTAGTATGTTTCATGAGCATCTAGGCAGATAGGGGTGCCTTTCCTCACCCATCCATTAACTTAACATAATAATATTATACTATGAAAGATACTGAAATAGAAATCACGGACATTGCGGAGCTCTTGCGCAATGGTCCTGTAGGCAACAGCCGTATGTACGAACAGGAGATAAACTTTGACGCTGGGTTCACCCCTTCCTGCGAGGAATGGAAGAATGTAAAGGTGGAGTGGATAGACGGGAAGCTGTACAACGTGTATAGCTGAGCTGGGCCAACTGGCTCGGGCGTCCATTTTGCAGTTAAGGGGTTTTTGGTTGTTTATGCCAGGTTCGGGGTAAGCGGTTGAGGACTCCCCCCACCGCGTAGCCTCCCCGCGTTTTATCCTGACCTCATTTGTTTTTCCAACGGTCCTCCCCACGTTTTATCCTGACTTCAAATCTTTCCACAACGTTCCACCGACCAGAGAAATCCTATATATAATAGAGAACGCAGGAAAATAAGGAAACTGGGTCGAGTGAGAGTGCGGAGCTAGCGGAGCACTCAAACGGGCTGCTGACCCCTGACTGTGTGGCCGGTACTAGAACACGGTATAACAGCCACCCGACCCTTTCAGTACATAATATAACGATAGATATAAGATAAAGAACAAATGAGTCAACATAGAACATGGGATGAGAATAGAAGTCCACAATGGAAGTACTTGTTCCAGAAGGAATCAGCAAGGAAGAGAAAGACACGAAAAGACCTAGATAAAGAGATACGAGATAATATAAAGGAAGAGAACGAAGAGTATAGTAAGACGATTAAGTTTGGAGAACAAAGGACAACCGGAAGGAAACGTAAGAGAAAGGTTTCCAAAGAAGAATTACAAGCGAAACTAAAAGCCACTAACAATGAAATAAAAAAGTTACTGAAATACGATGCGTCCAAATGAATTACATGATTATCTACTGAACCTAAAGAACAAGAACAGTCAAGACCCCAACATAGTAGAATACAAAAAAACAATACGGGAAGAGCTCCGCTCGTACAGGGCTGATCTTCCTCACCCACCGATGAATTCTATTCTTCCTTACCCGGAGAAGAAGAAAGATATCGTGTTCTATTCTTTTATGGAAGCCCCGAACAAGCCCAAGATAGGAGAACATGAGTACAAGAGACTGAAGCTTTCGTGGAGCTCATTACGAAAATATAATACAGATATAGAAGTACGTTTCTGTTATA
>Ga0310121_10005359_pt1 | contig 11054 bp, 8 predicted proteins | sample CB27_Tmax_986_MG_FD_203504 | JGI IMG/M metagenome (GOLD analysis project Ga0310121, IMG submission 203504) | Marine microbial communities from Western Arctic Ocean, Canada - CB27_Tmax_986 | ecosystem: Environmental > Aquatic > Marine > Oceanic | place: Canada: Western Arctic Ocean | collected...
AATACGAGGAGATTTACCCGAAGGCCTATGCCGATGGGCTGGCGCTACACCAAGGACTTGGAGACTACTTTGCCTACTATAACGGAGAAAGGAGACATTGGGCTCTGGACAAGAAGACCCCGGCAGAAGTATTTGTCGGTGGAGGGGGTCGGACATGATCGAGCGAGATGCCGTCGCTTCGCTTCGGGGACGGGCCGCGCCACGCAACGGCATTAGCAGGGGCGGCTTGTTGACCGCTCAAAACACGCAACAGGCAACCACAGATTCCACCTTAAATTCGCCGGTTCGTGGTCTAAGATTGGAGGGGGCTAAATCGTTAAGGAACTAAGGAGATACATGAAGCATGACATCCCGAATGATCTACGCGATCAATGCATCTTGGAAAGTATCACAGGTGTTCGCAATTCCGAGACGGGGACCGCCATCAAAGGCAAGGAAGATGAAATCTGGTCGTTTGATGATGAGTGGCCGATTATAAAACTTGATGAGTTTTATCTCGTGTCAAGGAAACTCGGTGAGCTTACACAAGATATCGTGCTTTATCGTCTTTATGATGAGCCGAAGGTGCGGAGGTGCCTAAATTACCGCTTTCCCACAAGTTTTAACTTCATTCTTGAACAGACCATTCCAAGCTATTGTGATGAATATATACGCGACATTTTTTATCCGGCTCAGCTCTTGGAAATCCTGGAAAGAGTTTTGAACATCGAGATGACTTGAGTGTGGGAACAAGCTGATAAAATTGGCGAGGATGGAACCTATCGCCCGTGACAGGTCAGAGATCAAGGCTCCCATCATTCCATCTCGAAGCAATTCGGTGTCTGATGCGTGCATGCGCATATCGCGTAAGACCGTGACCCCTTGACAACCTTCACTGAATACTATAGTTCGACTTATTGATACGCGTCAACTCGACTTCACGCCACCGCCTCGGCCATCGCCCGCCCGAACAGCGTATGCCCGTTGGCGTCGTGGATTTGGGCTTGGGTGAGGCGGCCGATCCATGTTTTGGGGCCGGGGAGGATGACCATTTTGTCGCCGCGCGTGCGGGCGAGCAGGTCGCCGGGGGTGCGGGAGGCGAGGTCTTCGATCAGGACGTCGAGCCGCCGGCCGATCAGGTCGCGGTTGCGCTCGAGGCTGATCGACTCTTGCAGCTCGATGAGGCGGGCGAGGCGGTCCTTCTTTTCGGCGAGCGCGACGTGGTCGGTGAACTCCTCGGCGGCGGGCGTGCCGGGGCGGGGGGAATACATGTACATGTAAGCCGAATCGAAACGCACGCGGCGCACAAGGTCGAGCGTTTGCTCGAACTGCGCCGCGCTCTCGCCGGGGAAGCCGACGATGATGTCCGTCGTGAGGGTCGCATCGGGAACGGCGGCGCGCACGCGATCGACCAGGCGCAGATAATCCTCGCGCGTGTAGACCCGCCGCATGCGTCGCAGCACGTCGGTGGCGCCCGATTGGACCGGGAGGTGGAAGTTCTCGCAGACGTTGGGCGTCTGGGCGACGGCCTCGATATGCGCCGCGTTGCAATCGCGCGGGTGCGAGGTGATGTAACGGACCCAGGCCTCGCCGCTCGCCTCGCCCACGCGGCGCAGCAGGTTGCCGAAACTGCGCGTTCCCTCGTCCGGCTGGCGGTAGCTGTTGACGTTCTGGCCGACCAGCGTGATCTCCTTGCAGCCGCCGGCGGCGAGTTGCCCGACTTCGGCGACGATCTCTCGCCACGGTCGGCTTTCCTCGCGGCCGCGCGTGCGCGGGACGATGCAGTAACTGCACGACTTGTTGCAGCCGAAGATGATGTTGACCAGGCCCTTGAGCGGACGCTGGCGAACGGGGACGACGTCGGCGGGGTAGGCTTCGTCGAGGATCTCGGTGCACGTCTGCGGCTGACCGGTGGCGATGACGCGATCGAGCAGCGGGCTGAGCCGCGCGATCGCCCGCGTGCCGAGGATCAGGTCCAGGTGCGGCAGGCGGTCGAGCAGGCCTTCGGCTTCTTTCTGCGCCATGCAGCCGGTGACGCCGAGTATGCGGCCAGGCCGGGCGCGTTTGAGCTTGCGCAGCTGCGCCAGGCGGCTCATCGCGCGTTCCTCGGCCCCCTGGCGGATGACGCACGTGTTGTAGAGGATCACGTCGGCGTCGTCCTCGCGCTGGGCGCGCCGCCAACCCTTGGCCACAAGAATCCCCTCCATCAGTTCCGAATCATACTGATTCATCTGGCAACCGAACGTGGTGATGGCATACGTGCGACTCATGGGCATGAGTATCATAATTGAAGGGTTCCGACGCAACAAGGGGAAAGAAACGGTGTCGGTTGCCCGGTGCATGGCGTAGGGCGCGGCGCGCCCCACGCTCGTGAGCGAATCAAATGGATTCCGCGTTCAACGCGAACTTGACCGAGCGGATGAGTCGAATGGCGGTCGATGGTTGATGAGAACGGCCGCCCTATGCGCGTTCCAGCTCCTCAATCCAGTCGGTCGTGAACTCGGCGACTTGCCCGGGGCGGGCGGGGAGGACCGCATGGGGCGAACGGGGAAGCAGCGAGTGACGAAAGCGGCAGGCCGGGTCGAGCATCCGTTCGAGCGTGACGATCTCGCGGCGCACGGGGACGAGGAGGTCCACAAGCTTCGCCACCGCGACGCCGAGGTGCGCCGCCACGAAGAATCCCACCGCGCCGTCCTGGGCCGCTACTCCCGCGGCGGCATCCAATATGAATACGAGCAGGGGCCCGACAACCGCCGTTACGCGGTCGGCGGCCACGTGGGGGTCGATACCGGCCGCGAGTCCAGGCCGGAGGCCACGATCCGCAAAGCCCAGATCATCCGCCGCAGCGCCCTGGCCCCCGCCCAGCCCTCGGGCCAGGACAAAGCCGTCGCCGCCCAAGCCTCCCAAATGGAAACCGAAGCCCGCGCCGAGCTTCGACGCGAGCAGGTGGAAAAACAGAAAATCGGCGGTGAAAACAATCGAGACGTGACAGGCCCGCTAAAAACCGATCAAACCGACGCGGGTTTGGATAAGGATTCCTCCGGCTCGAATCAGGCCGAGGTTTTCGAGTTGAACGGCGATGAGACTCCCAAGCCGGAGAAGCCTCACTCTTTCAATGGTACTCGGACATTATCTTACGCCGGTGAAGAGAACCGAAGCCACATCCGGGTCGAAGCAGCGTCAATCAACGTGACGATCTGAGCCCAGTCCCCCATTCCCATCTTCTCTGTTGTCACTTGCCCTCCGCGAACCCTCATGCATACGGATTGAGTGGACGCATGGGGTAAATCACGTCCATCATGCCGGCTGACTGGCTGCGTGGCGCTTGAGTTCGTTCCAGAACCTCTGGAGTTCGGGGAAGCGCTCCTCGGACACGGATTGGCCCGAGAATTCGCTGTAGCTGATCATGTCGGATATAAACCGGGCCTGGGGCTCGAAGCCGACCAGCGGCTCGGGTGCGCTGTCGACGAACTCGCGGGGCGTCTGGTCGGGCGGACAGGCGGCGCCGGCGTCGGCGCAAAAGGCCACCGTCGCCTCCCATAGGTAACGGACCAAAGCGTCGCCGTCGCGCGGGCCATAGGCGCCGTCGAACGGATTGGTGAACCGGCCGAAGCGCGCCAGGGCGGCCGCCGCTCTCTTGGGCGGCTTTTTCCGTTTGCGCGCGTGGCGAGTCTCCCGGTCGCCCGCCCGCAGCCGCAGATTCGCGAACCCCTCGCCGATGCGCTGCGCGAACATATAAATCGCCATCAACGCCACGAATATCCCCCCCAACGCCGCGATCACGATGATAAACTTCATGAACCACGTTATCAGCTTGCGCCACGACTCATTGACGATGGTCCGCACCTCCATCTGGCGTCGGAATTCGGGCTCAACGCCGGTGTTGCGCGTAATCTCCGAAAGATACTCGTCTTCCATGGCGTCGATATTCTCGTAACGCTCCTTTTCCCATTGCGCGTAGTCGTCGCGGTCGAACTTCGTCCGCCGCTGGGGCTTTTGGCCGTCTGGGTCCGGGGCGAGGCCGGCGTCCCTCATCCCATGTTTGCTCTCCAGCCCTCGGTAGACGCTCTTGATCTGCTCGCGCACGTAGAGGCCCGGCGTCGAGGGCGGCTGCGGCAGCAGAAATCCCATGACCAGCACGACCGTAACCAACGCAACGCCCAAGCCCAACCACGTCAGCGCCAGCCCCTCGGGCAGCGCCATGCCGCGACCGGCGAAGTAGGCGCGCAGTTGCCCCAGGCTCGACATCGAAAGCAACGCCAGCGCGCACCACAGATAGATGAACAGAAACGCCCCCAACCGCACCCGCGCGCCCGACTGCTCGGCCCCGAACAGATAAACGCCTAAACCAAAAACCGGGACCGCGAACAGCGAGAAATAGATGATGACCCGCCCCGGATGCCGCCCCGGCAGCCGCTCGGCCAGTTTCTTGTCCACCTCGGTCTCGGCTGGCTCGTCTTGCGTATCTTTTTCGTCTCCGCGATCGAACGGCGCCGGCGGGACCCCACTCGGCCGCGTGTCCGTGAAGATCCCCGACTCGGCCGAGCGCGCCACCGCGTCCGAGTCGTCAATCGAACACGCCGCCGCAATCCGATGCCCCACCCACCACAGGATCCCGAACAGGACCAGGTTCACGATGAAAACGATGAACGGATGCAACGGAACGCGAAACGTAAAGGCGTGATAAGCGGCGAACAACCCCATCGCGATGCCGAGCACCCAACCATAGACCCCCGCGGCGGTCGGGCCTTGAGAGCGACGCAGTTGCTGGATCAGGATCACGCCAAGCGCGAAGGAGAGCGTCGCCTGGCGCAGTTTCAGGTCGCCGCCGCCGATAAACACCGCGCGCACATCGATCAGATACATCAGCAACGACGCCAACAATCCCCACACGCACAGCGGGATGAACACGCCCGTCAGGACGCGCGAGAGGCCTTCGTTCGATCGCACGCGTTCAACTCCAAACCAACATCACGCGGTCCCCGTTCACCTCTATTCATATATCTCCCAGCTCGCCGGATCAACGTTCGCCTCGCCCGTTTCCGGCCCGCCGGGGTCGCCACCGCCGGAACCGCCGATGATCGTGAACGGCGCGTCGCTCTCGTCGCTCAACGCCGGGTCCCACGTGCTGACGACGCGGACCCTGTAATCGGAACCGCTGGGGACCAGTGGGACGGTGATCGTGTCGGTGTCCTCGCCGTCGGGGTCCCAATCCAGGCCGAGGTTGGCGACCTTGCCCGTGCCGTCATGCAGTTCGAACAAGACGCCGGTCCCCGCGATCCGCGTGTTCGTTTTCCAACTCAACTGCATCCGCTGTTGCGAAAACGATTCCCACGTCTCACCGCCGTTGGGTTCGATGACGAGCACCGGATTGTCCGAGATCATGAACGGCGCGTCGCCGTCGTCAAACAGCTCCCCATTCCAGGTGCTGATGACCCGCACGCGGTAATCGCCACCGATCGGCAACAGCGGCAGATAAACTTCGTCCACGCCCTCGCCGGCGGCGTTCCAGCCGTATCCCAGCCGGTCCACCCGCCCCTGGCCGTCGCGCAACTCAAACTCCACGCCCGTCCCCGCCGTGGCCACGTCGGTCCGCCAGTGGATTTCCATGAAGTCGTCCGCCATCAACACCTCGCCGCCGTTGGGCGCGAGGACCTGGACGGCTTCGGCCGGCGGCCGGGGAGTCGGTGTGGGCGTGGGCTCAGGGGTGGGGGTGGGCGTTTTCTCAATCAGGCCCCTCTGCGGGATGTTTTGATGAATGTCATTCCAACGGCCAGGAATCAAGCTTCGGATGCCTTTAAACTCGACAATGTCTTCACCTTCGTGGTCGTTGTTCGGTTCACCACTCCCCCAGTTTGTGTAAGTGATCGATTCTCCACTGATCCATTGAAACCCACCATCAGGTTCCGTGCTGCCAGGCGACTGATACAGCCCGATCCAGAAGTTGATTGTATCAGGGTCGAATGTTTGCAGAATCCAGTCATTTTCCGCCTGGCTTCTGATGGTTGCCAAGTGTCCTCCAGCAGCAGCAGCTTCGGCTTCGGCTTCTTCCCAAGAGCCCGCAACCTCCGTTAGTCGATACAGGTGCCCGTTCGACGGATTCTCCACCCATCCGGCAGTAGGGGTAGGCGTCGGTGTAGGTGTAGGTTCCGGTGTGGCGGTTGGCGTCGGTTCCGGGGTTGGCGTCGGTGTGGGCGTGCGCGTGGGCGAAGCACCGTCCAGGATGCGAAGCACGATCAGACCATTGTTTTGGTCAAGGGCGTAGACGATGTCTCCGTCGACCGCGATGCTTTCAACGTTTGAAGGGGTTGAATACGAGGCAAGGATGTAATCGGGATGTCCCGGCTCGGAGATATCGATCACCACCAAACCCCAGTCCGTCCCGGCAAACAGCCGATCCCCGTCGAGGAGAGGTACGGCGTCGGAAGTCCTGTCGGGAGGTCTGTAGGTAGCGACCGATTCGACGGATTGGGGATTACTGATATCGTAGATCGTCATGCCGCTCACACTTTTCCAGACGACGACATAAGGCCATTCGAAAACCAGGTCAGTTGCAAAGCCAAACGCCCCCGGCGCCTTACTGATGATTGTCGGTTGGGCGGGATTGGTTACATCGTAGATAACACCTTCGTTCTGAACTCGCCTGTATCCGACAAGTTGATCTCCATCGATATCGAATCTCGACTCGATGTTCGCGATGGCGCTGATTCGTTCAGGCGATCCGGGATCAGCGACATCATAGATCTGAATCAAATCGGGATTAAGGTGGCTTAGGTATGCCGTATGATTGCTGACACGAACCTTCCACGGACGCCCAATCGGAGTCCGAGAGACAAGGGCGATGTTCTCAGGGTCTCTCGCATCCAATATGTCCATGGATGTTTCCGCAATCGTCAGGTAAACATGCTCGGCCTCAGCGTCTAGATCTTCTATGGGCCCGGTGCCCCGATGTTCTCCAAGAACTCTCGGTGTTGTAGGATCGCCGATGTCGATCACCGATAAAATGTAGGTCGAATCAGGAAAGGGTAGATCGAAGACATTCGTTGCCACATAGAGTCTGTCCCCTTCCAGCACCAGCTCAATCCCAAACCCCTCAACCTTAAGCCACGAGACCAACTCCATGTTGAACACCCACGGCGAGGCGCCCATGCCGCCTCCGCCTCCAGGTGGCGGCGTCGGTTCGGGGCTGGGAGTCGGTGTGGGTGTGGGGCTGGCCGTCGGTGTTGGCGTTGGCGTTGGCGTGGGCGTTGACGTCGGGGGCGGGGTCGGGGTCGGGGTCTCAAACACCGGAGCCTCCGATTGGGTCCATGTCGGGTCCGCGTCATCGACTCCGGCCGATGCGCCCAGCCGCCCGTCGTTGGCGTTGGGGCTTGAATCGCCCGCGACCTGCCCCATCCCCTCGTTGAAGTTCCAATGCGCCACCAGGCCCGGTTCGTCGCCCGTCAGCTCCATGTTCATCGCGCCCCGAATCTGTTCGCCGCCGCGCGCGACCGACCAGATGCGGATTTCGTCGATGAGGCCGTCAAAGACGCCGCGCGAGTCATGGTTGGTGTGCCGGAGGTTGCCGATCCTGAGCGGCGCGTCACCTATACGATGTGGAGGAGAAACGGGCGGCGGACCTGGGCGATGTGGAGGAGAAACGGGCGGCGGACCTGGGCGATGTGGAGGAGAAACGGGCGGCGGACCTGGGCGTGGAAAAGGTCGAACTGGACGACTTGATGCGCCGGCGATGACGCCGCCGAAATCTACCCCATAGCTCGTTTCCGTCCCTTCCAGCATCCCGTTGACATGGATTCGCAGGTCCGCCCCATCGTACGTGGCGGCGACGTGATGCCACTGATTTTCGGGATGGGGGAGCGAAAACAGCGCGAAATCCTGGTCATCCGAAGCGCGTTCCATTCCCGTCAGGAACCGATTATCGGCCGCCCAACCCAGAGCGAACGTGCCGCGGTTGAACCCAACGGCGGAGGTTTTCCAGAGGATTGGATCATCTCGCTGGTCCGTGCCCGCCGAGAACGGCCTGACCCAAGCCTCCAGCGTCCACGCATCCGTCAGATCGAAATCGCCATTGTCATTCGGAACCTCAACCATGTCATCGATCGAGTCGAACTCAAGCGCATGGTTGCCCACAATGTGTGTGGGCGTTGGAGTGGGTGTAGGCTCAGGCGTGGACGTTGGTTCCGGGGTCGGCGTCGGGGACGGAGTTGGGGTTGGACTCGGCGTTGGGGGTGGACAGCGTTCGACTTCGATCAAAGACGGGTTCGACTCGATGGGTCCGTCCAGAATGGGGGAGTAGATGACAAGACCAAGACTGGGGTCGTCGAATCCATCAAAGATCCCTGCCTCGATCTGGCAAGGATCGATTGTGCCCCACCAGTTGCCCGAGACGTCTCTATTGTCCGGCCGCGTATGCTTTAGGTTATATGCTGCATTGTCATGGATATTGTTGTTATTAATCGGAGTCTTGTCGTCGCGCAGGATCACGCCGATGCCATTGTTCGTGATGGTATTGCCCCGTAGCGTGTGACCCTTCCTAATGGGTTGAACACCTATATCATTATCATTTATCTGACAATTCTCAACGGTTCCGTTTGACCCTGAGATCGCCGTTCCGTTCCCGGTTATCTGACAATTCTCAACGGTCCCACCTTCCACAAAGATCGCCGTTCCGTTGCCGGTAAAGATGCTCGAATAAACATCGATACCCGACCCACGCAGACCCTCTTCATTATTGGTGAAAAGTGAATCGGAGATGATCTTGTTCCCGCCGCTGACGGCCCGTTTATTGCCATTAAACACACAGCGGTCAACAACCATTGCCACTCGACCAATACCACTTAAGCCGCTTTCATTATTGATCAATAGCGAATCGGCAACGGTCTGGGGACCTCCTTGGCTGGAGGACACTACCACTAGGATGCCGTGTCGGGAATGCAGGATATCGGCGAACGCGATCGTGCAGCCGCCGCCTTGACCGGTCGCGATGTGAATCCCGACCCATGCGCCCATGGTTCCCGAACCGTTGGCGGTGAAGACGATCCGCTCGGTTTCGGTCCCCACGGCGACGAGTTGCCCACGGATCTCGAGTTTCATGTCGGCGTCGAACCGGATCTCTACACCCGGCTCGATGGTCAGCGTGTAGTCGGGGAAGAGCGTCACTTGGCTGGTTACGACGTATGGACTGTTCGCCTTGGTCCAGGTCGTGTCATCGAACAGACCCCCGGAGACCGCCGTGTCAGCATTTGAATAACCGGCCAAGACCATGAATAGGGTCACGGCGCAAAAACCATCAATACCTTTCAGCCTTCGGAGTCCGTTCAGCCGCATGTTATTCCTCCGTTAACTTGACATGAGATTTCCCAATGCGTTGACCAAACCGTTCAATTCATCCAATTCTAAGAGTATCATCCCACTGAGTGGGGCCAAGCGCAAGTCATTTAAACCTGGTATACGACCCCCAACGGGGCTGGCAATCCCCCCACGGACCGCAAACTTCAGCGACTTTGGCCTTTATTCATGGACCTTTTTGGAGAATGATCCCATATATCGTTCTTGCGTGGATGGGAAATATGGGTTTAAGTGTCGGTCCCGCCTTCGTCCGACCGCGGCCCGTCGAGCAGGCCGCCCGATACGAGCATAACCAGGCCGGTTTTCTTCGGATGTCGGCGCCGTCTCGCGAGATCGAACGCCGGACGCCGACCACGTCGGAATATCTTTCATTTTTAACCATTCATTAGGATGATTCTCTCAGAGAGCAGGTGAATCATAACCTTTTGTTGGCGAAATGGAAAATCCAGGTCCCCAGAATAGGGTCCATAAGGGATATCAGACATGAAAACCAAAGGGTTTACACTGATTGAGCTTTTGATCGTCATGGCGATCATCGCCATTCTGGCCGCGATCGCCGTTCCCAACTTTCTCGAAGCGCAAACGCGGGCGAAGATCTCGCGCGTCAAAGCCGACGTGCGCGCGGTCGCGACGGCGCTTGAGTCCTACTACGTTGATAATAACAGGTATATCACCTTTGCCCCGCGCGCCTATGCCAACCAGAACCAAGATGGGCGCGTCAGCGCTTGGCCGCTGTGGTCCGTGTGGCTCAAGCCATCGCTTCCGGACCACGGCGTGGTGGATTGGATGACCACGCCCATCGCGTATATCACTTCGGTCGGTGTCGATCCGTTCGGGGTTACGATATTTAGCCCAGGTGTTGAGCTCCGTTGGTCCAGCTTCCATTATATAACCCGTAATGACGGCCCGTTTGACTGGGACACGAAAAATCTGATTAATCCGAATCACTACGGCATCCTTAAAAACCTGCGTTATATCATGCGCAGTCCGGGGCCGAATCAGCACATCTGGTGGAGCGAAAAAACCCGAGGTGCTGTATGACCCGACCAACGGCACGGTCAGCAACGGCGATGTCATGTACTTTAGCGGCAGCGGTTTCAGCCTGCCAACCAGCGCCCCCCATAACTAGTCGATCCTGAAAAAGCCTCCTTGCCCAACAATAATGGGATCAAAATGCGGGTGGGTGGTGTATAGTTTTGCAAGAAAAGCGGTCGGTCGCCGCCGAAACCTTGCGAAAGTTGGCGTCATGAAACCCAAGCCCTCGCCCTGCGGAGACCCCCCACCCCCCTCCACACGAAAAGGCCGGGGGGGGGCGGCCCCGTCGGAGTCTCGGCGCTCACGATTTTTATATTTTTTCAATTTCGCCAGCGACCTTCGAACATACGCGCACGGCGGAATCGCCGCTACGGGCGATTCGCGGTAGGGATCCCCATCATGCGAAATCTGGGTGCCGGGTTCAGCATACGCGAGGAGCTGATCAAGATCGGCGCCAAGGTGGTCCATCATGTCGGTTATGTCGCCTTCCAGATGACGCTGTTCAAGGACGGACGGCCGATCTTCGCGCTTCAACGCCAGCACATCGAGTGGAATCTGTATCCTGAAGAGGACACGAAAGGACGGATACAGATGGGACGAAAAGGAAGAACTTTTACGGACGCATTCAAGGCCAGGGTGGCTTTGGATGCCGGCCGGGGCGTGAAGACTTTGGCCGAGTTGGCAACCCAATA